>WNGF01001569.1_pt1 | contig 36654 bp, 27 predicted proteins | sample 5400641 | NCBI WGS metagenome assembly WNGF01 (sample SAMN13153371, study PRJNA577476) | soil metagenome | isolation source: 80 cm soil or saprolite under grassland replicate 2 | place: USA:California | collected 2016-06-15 | reverse complement strand
GTGCGCAAAGCTCAGTTTGTGCACGGTCAGGTGCTCGAGGCGGTCGCGGGGTGGTGGCGGCGGCACCTGCGGTAACTTTCCGTTGAGGAACACCGGGTTGGCCGTGACCAGCGCCGCCGCTGGCTCGCCGGGGACGAGCGCACGCATCCGCCCGTACGACACATCGACGCGCTTGAGATCGCTGATCAGACGACCGATCTCAGGCGCGAAATAGCTGAGCTGGTCGAGATAGACCACGAACAGGGCCAGGTCGCCGACCGTGAACGTGCCATCGCGGATGGCCTGAGCGCCGAGCAGCAGCACCACCCCGGTCCCGATGTGGTTGGCGTGAAAGTTGAAGGAGTCGAGCAGCTCTTCGAAGACGCTGTCACGCACGGCCACGCGGCGGCGCGCATCACCCAGCGCAGCCAGGCGAGCGACGGCATGACCCGCGACACCGCCGACCTTGATCGCCAGCTGGGCGCCGAGCAGCTCGCCGAGGAAGCCGGTCAAACCGCTGGTCGCGGCGCGTGACGCGGCGCGGTATTCCATCGTTCGGGTGCCGAGAGCCTCCATCAGAAACGAGCTCAGCAGCATCGGCACGATCAGCACCACGGTCATGAGCGCGTTGATCTGCCACATCACCACCGCCGCGCCGATGGCGAAGAACGAGCGGCCGATCAGATCACACAGCGCGTCGAGGCCATCGCCCATGGTGTGCGGATCGTCGCGAAAGCGGCTGATGGTCTCGCCAACCGACTCTGAGAGGCCGTGTCGACCGTAGCCGCGCAGCAGTCCGGCGAAGAGGTTCCGCTGCAGCAGCACGTGACTCTTTTGCTGCAGCGAGTTCCACGGATTGCCCAGCGCGGGGCCGATGAACACCTCTACCAGCTGCAATGCGACCAGCACGGCGATCGCACTCCAGGCGTTCAGGCCAGCGGACGTCTGGCCCGACAGGGCGTCGAAGAAGGCGCGGGTCAGCAGCCCGAGTGGGATCGGCAGCCAGAAGAAAAGCACGCTGGCGAACAGGACACAGGCGAGGAAGTAGCGCGGGCTAAATCGCACCAGCCGCAGCAGCACCACGATCGGTCTCATGCCAGTGCCTCGCGCATGCCGACCCGCAGCAGCCCGGCAAAGCGGGACGCAGGGTTGTCGACCAGGTCGGCTCGCGGACCGAGCTCGGCGACATGCCCTTGCTCGAGGATCAGAATGCTGTCAGCTCGCTCCACCGTGGACAGGCGGTGGGCGATCACCAGGCCAGTTCTGCCCTCGAGGAGGCGGGCAACAGCGCGCTCGAGCAGCCGCTCGGTGAGCGGGTCGAGGCGCGACGAGGCTTCGTCGAGCACGACGAGGCCGGGGTTTTTCAAGAAGACGCGCGCCAGCGCGACGAGCTGTGACTCGCCCGCCGAGAGGCCGCGGCCAGCGGCGCCGAGCCGGGTGTCCAGGCCATCCGGCAGCGCGCGCAGCCACTCCTCCAGGCCGAGCTCGGCGAAAACGGCGCACAGTCGCGCATCGGCGATGCCTGGATCGAAGAGCGCGACGTTGTCCCGCAGTGTGCCCTGGAAGAGCTGGACATCCTGCGTGACGAGACCGACGCGCTGGCGTAGCTGGTCGAGCTGCGCGGTTCGGATCTCAGCGCCACCGAGGCGGATGACGCCAGCGGCGGGGTCGTGCAGACGAAACAGCAGCCGCGAGATCGTCGTCTTGCCGGAGCCGGTGCGGCCGAGCAGACCGAGCACCTCGCCAGGCGCGACGCTGAACGTGACGTCGCGCAGGACAGGCTCTTCCTCGTAGGCGAAGGAGACGCGGTCGAATTCGACGGCCAGAGCGCCACGGGGCTGGATTTCACGTTGCCCGTCGACGATCTTCGAGGTGGTGTCGAGGAGCTCACGTACACGCACGATGCCGCCCATCGCGGTCTGAAAACTGTTCATCTGGCGAGTGAGCCGTTCGAGCGGCTGGCGGAGCATGCCCGTGTAGCGGAAGACGACGTAGACGCTGCCGAGCGTGATCGCGCCAACCTGGAGATACAGCGCGGCGCTGAGGCCGAGGGCCGCGCCCGTGCCCACCACGAAGATCAGTCCGACCACACCGTTGAAGAGCGATCCCGCCATCACCGACCGCTGGACGCTTTGGAACCGCGCGGCTAGTCGTTCGTGGAGGCCGCGCATCGCGTAGCTGTCCGCGCCACTGGACTTGAGGTCAGGCAGGCCGGCGAGGCGCTCCTCCAGGTAACTGGTCAGATCAGCCGCGGCCTGTCGGGCAGCTTTGGAACGGATGCCGACGAAGCCTCCGCCGCGGGTCATGAACGTGAGCGCCAGGAGGGCGAAGACGGTCAGCAGGATGCCGACGCGCCAATCCTCGCGGTACAGCAGCACGAGGAGGCCGAGCAGGAACACACCGTTGCCGAGAACCTGGACAACGAAGCGGGCGAAGAAGTCGGCGATGGCCGAGACGTCGCCGTCGATGCGTTCGATCAGCTCGCCGACGCCGTGCTCGGCGTGAAAAGAGGCATCGAGATCCAGGACGTGGCGAGTGAGATCCGCGCGCAACGCGTTGGTGGTTCGCCAGCCGAGGTTTTCGGCTACGTAGGCCTCGGCGACGGTCGCGGCCTGGGTGAGAATGGCGACGCCGATAAAACCTAGTGCGATCCAGATGAGTTGTTCGAAAGGCTCGCCGGCTTGAGCCTGGTCGATGAAGGCTTTAGCGATTTGCGGATTGGCCAACTGCAGGCCGATCCCGGCGAACAAGAGCAGGCCGAGGAGCACGGCGCGCGGCGCCTCAGGCCGGAGATAGGTCGCGAGTAGAGACAACAGACGCTCCAGTAGTCGTGCAGCACGAATTCAGGGCAGCCAGAAACAGAAGTGCTGCAGGCCGGCCGGTTGCGCTGTGCGCTGAGCCCTAGCGAAGCGCCACCACAACGGGGGCCTGGATGGAGCGAGTTGCCATGTCACGGACCTCCCAGTGGGGTTGGTGGCAGACATACTAACGGGCAGCCGCGGTGGTTTGCCAACGGCTAGTCCAGGGTGGCGTGCGGTGTCCGTACGGGAGGAGAACCGGTGGCGTCCCCGAAAGGAAGGAGACCGGTCGTCATTCCGCGTTGAACTTTGGAGCGATGATCAGTCCGTGGTTCGAGGCCCTGGCTAACAGGATTGTCACGATTACCTGAGTACGCCTGGCGGCGCCGGGCTGAGCCCGAGCCTGCTGGCGGTGTCGAGCACATCGGCGATCGTCTGGCGCGTGAGCGGGATGCCATCCGCGCGATACGCGCGCTCGGTCAGGAACTCCTTCTCGCCCGGCGCATAGACCCGCTCGAAGCCGGGCGCCAACCGCGCGCCATGCAGCTCGCGTACGGCGGCGTCGACCCGAGTCTTGAAGTGGGCGACATCCTCGAAGGCATCGATGCGAATCGCACACACGAAGTGGCCATCCTGACCGGCTTTCGGCCCGCTGTGCATGTCGCCTAACTCGGTGCCGTAGCTGGCGCCCGACAGCATCGATGACAGCACCCCCATGACCAGCGCGAGATTGGCGCCCTTGAAGTCGCCGATGGGCAACAGCAGACCGTCGATGGCCGCGGTCGGATCGGTCGTGGGCTGACCCGAGGAATCGAGCGCCCAACCGGGCGGCAGCGGCTGCCCACGCTGCTCGTAGACGCGAATCTTGCCGTGGGCGGAGGCACTGAAGGCCGCGTCGTACACAAGCGGCAGCTCCACGTCAGCGGGAATACCAACACCCAGCGGATTGATGCCCAGGAGCCGCTCGGCGCCACCCCAGGGCGCCATCGTCGGCAGTGCGTTGGTGGTGACGAGCCCGATCATGTCTTCGGCCACCGCCTCGAGCACGTACGCGGCCAGCGCGCCGCAATGGTTGCTGCCGCGGATGGCCACGGCCGCGATACCGGTCGTGGCGGCGCGCTCGATCGCGCGCTGCATCGCAAAGCGGGTGCCGATCTGACCCATGCTGTTGCCGCCGTCGACGACCATGCAGGCGCCGCTGTCACGCACCACCGATGGGACGCCACGCGGATCGACGCCGCCCGCGGTGAGCTTCCTGGTGTACTCCGGCACACGCAGCACTCCGTGCGAGTGCACACCACGCACGTCGGCGCTCACGAGTGAGCCGCTCAGGTACGCGGCGTCGTCGGCGCGCATGCCGCAGCGCACGAAGATCTCGGTGACCAGCGCTTCGAGCTCATCCGCCCGCACGCGGCGCTCCGTGGTGACCATCCGTGTCAGCCTTTCAATCCGGAGCGCGCGATGCCTTCGACGATGTGCCGCTGCGCTAGCAGGAATACGACCGCGACGGGCAGGATGCTGAGCGTGGTCGCGGCCATCTGCAGCGCATATTGCGGCGTTCCATCGAAGTTGGTGAACTCGTTGAGCGCAACGGGCAACGTGATGAGCTGCGGTCGACCCGACGTGAACACCAGCGGCTCGAGGTACGCGTTCCAACTCGCCAGGAAGGTCATGATCGCGAGCGTAGCCAGCGCGGGCACCGAGAGTGGCAGCGCAATGCGGACGAAGACACCCGCCGGGCTCAGTCCATCGACTCGGCCAGCGTCCTCCAGCTCGCGTGGCAGCGACAGGAAGAACTGGCGCATCAGGAACGTCGCCACGATGCCCGGGGCGCCGAACGCGGGCTCGAGGAGGAGCGGGATCTGCGTGCCGATCAGGCCCAGATTGCTCATCAGCGCGTACTGCGGCACGATCAGGATCTCGTTTGGCAAGAGCAGCGCGGTCAGCAGCACCGGCAGGACCAGCGCGCGACCCGGAAACCGCAGCCGCGCCAGGGCGTAGCCGGCCATGGACGCGACTACGGCGGTCGCGGCTACGTTGGCTACGCCGATATACAGGCTGCTCAGGTACTGCCGTGCGAACGGCGCCTGCGTGAAGATGTCGAGGTAATTCTCGAATCGCACGCGGATCGGCACGATCGTGGGCGGGTAGCCGAAGACGTCGAATTCGGGCTTGATCGACGTCGACACCATCCACACCAGCGGCATCAGGAGGGGCAGCACACCGAGCGTCAGCAGGGCGCCGAGCACCAGGCGGCTAGTCGCCTTCATAGACCCACCAGCGGCGCGCGCTCAGCTGCAGCAGGGTCAGCGCCAGCACGGCCACGAACAGCACCACCGCGATCGCGCTCGCGTAGCCCATCTCGAACAATTGCAGACCAGTCTGATAGATGTAGTAGGCGAGCACCGTGGTCGCCTGGCCGGGCCCACCCTTCGTCATTAGCTGAATGAGCGCGAACGTCTTGAAGGAGGCGATCGTGAGCAGGATCGTGACCATCAAGGTGAATGGCGCGATCAACGGCAGGGTGATCGCGCGAAAGGTGCGCCAGCGACCGGCGCCGTCCACTCGCGCGGCGTCGACGAGGTCCGGGGGGACCGTTTGCAGCGCCGCGAGAAACAGCACCATGCTGTACCCGAGTGTCTTGAGCACCTGCACGACGATCAGCACCACCAATGCGATCGCCGAGTCCCGTAGCCAGGGCACCGGGCTCGCGGCAGCCAGACGCAGCAGTCCGTTGACTGGACCGTCGGGCGCAAGCAGCAGCCGCCAGACCATGCTCCACGCCGCCAGGCTCACCACGACGGGTAGGAAGTAGCCAGCGCGTAAGGCGATGAACCAGCGCGAGCGACTGTTGAGCACCACCGCCAGCGCCAATCCCCCCACAACGGTCAGCGGGACGAAACCCAGTCCGAACAGCACCGTCGTGCGCGCGATCGACGCGACGTCGCTGCTGGTCAGCAACCGCTCGTAGTTGGCGCTGCCGATGAACGTGAGGGTGCCTTGAATGATGTTCCAGCGGAAGAAGCTGAAGTAGGTAATCGCCAGCAGCGGGCCGCCCACAAAGACGCCGAAGCCGACCACCTGCGGCGCGATCAGGAGCAGTCCGAGGACGGACTCCTGCTGCCGCGACGTCAGGTGCAGCCCGCGCTGCCGACTCGCCGCTGCAGATATGTCATCACGAGGCGAGCTTGCGAGCCGAGGGATCTCAGTTGCGGACATGAAGATCCTTCGCTGCGCTCAGGATGAAGCGGGCATGCGCTCAGGATGAAGCGGGCATGCGCTCAGGATGAAGCGGGCATGCGCTCAGGATGAAGTGGCCATGCGCTCGGGATGACGAATGGCCACGGCCCTACTGCTTCAGCAGTGGCGAGATGTCAGTACACACCTGGTTCAACGCCGCCGGGACCTGGCTCGATTCGTTCCAGATCTTCGCGTCGAAATCCTGATTGATCTGCTTTTCGACCGCCGCGTAGTTGCTGTGGCTGTATTCGAGCTTGAAGTTCGTGGCGTTGAGCGCCTTGATGACCGAACGACTCAACTGCTCTCCGTTGAGGACTTTGTTCGCCGGCTGGATCGCGTCGAGATTGGCCAGCGATTTGCGCGGTGACGGCGTGTTGGCGGCGAATTTGGTCGAGTTCTCTTTGGTGAGTGTGTAGACCACGAACTCCGCGGCCAGGTCGGTATTGGGCGCGTCTGCCCACACGCCGATGCCGTTCTGCGCGCGCTCGGGCACGAATCCCTTCGGCCCATCGGGCACTTGCACGATGTCCCACTTGAACGGCAACTGGCCGAGCGTGCCGAAGGCGTTGGCGCGGCCGAGGACCATGCCGATGGTGCCCGCGGTCCAGTCGGCCTGGACCCCTGGCCCGGGCAGGCTCTTGTCGACGTAGATCATGTCCCAGATCATCTGCGTCGCCTGAACAGTCTCGGGCGAGGTGAACGTGCAGCTCTGGCCATCATCGCTCCACGGCGCGCCGCCGTACGCAGCGTAGATGTCGATCATGTTGCGGAAGCCATTGGTGAAGATGTTGTTGTTGAGCAGCAGGCCATATTTGGCGGCCTGTTTGTCCGTCAGCTGCTTGGCTGTCTCGCGCATCGTGGTCCATGTCCACTTGCCCTGCGTCGACAGCTCGAGCGGCGTCGGGATGCCGGCCTTGGCGAAGATGTCGGCGTTGTAGAAAACCACGTTCGACGCATTCGTGAACGGCAGCGCCACCAGTTTGTCGCCGTTGCGCCACGGTGCGAGCGAGGCTTCGGGGTAGTCACTCAGATCGAAGCCAGGAGTCGCGTTGATGGTTGGCGTCAGGTCGACCAGTTTGCCCGAGCGCACATACTGCGGACCGGTGGAGGCATTGACCCACGACACGTTCGGCGGTGTCCGAGCCGAGAGTCGCACGTTGAGAACGTCGCCGAAATTGACAAATGGCTGGGCCTCGACGTTGACCGCCGACACCTTCGGCTGCTTGGCCAAGTAGCCGGTGATGTACTCGTCGTACGCGGCCTTCATCGTTCCGGTGTTGTTCCAGTTCAGGAAGCTCAGCTCCGCTTTGCCCGCGCCACCCGATGTGCTGGCGGCGGGTGCAGTCGTGGCTGCCGGCGCGGTCGGCGGCGCGGTCGGCGCGGGCGCGGCACAGGCGGAGAGCAGGAGCGACGCGCCTACGACGAGGCGCAGGCCCCGAGTCAGGGTCACCTGGTCGAAAATCACACACGTTCCCCCTTTGCAGCGGATGATTCGCGCACGATCAGGGTGGGCTCGAGCACACGCTCCGTGACCACGCCAGGGTCGCCTTTGATGAGCGAGCACAGCGCCTCCACGCCGAGCTGGCCAAGTTGTTCGCGCGGATGGTCGATCGTCGTCAACGGCGGACTGGTGTATTGCCCGAGCTCGATGCCGTCGGTACCCACCAGGGCCATGTCCTCGGGCACGCGCAGGCGGAATTGGGCGAGTGCGCGCAGTGCGCCGACGGCGGTCAGGTCGTTGTAGACCAGCGTGGCGGTTGGCCGGGCGCCCGGTCGCGCGAGCAGCTCGGCCATCATGGCCGCGCCGCCAGCGAGGGAATCGACGCCGCGCACGAGGTACTTCGGATCTGGTTCGATGCCCGCCTCGCGCAGGGCGGCAGAGTAGCCACGGTAGCGATCGCCCTGCGAGCTCTGCTCGTCGTGGATCGGGCCTGGACCGGCCAGGGCCAGGTGTGCGATGCGGCGATGGCCAAGCTGCAGCAGGTGTTCGACCGCGCGCCGGGCGCCAGCCTCGACGTCGACGCGGATGGCGGGCACGCGCGGATCCGGGCTGCGGTCGAGCAGCACGACCGCGGGCAATCCGCGATCGACGAGCTCCTTCAATAACTGGAGGGCTGCCGGACGGGTGCCGTGTCGGCCGGTGGCGATCAGGACACCGTCCGAGCCGTCGTCGCGCAGGCGGTCGAGTGCTCGCATCTCGGCGTCGACTGGCCCCGCGCCGACCACGTTCAGCTCGTAACCGAAGTGCTCGGCCGCGGCGCGGGCAGACACCGCGATGTCGACGAAGCACGGGTTGGCCAGGTCCTGGACCAGCAGCGTGAGCACGTTGCTGCTGCGGCGGCGAAGGCTGCGCGCGGCGTGATTGGGTCGATAGCCGAGCCGCTGGGAGGCCTCCAACACTGCCTGGCGCGTAGCTTCGCGGATGCCGACAGCGCGGTGGTGGCCATTCAGGACGACCGACACGGTGGACGGCGAAACGCCCACGGCGCGTGCGACCTCCTGGATGCTGACGCGTCGCTCGACTTGCTTCGCAGGCGCTGCTTGGTCTTCTTTCCTTCGGATGACGAGACCGGTCTCCTTCCCTCGGAGAGATAAGGCTCGTAGTCGCCTGAAACGATTCTCTAAATCGATTCAGAATGGGCCCGCAGAGTAGCCCAGCGGTGAACTCACGTCAGGTTTGAATGCCGCTCACGTAGGGGTAGAGCGGGCTGACGGGCGCGCCCTCGGCAAAGCGGGTGGGGCGAAATTCGTCGAGCTCCGGGGCGGCCGCTGGTCCATTGATGAGGCGCTGCGCGATGGCCTTGCCAACGGCGGGCGACACCTTGAAACCATGGCTGAAGCCGCACGCGAGGAAGACGCCTGGCGCCTCGGGCGGTTCGCCCAGGATCGGGTAGCGATCGGGTGTGATGAAGTAGATGCCAGCGTGGCCACGCACGAGCCGTGGTACCGAGCCGGGGTAGCGGCGCGCCACGGTCCGCGTGTGGCGCGCTTGCACTTGCGGGTTGGCTACACACGGGAACGCGTCCGGGTCATCCAGCACGCGCGCACCCTCTGACCAATTCATCGAGCCGACCAGCGTTTCGGCGGTGCCGTTTGGTCGGTAGTACGCGGCGCCGAGCAGGTCGTACAGCGCGATGCGCGCGCCCACCGAATCGAACACGGAGATGTCATGTGCATAGTGCTCGATCGGCACCTGCACGCCGGCCTCGGCCGCCAGCCAGCGCGCGTACGCGCCAGCAGCATTGACGACGATCGCTGTGCGGATTGCGCCGTCAGACGTCGAGAGGCGCCAGCCGCTCCCGTCGCGCCGCAGACCAGTCACGCGAGCGCCGTAGGCCGCCTGGCCGCCATCACGCACGAACGCCGTCGCGAAGCCCGTCGCCGCTGCCCGAGGGTCGCAGTAGCCGGCGTCTGGCTCGTAGGCGGCGCAGACAAGGTCCGCGCAGTCAGCGCCAGGCTCCAGGCGAGCCAGGTCCATGGCTGAGAGGAAGTCGGTGCGGACGCCGAGGCTGCGCAAAAGCTCCACGCATTTCCGCATGGGCTCGACATCTGACGCGCCGCCAGCAATTGCCCAGCCAGTCTGGGTGAAGACTGGTTGCGCGCCAAAGATTTCAGAAAACGCTCGCCAGACTGAGAGGCTGTCCATCGCCCAGCGTGCGAAGGTCGGCTGCGAGTAGTGCTGGCGAACGATGGCGCTCGACCAGCCGGTAGTCATCGAAGCTGGCCCGCCCTTCTCGAGGAGGACCACGCGGCGCATCCCGGCCATCACCAGATGGACGGCGACGCTGGCGCCAATGCAGCCAGCGCCGACCACCACGACGTCAGCGCGCGTCGGGAGCGCGCCGGACACTACTTACTCTTCCAGACCTCGCTGGCACGCATGGTGAAGTTGGCTGGGACGGCCGCAGGCGGGACCTGGAGGTTGTCGCTGTACAGGGTGTAGGCGGCAATGTGGAACAGCGACACCCGCGGTGCGTCCTCGACGGCGGCATGCTCCAGCTGCTGATACAGCTGGATGCGCTGGGTGGGATCCGTCGTCGCCTCGGCCTTCTGGAACAGTCCGTCGGTATCTGGATTGCAGTAGTAGCTGTTGTTACTCCCGGCTGGCGGCGCGGCGGCGCACACGAACAGGTTCTGGATGAAGTCCTGAGGGTCCGGGTAGTCCATGCCCCAGAAGACGAGACCCATCGGCACCGTCTTCGGCTTCTGGACTTCGGCGGTGAACGCCGGTCCCGCGACCATGCGAATCTCTGCCTTGATCCCGACTTTCGCCAGGTCGTCCTGGATGCCCTGCATGACATTCTCGGTCCACGCGAATCGACCGGTCCGCGCCCAGATCTCGGTCGACAGGTCGCCGACGCCGGCTTCCTTCAGTAGCGCTTTGGCACGGTCGACGTCGTAGGGCAGGCCCTTGTAGTTCGCGTCGTAGCCGGGCACCGCGGGTGGGTAGATCCCTCGCGCTGAGATGGCCGTACCCGCCAGGACTTTGCCGAGCGCGTCTCTGTCTATTGCGTGCGCGACCGCCTGGCGGACGCGTTTGTCGGTGAACGGCTCCATCTGCACGTTCATGAACAGGTAGTGATAGTTGTTCGCGACGTAACGGCCGACGCGTGCTTTCAGCTTCGCGTCACCGAGAACGCGGGCGATCTCTGTTTCGGGCACGTTGTTGTACGGAAAATCGGCCTCGCCTTTCTCGACGCGTAGCAATGCCACGTCGGGTGGGGCGATCTGGACTTCGACACCGTCCAGGTACGGCTTGCCCTGCTCGTGATAGTCCGGATTCTTGACCAGCGTGAGCTTCTGTCCCTTGGTCCACTCTTTGAGCTTGAAGGGCCCGCTGAGTACTGGCTGTTGACCGAACTGATCGCCGAGCTTGTCGACCTCCTCTTTCGGCACGGGATGGTTCGTTGACATGGCCAGAACGTTGGGGAACGACAGCTGCGGCTTGGTAAGGCGGAACTCGAGCGTGTACGGATCGACGACCTTGATACCGACGATATCGGGCGTCTTGCCCGCGACGAAGTCGTCGGCGCCCTGCAGGCCCAGGTTGAACGTCGAGCCCCACGATTTGGTCTTCGGATTGGCGGTGCGCTCCCACGAGTATTTGTGGTCAGCGGCCTGGATCTCCCGACCGTTGTGAAACTTGACGCCCTTCTTGAGCGAGACCGTGAAGCGCGTCCCGCCATCGGCGACCTGTGGCAGCGCGGTCGCCAGGTCGGGCACCATCTGACTCTTCTCGTCGTAGCGGTAGAGTCCGCTCGAGAGCGTGCCGAGCATCAGGGTCCACGAGATGCCATCGGAGGCGATGGCCGGATCGAAGGTCTGCACATCGGCTGAGATCAGCCAGACCATCGTGCCACCAGCGACGGGACTGCCCTGGACTGCTGGCAACGTAGGACCCGAAGTGGTGGCGGCAGCCGTCGGCTGAGCCGCCGCGGCGGGCGCGGATGTCGGCGCTGCCGCCGCAGCTGTAGTCGGTGCTGCCGCGGCTGGTTTGGGCGCTGCTGTCCCCGCTACGGGAGGACTCGTAGGCGCCGCGGCCGCCGGTGTCGTGGGCGCGGCCGCTGGCTTGGCGGGCGCGGCGGTTGGCGCAGGCGCCGGGGCGGGTCCGCACGCGGCCTGCAATCCGATGGAGAACAGCAGCGGGCTCAGCGCGAGACTGCGCAGAACGCGTCGGCGGGAGATCGTGTGCGACATCATGGGTGCAACCCCCCAGGTAGCTCAGGCATAGCGAACGCGCGGATCGAGCGTCGCATACAGCAAATCGACCACCAGATTGACGAACACGGTGAACGCGGCGCCGACCAGCACGGCGCCCATGATGACGGGCACGTCGAGCTCGTTGATTGCCGTCAGCAACAGCGTCCCGATGCCTGGCCACGCAAACACGGTTTCGACCACCAACAGGCCGCCCAGCCGTCGTCCGAAGTCCATCCCCGCCATGGTAACGATCGGCGCCAGCGCATTCCTGAGCACGTGTCGACCCACGACGGCGGCGCTCCGCAAGCCTTTTGCCCGCGCGGTACGCACGTAATCCATCCCCAGCACATCGAGCACGCTCGACCGCAGCATGCGTGCGTACCACGGACCGCCCAACAGTCCCACGGTCAGCGCGGGGAGCACCAGGTGCGCGGGTGTGCCATACCCGCCCAGCGGGAAGATAGGGACCTGGAATGCGAATGTATACAGGAGGAGCAGACCGATCCAGAACGACGGAGCGCACACGCCGAGCAGGATGGGAATCATCAGCGCTCGGTCTTGCCAGCGACCGTGGTGCAGGGCAGCCGCGAGTCCGACAGGCAGGCCGATGAGCACCTCGGCGATCGTCGCCGCAAGCGCTAGCTGCAGCGTGGCCGGCAGTCGCTCGAGGATGGTCGGCCCGACCGGTCGCGCGAACATCCATGACGTGCCGAGATCGCCGTGCGCCAGACGACCCAGGTAGTTGAGGTATTGCATCGGCGCGGGCTCATTGAGGCCGAGATCCTGACGAATCTGCTGCACCACTTCGAGTGACGCGCGCGGGCCGGCCATCTCGCGCGCTGGATCTCCGGGGATCACGTACGCAAGGGTGAACGTAATGAGGCTGACGCCGAACAGCACCAGGACGGTCAGCAGCAGGCGCCGAATGATGAACCTGCCCACAGACCTAGCGCCCTTTCTGGTACGGGTCCAAAGCGTCCCGTAAACCATCGCCGAGCAGGTTGAAGCCCATCACGGCTAGCGTCAGCACCAGTCCTGGAAAGAGGATCAGCCCTGGCGCGGCGCGGTAGTACTGCTGCGCCTCGCGGATCAGACTGCCCCACGAAGCGGTCGGTGGGCGAACGCCGATGCCCAGATACGACAGTGACGCTTCGGTGAGCACGGTCGAGGCAATGCCGAGGGTCGCGTACACGATCGCAACTGACGCGAGATGCGGCATCAAGTGGCGAACGATGATGCTGACGTGCCCGGCCCCAACGGCCCGCGCCGCCTCGATGAACTCCTTCTCGCGCAGCGACAGAGTCTGGCCGTACACGATGCGCGCGAGGTAGATCCAGTACGTCAGCGCGATGACGGTGATGACCACGCCCACGCTCGGCCGTAGGAGAGCCGCCAGAGCGATCGCCAGCAGCAGCGGCGGAAACGCCATCAACACGTCGACCAGACGCATGATGATCTGGCCGAGCACGCCCTGCGCATAGCCGGCGGTGGCGCCCAGGATCAGCCCGAGCGCGACCGCCAACGAATTGGCGGCGACGCCGATGAGCAGCGACACCTGGCCGCCCCAGATCAGTCGGCTGAGCAGATCGCGCCCGATGCCATCGGTGCCCAGCAAGAACTTGCCGCCCGCGGGCAGCGGCTGCCCCAGGTCGCCGAGCCCATCTCGAAATCGCTGGTTGGGATCGTAGGGAGCAATGACTGGGGCCAGGAGCGCAACCGTCGCGAGCGCGATGACAATGAAACCGCCAATGAGCGCGGCACGATCGTGGCGGAGCCGCTCCCAGGCTGACCGCCAGTAGCCAGACGTGTCCCTCGGCGGAACGATTATTCGAGGGCTGATCACGATGTTCGTGGCTGGATGAGTCCTCACGGTCGCTCCCTCGGTGCCGCTAATGTCAACTACTCCTGCGATACGTGGGCGCGGCATCCATCCGCTCGAACAAGGCACCTATACTAGCCGGTCGTGCCACGCAAGTCAGCCAACTACCAGCGGTTGGAGTCGCTGTGGGCCGCGGGCATGCCAACCATCCTGGACGGTGCGACGGGCTCCGAGCTGCAGGCGATGGGCTATCCGGGCGAGACTGACGGACAGCGGCCGCTGAACTTCACATGGGGCACGCTGGCGCTCTATGACGCGCCCGACCTGACGCGGCAATTGCACCGCCGCTACATCGACGCGGGCGCACAGATCCTCGAGACCAACACGTTCTTGCTGCACCGACTGCACCAGATGGAGCAGGCAGGTGAGATGGACGTCCCGCCCGGGACATGGCGAGACAAAGCCAAGCTGTCGGTGCGGCTCGCCCGCGAAGCCGCGCGCGAAGCAGGCCGCGACGATACGGCCGTCGCGTTCTCGCTCGAAGTCAGCGTGTCACCGAAGTCAGAGTGGTTGTGGAACGGACCAACCGCGAAAGTCACCCGCCCGCCAGCGCCCAAGGAAATCCTCCCGCTGTCCTACTTGCGGGAGCTCGCGCAAGCGCTGCTCGAGGAGCCGCCCGATGCGCTGCTGGTCGAGCTCGCGCCCGACATTCCCGAGGACCTGCAGTTCCCGTATTACGAAGCATTGCTCGAGAGCGAGATTCCGCTCTGGATCGCGTTCAGGCGCGGTGCGCGGGGAAAACTCGGTATCACCGGCGAAGTGATGGCGGAGGACGCAGAGTTGTTCGCACGTGGCGTCGCCAGGTTGGAAGCGCTGGGCGTGAGCGCCATCCTGGCGATGTGCGCCCCGGCCGAGTCAATGCGCGGACTGGCGACCTCGTTGCGACAGCACACCCAATTGCCGCTGGGCGTCTATCCCAACAATGGCCAGTACGACATGTGGCAGTGGCGCTGGGAGCACGTGCTGACACCGGAAGCCTTCGCCGCCGAAGCGCGGGCCTTTGCAGCGGAAGGCATGAACATCATCGGCGGCTGCTGCGGCACGCGGCCGGACGACATCGCGGCGGTCAGTCGAGCGCTCGCGTCGGAGCCGACTCGGTCCGCCTGAGTGCCGATTCGCGAGGTACTCAACACCTGGCTTCCGTTGTCCGACGGCTGCCGACTGGCGGCGCGCCTGTGGCTACCCGAGGACGCTGAGTCGCACCCGATCCCGGCGATTCTCGAATACCTGCCGTATCGCAAGGACGATGGCACCGCGCGGCGCGACGCGCTCCATCACCCGTATTTCGCCGCGCGAGGTTATGCATGCGTGCGCGTGGACATGCGCGGCAGTGGCGACTCCGACGGCATCTTGATGGACGAGTACCTGCCACTCGAGCAGGATGACGCGCTCGAGATCCTGGCCTGGATCGCCGCGCAACCCTGGTGCACGGGATCGATCGGCATCATGGGCATCTCCTGGGGCGGCTTCAACGCGCTGCAAATCGCGGCCCGCCGACCACCTGAGCTGAAAGCCATTATCAGTGTGTGCTCGACGGACGATCGCTACGCGGACGATGTGCACTACGTCGGTGGCTGCCTACTGGACAGGAACCTCGGCTGGGCGACGACGATGCTCGCATACAACGCGCGACCTCCCGATCCGCTGCACGTGGGTGACCGCTGGCGATCGTTGTGGCTCGACCGATTGGATCGCACGCCGCCGTGGGCGCACGCGTGGCTCGAGCACCAGCGCTACGACGACTTCTGGAAGCACGGCTCGATCTACGAGGACTTCAGTGCGATCACCTGCGCCGTGTACATGGTGGGTGGCTGGGCGGACGGCTATCCGAACGCGATCCCGCGCACGCTGGCCGGGCTCAGTTGCCCGCGCAAGGGGCTGATTGGCCCGTGGGGACACCAGTATCCGCAGCTTGGCGTCCCGGGCCCAAAGATCGGTTTTCTGCAGGAGTGCCTGCGGTGGTGGGACCACTGGTTGAAGGGCAAAGACACGAGCGTCATGAAGGAGCCGATGCTGCGCGCATGGATCCAGGAGAGCGCGCCACCTGGCACGTTTCAGACCGAGCGGCCCGGTCGTTGGGTAGCTGAAAACCAGTGGCCGCCGAGTGGTGTTGAAGCACACCGCTATGTCCTGAATGCCTCTGGAGCGCTTGGCGCCCAGGCTGCGCCGGAGCAGCGATTGCAGTTTCGCGGCGTGCAGTACGCGGGCCTGCACAGCGGCTCGCGCACGACGTTCGGTCGACCCGGCGACTTTCCGCCCGATCAGCGGGCTGAAGACGGGCTGTCGCTCTCGTTCACCTCGGAACCGCTCGCGGAGCGCCTGGAATTGCTCGGCTATCCTGGCGTGACGTTGAGCCTGGCGGTCGACCGCCCGCTGGCATTGATCGTCGTGCGTTTGTGCGACGTCGCGCCCGATGGCGCATCGAGCCTGATCAGTCGTGGCCTGCTGAACCTCGCGCAGCGGCAGAGTCGCGAACAGCCGACGCCCATGGCGCCCGGCCAACGTGAGCGGGTAACGCTGCAGATGGATGTGCTCGGCTGCGCCGTGCCTGCGGGTCACCGTCTGCGTGTTGCGATCTCGCCGACGTACTGGCCGTATGTATGGCCTTCGCCGGAACCGGTCACACTGAGCTTGTTTACGGGCGCAGACTCGTACATCGACTTGCCGGTGCGTCCGCCCCGAGATGATGTCGCCGCGTTTCCTGCTTTCGAGCCGGCCGAGACGGCGCCGCCGCTGGCCATCGAAGTGCTTCGCCCAGCGGCGAGCAGTCGACACCTTGCCCACGAGCTGACCACGGGCGTTGTCGAGGAGACCTTGCGAGCAGATGACGGTCGCTGGCGACAAATCGCCAACGACCTGGAGTACGAATCGTCGACGACGACGCGCTTCCGCATCGTCGAAGGCGATCCGTTGTCGGCCACGATCCGCTGCGAGCGATCGTTCGATATTGGGCGCGGCGAGTGGCAGACCCGCGTCGAGGTCTGGAGCGAGCAGCGCTCGGACCTGACCACCTTCTATGTCGACAGCGCGTGTGACGCGTTTGTCGGCTCGGAGCGTGTGTTCTCGCGTACGTGGACATTCCAGGCGCCACGGGATCACGTCTAGATGGGCACCCGCACGCCGCCGTTCGACTATGCCCGCGCGTCAGCCTTGATGGACCAGCGCGGTGTGGAAATGCTGCTGGTGTGCTCGCGCGCGAACGTGGGCTACCTCGCCGACTACACCTATTACACGGCTCAAGCGCTGCCGTTCTTGCTCGAGGACGGCCGCGAGTGGAGTCTGAGTTTCGTCGGCATTCCGCGCGATCCAGCGCTCGGCGCGTTCATTACTCCGGTCACCGGCGAGGAGGGAATCATCCGCCACGCCGACCCATGGATCGAGGATCGCCGCTTGTGGGGGCCGCAATGGGCGTATGTGGGCGAGGCGACGGCGTCTTCGGCGGCACCCGCCGACGTGGCCGAAGCCGTGGCGACGGCGCTGCGCGATCGCAGCCTGGGCGATGGCCGCATCGCGCTGGAGATGGCGGCGGTCCCCGCTGCCCGCTACTTGCGCTTACGCGAGCTGCTTCCGCGGGCGGAGTTCGTGGACGCGGCGCCGATCCTGTGGGCGCTGCGGTCGGTCAAGTCCGCGGCGGAGATCGCCCGGCTGCGGCACGTGGCCGAGGTGACGGACGCGGCGGTGAGCGAAGCGTATGAACATCTCGACGCGAACTGTCGCGAGATCGATTTCGAGCGTCGACTCGCTGGCGCCCTGGTTGCGCGTGGCGTCGCCTACGGCTGGTGTTCGATCGCGTATGGACCGAAGGGCGCCACACTGGTGCAGCCAACGGAACGGGTGCCCGCGGCGGGCGAAATCGTGCGGGTCGACCTGGTCGGCATGTACGAGGGCTACTTTAGCGACATCTCCCGCGTGGCCGCGTTCGGGCGCCGACCGGACGCCGAGGCCCAACGAGCGCACGCCGCCATCCTGGAGGCCAATTCAGTGCTTCGCCGTGAGGCTGGACCGGGTGTGCGCTGTGGCGACTTGCATCGGCTGACGTGCGAGACCCTCGAGCAGCGTGGTTATCGGCTGCTCGCGCCGTACGCCGGACACGGCATCGGACGCGACGTCCACGAGCCGCCCTTCCTGGGCGCCGACGATGACACCCGGCTCGCGCCGGGCATGGTGCTGGATTTCGAGCCGACCATGCGGGTCGCGGGCGTCGGGTCGGTGAACATCGAGGACATGGTGCTGATCACCGACTCCGGCTGTGAGCCGCTGACGAATTTTCCGCGCGACTTGCGCGTGTATGGCGATCTCCGGTAGCCAGCTCGCCTTCCAGTCGGCTACGGAGCTGAGCGTGCGGTTGCGTGGCGGCGAGGTCTCGGCCGTGCAGCTTGTCAAGGCGTGCGCGGAGCAGTTCGACCACCTCAATGGACGGGTCAATGCGATCGTCACGCCGGTGTTCGACGACGCGCGCCGCGAGGCCGAGCAAGCTGACCGGCGGCGCATCCGTAAGGAGCAGTTGGCTCCGCTGCACGGCCTGCCGCTGGCGCTCAAGGACATGACCGAGACCGCTGGCGTGCGCACCACCTATGGCGCGCGGCTCTTCGAGCACCACGTGCCGAGTGAAGACGCGCTGCTGGCGCAGCGCTTGAAGGCGAGCGGCGCGATTCTCATCGGCAAGACCAACACCCCCGAGTTCGCGGTGGGCATCAACACGACGAACGGCATCTTCGGCACGACTTGCAATCCGTGGGACGTGTCGAGGACCAGCGGCGGGTCGAGCGGTGGCTCGGCTGTCGCGCTCGCGACGGGGATGCGCGTGTTGGCCGAAGGCAGCGATCACGGCGGCTCGATCCGTCTGCCGGCGGCGTTGAACAACGTGGTGGGCTTGCGCACGAGCCCGGGCCGGATTCCGTCCTATCCGAATAGCTGGGTGTATGACAGCTTCAGCGTCAACGGGCCGATGACGCGTAGCGTTGCCGATGCCGCATTGATGCTATCGGTGATGGCGGGTCCCGATGCGCGGGTGCCTATTTCGATTTCGGAGCCGGGCGACGCGTTCGCTCGTTTTCGTGCACCGGACCACCTGCGGAGCTGGTCCGTAGCCTGGTCGCCGACATTGGGCGGGCTGTTTCGAGTCGATCCGCAAGTCCGAGAAGTGGTCGCGCGCGGGGCGGCGTGGTTTGCAGAGCTGGGCGCCAACGTGGAGGAAGCCGAGCCGGACCTGCGCGAGGCGCCCGAAGTGATCAGGACGCTTCGCGCCGTCCGTGCAGCGACCGTGCACCAGGCGCAGCTCGACGCGTCGGATCAACTCGAGGGCGCGTGGCTGCGCGAGTTTTTATCCCGCGCGCAACACTTGTCCATTGCTCAGGTCGCGCGTGCCGAAGCCCTGCGATCGACGCTGTGGCAGCGTGCGCAGACGTTCTTCGAGCGCTATCGGCTACTGCTGCTGCCGACCAGCCAGTTCATAGCGTTCCCCGCCGAGCGGCCCTATCCCGAGCGTATCGACGGCGTCGAGGTGGTTGACACGATCGACGCCATCCTGTCGACGTATGCGATTAGCATCCTCGGCTTACCAGCGCTGTCGGTGCCGTGCGGGTTGGCGGAGGATGGGACGCCGGTTGGTTTGCAGATCGTCGGCGGTTGGCGACGTGAGCTCGATGTGCTCGAGGCGGGCGCCGCGTTCGAACGGCTTCGGCCGTGGACGGCGCACTATCCACCACCGGTGGTTTGACCTATCGTAGACCTCGCATGCCGACCGCCACTGGCTTTCAGGAGCAGCTCGCCGAGGAGGGGTACGTTGTCATCGAGGACGTGCTCGATCCGCTCGCGGACTTCGAGCCGCTGCTCCACGAATACGATCGGGTGCTCGACGGGATCGCCGCGACACTTGTCGCCGACGGCGTGGTGCGGTCCACCCATACGGACCTCCCGTTCGAGGCGCGGCTGATTCAGATCTGCGCCGAGAGCGGGCGCAATTTCCCGCAGCACTTCGACTTCACGCTGCCGCAGAAGGGCATCACCCACGACACGCCTATCCACGCCGGACCGGCGGTCTTTCGCGTGCTCACCAAACCGCGCTTGCTGGACCTGGTCGAGCAGGTGGTAGGCCCCGAGATCTACTCCAACCCGGTCCAGCACGTGCGAATGAAGCTGCCGCCGCGCGCGGTCCAGCGCGGCCTGCTGAACTCGCTGGTGACCAGCGTGCCGTGGCACCAGGACAACGGCGTGATCATGCCCGAGGCTGATGAGGCAACCATTCTGACGGTGTGGATGCCCGTGACCCCGTCGACGATCGACAACGGCTGCCTGCAGGTCATCCCGCGCAGCCACCGCGGCGATCTGCAGCCGCACTGCCCCGGAAAATCGACCGTTGCCATTCCGGACCGCTTCCTGGAGAGCGACCGCGCGGTGCCCCTGCCGATGCGGCCGGGCAGCGTGCTGCTCATGCACCAGCGCACGATTCACAGCTCGCTCGAGAACTCGACCACGGACCAGGTACGTATCAGTCTCGACCTGCGCTATCAGCCGATCGGCCAGGCGACCGGCCGACCGGCGTTCGCCTCGGCTGGCTTCGTGGCCCGCAGCCGCGCCCATCCCGACCAGGTGCTGCGCGATCCCGCGATCTGGCACGACAACTGGATAACGCTCCGCGATCGGCTGGCCGAAGAAGAAAACCCGACGTTCAACCGCTGGTCAGCTGACGCGCCCGTCTGCGCCTGAGCCGCTCGACCGGGCGTGACGACGTACGCGCTGCGCCGACTGCTGCAGGTGCCGCTGCCGCTGTTCCTGGTACTGGTGGTGGTGTTCTTTGCCATCCGCCTGTCGGGTGACCCGGTGGCGTTGATGCTGGCCGACTATGCGACCGAACAGCAGAAGCTGCAATTGCGGCACTCACTCGGCCTCGATCAGCCGTTGCCCGTCCAGTTCCTGATCTACGTTGGCAACGTCGTCCGTGGCGACTTCGGCGAGTCGGTGATCTACAACCAGCCGGCGACAGCGGTGGTCGCCGCGGCCTTGCCCGCGACGGTCCAGCTCACGCTGCTCGCAATCGTGGTCGCTACCGTGCTCGGGATCGTCACCGGGTTGCTATCCGGGGTCGCCGAGGGGTCGCTGCTCGACCGCGGTTTGCTGGCGATCGGCGTGCTGGGCCAGGCGCTTCCCAGCTTCTGGCTGGGGCTGATGCTCATTGTGCTGTTCGCGGTCAATCTGCACTGGCTCCCCACATCGGGCATCGGCACCTGGCAGCACCTCGTGCTGCCGACGATGACACTGGCGGCATTCCTCTATCCGCAGGTCGCGTTGCTCACGCGGGCCACGCTGATCGAAGTGATGCACGAGCAGTACATCACCACCGCACAGGCCAAGGGTTTGCCGTCGCACACGATCGTGCTCCGCCACGCGCTCCGTAACTCGCTCAATCCCGTGGTGACCAGCATTGGCTTGAACTTCGGTCTGCTGCTCGGTGGGGCGGTGATCACCGAGACAGTCTTCGCCTGGCCCGGAGTGGGCCAGCTGGGCATCAAAGCCATCTTCAGCCGTGACTTGCCGATCGTGTCCGCCAGCGTCTTCGTCCTTGCGGTGAGCATCATCGTGTGCAACCTGGCCGCCGACCTGATCAACGGCGTGCTGGACCCGCGCATTCGCGAGTAGGCTGCTACTTGGCCTAGCCTGGGCCACCAAGCAGGAGGATCGTCGTGCATTTCGATGCGATCGTGGTGGGGCTGGGTGCGATGGGTAGCGCGGCGCTCTACCAGCTCGGTCGGCGCGACCAGCGCGTGCTCGGGCTGGAAGCCTTCGCAGCGGGCCACCGCCTGGGTTCCTCGCACGGCGAATCGCGGGTGATCCGACTGGCGTACTACGAGCATCCCAACTACGTGCCGCTGCTCCACCGTGCCTACCAGCTATGGGCGGACCTCGAGCGCGATTCGGGCGAGCACCTGCTGCGCCTGACCGGCGGGCTGATGATCGGCGCACCCGACAGCGCTCTGGTGAGTGGCGCGAAGGCGAGCGCAGAGCAGCACCAGCTCGCCTACGAGCTGCTCGATTCCGATGAAGTACGGCGCCGCCATCCGGCGCTCCACCTGCAACCGGGTGAAGTGGCCTTGTTCGAGCCGCGCGCGGGCATCCTCAGTCCCGAGGCGTGCGTCGCCGCGCACGTCCGGCTGGCGCAAGCGGCCGGGGCACACGTGCGCTACGCGGAGCCGCTCCGCTCGTGGACGGCTGGCGAGCACGGCGTCGAGGTCGTCACCAACCAGGGCCGCTACTCGGCGGATCAGGTGGTCTTCACGTCCGGCGCGTACATGAGCCAGGTGCTGGGCGATGAGCGTGTGCAGGTGCGCGCTGAACGCATCCCGTTGTTCTGGCTGCAGCCCAGTGCGCCCGAGCTGTTCGAGCTGGGTCGGCTACCGATTTATCTGTGGCAACAGGCGGATGGCGATCATTTCTATGGGTTTCCACATCTGCAGTGGCCAGGGGCGAAGGTGGCGCGCCACCACTCGCGCGACTACTGCGATCCCGACACGGTCGATCGCCAGGTGAATGCGGAGGACGAGCGGCGCCTGCGCGCGGTCATCGAGCACCGATTGCCCGCGCTGAACGGACCGGTGCAGTCGAGCTTGATCTGCCTGTACGAGAATTCGCCGGACGAGCACTTTCTGATCGACCGGCTGCCGGGCCAGCCGAACGTGGTCTTCGCGGGCGGATTTTCAGGTCACGGTTTTAAATTCGCGAGCGTAGTCGGTGAAGCGCTGGCCGATCTGGTCATCGACGGTCGAGCAACTCCAGATGCCGACTTCCTCAAGCTCAGAGTGCGCCCATTGAGATCCTGAAACACCTCGCGCAAGAACTCGCGTGAGGCTGCGTCGAGCTCGTTGACGAATTCGATCACGGCCAGACTTTCGGGCAGGATGCGTCGGACCGCCGCGAAGTTTTCGGGCCGCACCACGAGCGCATCCAGACCAGGAGCGGACGCCTCGGCTTCCGAGGTTGGCTGCATCGGCTGTGCGAAAAGTCTACGGCGCAATGTCATCCCGAGCTTGCGAGGGATCTCGGCCGCGGCACTCCGGACCGGGTGGAGCCGCACACCATGAGATCCCTCGTTCCTCGGGATGACACCGGGGCCGCTGCCCACTTGACGCTGCTCCCAGTATCGCGACTACTCTTGGCGTAGTTGGCTGTATCAAGCGCGCGACGGGCAGCGTTGCTTGCGGCCGAGTTCGAGGCGCGGAGGCTCGAGCCCGGCGACCAGGTCAATCTGGTGAGCGGCGCGCAGTACCTCAGGACGTCGGAGTAATTCTGAGCGAGCGGCGTGCTGACCGGTTGCACCGCAACGCAATGGTGCTGCTGAGCCACGATCACCTGTGGGAGCCGCCCGACTTCGCCGCGGCCGTGAGCGGCGGAGTGACGGCACATGTGGTCATGCCCTTCGTCGACGTCGAGGTGTGGGGCGGAGCGGAAGCATTCGAGGACACCAAACACCGTGAGGAAGGCAACGCGCGGCGAGCGATGCTCGCCTTCGATCGCGTGCTGTCGTATGTCGAAGCCCACCCCGACCAGACGCTGCTGGTCAGATCGGTGGCCGACCTGTTCGAGGCCAAGCGCTCGGGCCGGGCCGGGGTCATTCTGGGCTCCGAAGGTGCCCGCCTCGTCGAAGGCAGCCTCGAGCTGCTGCGCTGCTATTACCGCATGGGGCTGCGCCAGGTTCAGCTCAACTGGGATTATCCGAACTGGGTCGCCGCGTGTCAGAACGACGTGGATGGCGCTGATACGGGCCTGACCGACTTCGGCCGCGAGCTGGTGCGCGAGATGAACCGACTGGGCATGGTTCTGGATACGTCGCACTCGTCACATCGCACGCGGTTGGAGGTCTTCGAGCTCAGCCAGCAGCCTGTGACGCATGGCCACGCGGGCGCCAAACGTATCACCAACCGGCCGCAGAACCTGACCGACGATGAGCTGAAAGCGCTCGCCGCCAACGATGGTGTGATTGGGCTGCACTTCTTCAGTCGACTCGTCAACCAGCGCGGACCCGACGCGGGGCAGGCTCATCTGGAAGACCTGTACGCGCACATCGATCACGTCGCGCGAGTCGCGGGCATGCAGACCATCGCGCTCGGACCGGACTGGTTCCCGTTCCACCCGTTTGGTGGCTGGACGCGCGAGCAGGGGTACTCGTTCGTGGCAGGCCTGGAGTCCATCGACTGCCTGCCGACGCTGACGCGTGGCCTGCTCGAACACGGCTATCGCGAGCGGGACGTCGAGGCGATCCTCGGCGGCAATCTGCTGCGCGTCCTGCAGGCCGTCCTGCCCCCCGACTGAGCTCGATGCTGCCGACATTTGTCATCCTGGCCGACCTTCCGCCGGAGCAACAGGGCTGGTTCGCACCACTCCAACATCGCGCGCGACTCGTATTCGGAGCGAAGCTGGCCAGCGTCGGTGAGGATCTGCGCCAGGCTGTCGGGCTCTTCGTGTGGGGCCATCCGCGCGATCCGTTCGAACGCGTGCTGAGCGCGGCGCCGCTGTTGCGGTGGGTCCACTACACCGGCGCGGGCGTGGAGCACCTACTCATTCCAACGTTCGTGAACAGTCGCGTGCCGCTGACCAACTCGCGCGGCACGCACACGCCAGCTGTGTCCGAGCTGGCGATGACGATGCTCCTGGCGTTGGCCAAGAACCTGCCCGATCGGATGCGGGACCAGGCACAGCACCGCTGGACGCAGCACCTCAATCGGCGGCTTGATGGCGCCACGCTCCTCGTCCTCGGGCTGGGCAGCATCGGCTCGGCCATCGCCCGCGCCGCATCCGCACTTGGGATGTACGTGATTGGTGTGCGCACCAGTGCCCGACCCGCGCGCTGGGCCAATGAGGTGGTGCCGTACTTCGAGCTGAAACGCGTCCTGCCGCGGTCGGAATATCTGGTGGTGTGCTGCCCGGAGACCGCCGAGACGCGGGGACTCGTCGACGGGACCGCGCTGAGCCTGCTACCGCGGGGAGCGATTGTCGTGAACGTCGCGCGCGGCAGCATCATCGATGAGCCCGCGCTGATCGACGCGCTCCAGGACGGTCATCTCGGTGGCGCGGGGCTGGACGTGTTCGCGTCGGAGCCGCTGTCAGACACGTCGCCGCTGTGGGACATGCCGCGCGTGTTGATCACGCCGCACTCTGCGAATGTGCTGGGCTGGGAGCGCGAGACGGTGCAGCGCTTCATCGAGAATGCCGAGCGGTTTCTGGAGGGTCGACCGCTGCGGCACGTGGTCGGCAAACGGCGCGGCTACTAGAGTCAGGGATGTCATCCTCGAGCGAAGCGAAGGATCTCGGCTGCCACCTGAGATCCTTCGGCTCGCAAGCTCGCCTCAGGATGACATAGCCGCGAGATCCCTCGTCGTTCCTCCTCGGGATGACAAGGGGCTCCCAAGCTCGCCTCAGGATGACACCTGGCTGCGCGGATCGAGCAGGCGGCGGATGCCGTCGCCGAGCAAGTTGACACCCAGGACGGCGATGAAGATTGCCACGCCCGGGATCGTCGCCACCCACGGCGTGGAAAAGATGACCTTCTGGCCATCGGTCAGGATCGACCCCCAGCTGGGGTCGGGCGGCGGTACACCCAGGCCCAGGAAGCTGAGGGCCGCTTCCGCCTGGATCATGCGCGCCACTTGCAGGGTGGCCAGCACCACGATCGGCGTAAGCATGTTGGGCAAGACGTGGTGCAGCATCACCCGCCACGGTGGTGAGCCGATCGTCTCGGCCGCGAGCACGAACTCGCGCACCCGTAGCGAGCGAACGACGCCGTAGACCAGGCGGGTGTAGACCGACCAGCCGCTGATCGCCAGGACCACGATCAGGTTGAGCACCGATGCGCCAGTGACCGCGACGATGATGATCGCCAGCAGCACGCCTGGCAGGGCCTGCTGCGCATCGGCCAGCCGCATGATGATATTCTCGGGCTGGCCGCGGAGGTAGCCGGCGGCCAGTCCGAGCGGCACGCCGATGAGGCAGGCCACCACGATTGCTGCCGCCGAGATGCCGATCGAGACGCGGCCGCCCTCGAGGAGCCGCGCCAGGACGTCGCGGCCAAAGCCGTCGGCGCCGAACGGGTTGGTTGTTGAGCCGCCGGCCCAGATGGGCGGCGCGAGGCGCGTGCGCAGCGCCTGGTCAAGCGGGTCAACGCGGTAGATCAGCGGACCGAAGACCGACAGCACCACAAGGCCGCCGACGATGGCTGCGCCCACTAGTAGCGCGGAGTTGGTGCGGATGGCCCGCCAGCGGGCGTGCTGGCGGCCGTCGGTGGACGCCGGTGCGAGGGGGCGACCGCCACGCGAGGTGGGTGCGGCGGTCGCGACCGCGCTCACGGGTCTAGCGAAGGCCGCCCCGCTTTCCCCGAAGGGGTGACGACCGGTCTGCTGCGCCGGCCGGGGCGGGAGCCAGCGCAGCACCTGCTCATGCGAGGTCGGTCTTGTAGAAGAGCACGAATCCGACGGAGTTCACGTCGGGGTTGACGACGTTCTTGGCCACGCCCCAGATCTCGGGCATGCGGACGGTCCAGATGCACGGTGGGCTTTCGCGCATCAGCGCTGTCACGCGGTGGAAGTTGGCCTCGCGCTTGGCGGGATCGACGGTCTTGTTGGCGCCCAGGATCAGGTCGTCCCATTCGGGGTGCTGATGGTACTTGCCGATCGTGCTGGCCGAGGTGAACCACACCAGGTTCTGGCTGGCGTCGCCGAATGACGCCCACGTCGAAGTGAAGGCCGGACCAAGCTTGGTCTCCTGCTTGGCATTGGCGTACACGCCGGCCTCCATCACGGTGGCCTTGCTCTTGACGCCAACTTTTCCGAGTTGCGCCGCGGCAATGGTGGCGATGTCCTGGTGCCCGAATGCCGGCTGCGACTGGATTTCCAGCTCGAAGCCGTTCGGGAACCCTGCTTCGGCAAACAACGACTTGGCCTTCTCGGGATCGTAGGGATACGGCTTCAAATCGGGGTTGTAGCCAAACGTGCCCTTCTGCGGAATCTGGGCATCCATGACCGCGCCGAAACCGAGCAAGAAGTCCTTGTTGATCGACTCCTTGTCAATCGCGTAGTTCAGGCCCTGGCGCACCCGCACATCCTTGTTGATCGGGTGGTCCGCCATCTGCTCGTTGAAGTCAATCGACAGGCCGCGGGTGAGCAGGATCGACATCGCCTTGTTTCCCGAGGCCTCGATGTCCTTGGCCGCGTCGATCGGCAGACCCGAAGCGAGCTGTACTTCACCCGCTTTCAGGGCGGCAGCGCGGGTGGCCGCGTCGGGGATATAGCGAATGATCAGCTGATCGATCTTGGGCCGGCCGCCGAAGTAGTCGGAGTTCGCCTCGAGGACGACACGGTCATTGGCTCGGAACTCGACGAACTTGAAGGCGCCGGTGCCGACTGGCTTCTGAATGAAGCTGTTCCAGTCCTTGTACGCGCTGGGTGGTACGACCTCCGCGGTCATCGCCAGTCCGATCGGCACCAGCGGGAATGGATCGGTCGTCTTCACGTTGAGGGTGTACTTGTCGACCGCCGTGGCGCCCGTGATTGGCCCCGCGTAGACCGAGTAGGTGTTCTTGGTTTCGGGGTTGGCGACCAGCTCGATCGCCATCTTGACCGCTTCTGCATCCAGCGGCGTGCCGTCGTGGAACTTGACGTCCTGACGCAGCTTGAACTGCCACGTCGTATCGTCGATGGACTTCCATTCCGTCGCCAGCTGTGGGACCGGCGCCATGTTCGTGTCGAAGATGACCGGCCGGTCGTACAGCGCGTGCGAGACGCGCTTGCCTTGAATCAGCTGCTGACCCTTGAGCGGGTCCATCGACGGCGGGAATGCCTCCTGAGCAAAGGTCAACGTCCTGGTGGCCTTGACTGCTGCCGGGGCTTGAGTGGGCTGGGCAGCAGGTGCCGGAGCGGTGGTCCCCACTACGGGAGGACTAGTTGGCTTCGCAGCTGCTGGCGCTGTCGTGGCGGCTGGTGCAGCAGGCGCGGTGGTTGGCGCCGCGGCGGGAGCGCTTGGCGCGGGCTGCGTGCACGCGGCGAGCAAGGTGGCACTGGCGAGCAGCATCGAGCGTTGCAGGAACGTGCGGCGTGAGAGTGAGGGTGCATCAAGCATTGGCAGTCCTTTCGGCCGGGTGCCATCCTGAGCCGAGCTTGCGAGCCCCCTTGTCATCCCGAGGAGGAACGACGAGGGATCTCGCGGTCATGCGGATGTGAGCCATGAGATCCCTCGCAAGCTCGGGATGACATTGTCACGCACGAGATCCTTCGCTTCGCTCGAGGATGACAACTGCAGCGCGCCCAACGAGGCGTTCCTGGCAACACTCCCTCCCGGTTTGACCTAGGAATCTGGGCTATCTTAGGCTTGGCCCGCGGACGGGTCAATCTGAACTGATGCCTGGCTCGATCGAGCGCCGCATGGTCAGCCTGGAGCACCCGGACGCTGTGCTCGAGTTTCCGCTCGCCGACATTCGCGGCGCACGTGATGGGCCGACCGTGGCCATCATCAGCGGTATGCATGGCGGCGAGTTCAGCGGCCCACTGGCGGCTATTCGACTCATACAGGCGATCGAGCCGGATGCCCTGGCGGGGCGGCTGTTGATCGTCCCGGTGCTGAGCACTCAGGCGTTCATGCAGCGCACGATGCAGTTGTCGCCGGTCGACCAGCGCGAAGTCCACTACGTGTGGCCGGGCCGGCCGAGCGGGACGTACTCGGAGTCGCTGATCGACCTGGTGTTCGGCGTGGTCAAAGACGCTGAGTTTCTGCTCGATCTGCACGCGGGCGAAATGGCCCAGGCGCTGGAGCCATATGTGTGCGTGCCGTGGCTCGCCGACGGTCCGCGGTGGGACGCCAGCCTGATGCTGGCAAGCGCCTTCGACGTGCCGTTTGTCGATCGGCGGGCACTGGCTGACACACCGCTGGCGCTGCCCAAAGTGCTGCTCGACCGCGGCATCCCCAATGTGTGGACCGAGATTGGCCGCAATGGCCTCACCGATGAGCACTACACCGCCCTGCAGTACGACGGTCTGGTGAATCTCTTACGCCAGCTACACATGCTGGCGGGTGAGGCACGCATGTTCTCGCCGCGGCTCGTCGGACCGCGGCACTGGAGCGTGTACGCCGACCGCTCGGGCGTCTGGCTGCCCGCGGTCGGCCCATACGACCACGTGACGGTCGGCCAGCACCTGGGTGAGCTGGTCGACTACTTTGGCCAGCGGCTCGCGGCGTTCAGCTCGCCGGCTGATGCGCTGGTCGAATACATCGCGAGCAATCCCGCGATCAACGCCGAGCGAAAGCCGCACGGCTACGCGTGGCACCAGCTGCTGGTGCAGATGGTGGAAGACCCGAGCGGTCCTACGGCGTGATGCGCACCGTTTTCACTCCGCGCGCGCGGAGCGCCAGGTCGCCCTCGATCGGCCGCGGGTTGCGCTCGAGTAAGTCCACTTCTTCGATCGACTGCACGGGCATACCGAACTGAAGCTGCGTCGTCGTGGCGCCGCCGTCAGCCTCGTACAAGCGTGCGATCAGCGCTTCTTCGTCCTCGGCCCACTTGAGCGTTTCCAGCACCACTGACGGATCTGCTGTGCCAGCCAGTGAGAAGCGATCGGCCAATGTGCCCGCGTGGGCTGATTCGCGGCGCCACAGCAGTGGTCGGCTGAGCGCATACGCCGCGCGGCGCACCGCGTCCAGGCCCGCGGGGTGCGGCAGCAGGCTGTATGTAAAGTGATGCGCGCCGCGATCGGCGTCCGGGTCCGGGTCGATCGCACCTTTGAGCAGACTCAGCCACAGAGTGCCTTCGTGCACCGTATAGCCGTGCTTGCAGTCCGCGAGCAGGGCGACGCCTGTCCGCGCGTCCGACAGATCGACGAAGCGTTGCCCAGGTACTTCGAAGGCCGCCGCTTCCCAACTGGTGTTGCGGTGGGTCGGGCGGTCGATGGTGCCAAACTGGATCTCGTAGGTCGCGCGACGATTGCGAATGCCCGTCGTGAAGCCGACCTTGAGCAGCGCCTGGCGCTCCTGCCACTCGACATCGGTCACGAAATCGATGCGTGGGATGCGGGCGTAGACCGTTAGCAGCTGGACGATACGGGTGTTGTCGCCGACCCGCCAGCGCAGCTCGAGCACGCCACGTTCGGGTCCGGACTCGCGCACGATCGCCTCCTCGAGCGCGTCGACTTCGCGCGACTTGGCGGCGTAGTAGGCGTCGATGTCCCAGGCGTCGAAGAACAGCGGCTTGTCTTCGAACACCACCAGCCGATTGCCGAGCTCGCCCTCCGGGACGGCCTCACGCAGCTGGCGCTTGTCCCACAGGCGGGTGATGCGGCCGTGTGCATCGAGCGTGATGCTCCAGAAGGGGGTGTCGATGGCGGTCGCCGAGATGCGCAGCGGGTTTTCAGCGCTCGCCGCGGTGCCGAGCGGGAAGGCCTGATAGCCGTTTGGCGGTACGTCCTCGACGAAGACCACGGCGCCTTGCTCGGTGCGCTGGGCTGGCAAGCCTTCGGGCTGGCAGTCGGCGGGCACGTCCAGGTAGCCAGCGGACGGAAATGGCGTCGGATTGAACACGACCAGCGCGGGGCGATCGAGCTGAATGGCGCCGCCAAGCGTAGCGACTGACGTGTCCAGGATGTCCTGGCCGATAGCCGAGAGCTGCTGGAAATCGGCTTCGGCATCGACGTACACCGAGGAGATGGCGGAGCCTGGCAGGATGTCGTGGAACTGGTTGGTGAGGATCAACCGCCAGCCCTGCTCGAGTTTTTGTCGCGGGTACGGCTCACCAAGGAGTGCCCGTGCGGTGGCGGCATACAGCTCGGCCGCGTGATACAGCCGCTGCGACAGTGCGTTGCGCAGCTTCTGGCGCGCCTGTCCGGTGTACGTGCCACGGTGGTATTCGAGGTACAGCTCGCCATCCCAGATTGGAACATCGTCGCGATCCGCCAGCCGCGCGGAGATGCCCTCGAAAAAGTCATCGGCGCGGCCCATCTGGACGTTGGGAAAGCCCGGCAAGTCCACCAGGCGTCGACCGGCCTCCACCATGTCGAGCGTCGGCCCACCGCCGCCATCGCCGAAGCCGAACGCGACCAGCACATCCTTGTGCAGATCGCGATCCTGGAACCGCGCCCAGGCGCCGCGCATGATGCTGGGCAGCAGCGTGCCGTTGTAGGTGGTGTGCTCGCCTGGCCAGAGCGACGGCGTACACAGGAAGTGCGCCAGCACGGAGCTCCCATCCGGCCCGCGCCAGCGGAACGTGTCGTGGGGGATGCGGTTGGTCTGGCTCCAGCTCAGCTTATGGGTCACGAAGTAGGGCAGGCCGGCGGCCGCCATCAGTGTGGGCAGCGCCCACGTGAAGCCAAAGGTATCGGGCAGCCAGACCACGTTCGTGTGGACGCCGAACTCGCGCTCGAAGTAGCGCGTGCCGAGCAGCATCTGCCGAGCCAGCGACTCGCCATCGGGCAGGTTGCAGTCGGCTTCAACCCACATCCCCCCGACGGTCTCCCAGCGACCCTCGGCCACACGCTGGCGAATGCCCTCGAACGTTTCCGGGAAGCACTCCTTGACCATCTCGTACTGCAGCGGACTCGAGGCCAGAAAGCGGTATTCGGGGTAGCGGTCCATCAAGCGCAGCGCGGTACTCCAGGTGCGGCCTGCCTTCTGGCGGGTCTGCGATAGCGGCCACAACCAGGCGCAGTCGATATGGGCATGGCCGGCAGCCACGACCCGCGGCTCATACGGCGCGCTGTGCAGTTGAGCCAGCTCGCGCTCGACCAGGTCATGAGCTCGATCGCAGCTGTCACGAAACGCGCGACTGCCTGGACAGCCCCAGTCGATGCAGAGGAGAGCGGATTCGGCGATGCGCTCCAGATCGGGCCGCGCCGGATCGGTGGGCGCGAGCGTGTGCAACGCATCGCCGAGGATGCGCAAGTCGTGGAAGAGCTGCGTGACGCCGGGATCGGTGCGTACCAGCCGGAAGACGGGATTGGGCTGCCAGTCGAGGTCGGCAAAGCCAGTCCATACGCTGGCCGCGCACTGGTAGTCGGGTCCGGGCGGCAGGTAGATCAGGCGGTGGTACTGGTCGAGCCCGTGGTAGGCGCGGCCGTCGACGTACAGCATGCCTTGCATGCGCTGCAGGTTCAGGCCAATGCGCCGCTCGGACTCGATCGGGTAGGTTCCGAAGCGCTGGGCGATCAGCGCCGTGTCGTCGACTGGCCAAGAGTCGGGGCGCCGCGCGCGGAAGCGCAGCCAGACGGTACTGTTCAGCGCCTCCCGCCAGTCGCCGTCGGGCGCCAGAACGGGCGCCTGGCGATCGTCGAAGTCGGGCAGGCAGGCCTCGTCGCCGACGTCGCGCACCAAGCGGACCTCCGCGGGCGGACCAACCTCGGCTTCGAGCCAGCGGCTCAGCTCGGCGACTCGCCGATCGAGTTGCTCGACCAACAGCTGCATCACGTCTCCAACATAACTGCCTGGTCCTGAGTAAGTGCTTCATCCTGAGGCGAAGCCGAAGGATCTACCGTAGATCCTTCGCTGCGCTCAGGATGAGGCCCGCTGCGCTCAGGATGAGGCCCGCTGCGCTCAGGATGAAGCCCGCTGCGCTCAGGATGAGGCCCGCTGCGCTCAGGATGAGGCCCGCTGCGCTCAGGATGAGGCCCGCTGCGCTCAGGATGAGGCCCGCTGCGCTCAGGATGAAGCTTGATACTTGATTTGGAGCCGCACGATTCGCGCACGATGATCTCTGACGGCAAGACCACCAGCCGCCCGTACTCCGATCCGCGGCCGGCGATCCGCTCGAGCAAAAGCTGGGCGGCGACCGTACCGAACGTTTCCGCGGGCTGAGGCACGACTGTCAGGAACGGATACAGAATGGCGATTTGCTCGATGTCGTCGAAAGCCACCAGGGCGACATCGTCGGGCACCGTCAACCCGCGCTCACGGATGGCCTTGATCGCGCCAACGGCGGTCAGATTGTTGACGGCGAAGACCGCCGTCGGTCGCGGCTCGAGATCGAGCAGCGCACACATCGCGCGGTAGCCGCCCACGAGGTCGACCGAGGTTTCCATCAGCAACGCTCGATCGACCGCCAGCCCGGCGTCTTCCAGCGCCTCACGATAGCCGCGGCGGCGATCGCGTGAGGTTGACACCGACTCTGATTCGGCAATCATCCCGATGCGCCGGTGGCCGAGGGCGATGAGATGGTCCACCAGCCGCCGCGCTCCGCCGACACCGTCGCCTTGCACCACGTCGCAGTCGATACCGTGCACGCGGCGATCGATCAGCACGAATGGGGTGCTGTGCCGCTCCAGTCGTAGCAGATGGGTGCGCGACTCGTCGCCCACCGGTGCGATGAGCAATCCCTCGACTCGCTGGCGCAGCAGGTCGGCGATGTACTCCCCCTCGTACGCGAGGTTGCTTTCCGAGTTGCACAGCAGCACGCGGTAGCCCGACTGGCGGGCGATCCGTTCGGCGCCCAGCACCAGCGGCGCATAGAACGGATTGCCCACGTCGGGCACGATCAAACCGAGCACGCCGGTCTTGCGCGACGTCAGTCCGCGGGCGAGCCCGTTCGGCACATAGCCCAGAGCCGCGATCGCCTGCTCGACCTTGAGCCGCGTTTCGGGTCGAACCCGGCCATTACGGTTGACCACGCGCGACACGGTCATGGCCGAGACGCCGGCACGGTGGGCCACCTCGCGGACGGTGGTGCTCACCTCGAACGTACTCCGCGCCGCCATGGTACGGGTAACATCGTTGGGCCACCAGCGTACAGCATCGAGCGTTTGACAGCCCGTGACGAGGGATGGTAACGGTATCACCGTGGGCGTCAGGGTCACGTCCGCGGGGAAGGCGCCGCTGGGCGACGACATGGCGCGCCCTGGGACGCTATTAGAGGTCCGAGGGGCCAGCAAGAGCTATGGTGGCGGGCTGCTCGAGGGGCGCGAGCCGGTCACCGCGCTGCGCGGCCTGGATCTGACGATCGCCGAGGAGCCGGCAACGATCACGACTATCGCCGGTGAAAGTGGCAGCGGCAAGACCACACTGGCCAACGCCATTCTGGGGTTCACCACGCTGAGCAGCGGCCAGATCCGCTACCGCGGCCAGGACGTCTCACGCCTCGATCGCAGCCAGCTCGTGACCTACCGCCGCGAAGTGCAGGCGGTGTTTCAAGACCCGTACGAGGTCTACAACCCGTTCTATCGCGTCCGACACGTGTTCAGCATGGTGGTAGACCGATTCAAGCTCGCCCGCGATAAAGGTGAGGCGCGTCGACTGATCGAAGAAGCCCTGCGCGTGGTCGGCCTGCGTGGACAGGAGGTGCTGGACAAATATCCGCACCAGCTGAGTGGCGGGCAGCGGCAGCGCATGATGGTCGCGCGCGCGCTCCTGCTCAGACCGCGCCTCATCGTCGCCGACGAGCCGGTGTCGATGGTCGACGCTTCGCTGCGGGCAATGATCCTGGACATCATGCTGCGGATGCGCAACGACCTGGGCATCTCGTTCCTGTACATCACCCACGATCTGAGCACCGCGTACCAGATCAGCGACCGGACGTTCATCCTGTACCAGGGCTCGATCGCCGAATGTGGCGATACCACAGCCGTGATCGAACAGCCGCGCCACCCGTATGTGCAGCTGCTGCTGAACTCGATCCCGGTGCCGGATCCAACGCAACGTTGGCACGCGGACGAGCAGATCCAGAGCGAGACCGGGCAGCAGCTCGACGCACGGGATGGCTGTCCATTTTACGCGCGCTGCATCTATCACATGGACCGCTGCCGCCACACCCCACCGCCGCTGTATGCGCTCGACGGAGAGCGCCATCGCTGTGCGTGTTACCTGTGCGAAGACGGGCAGAAAGGAGGCGCTCCAGGCGAGGACGGACTTGCTGTTATGAGCCACGTCCGCGGGGGTTAGCGGAGGGTGCAGCCGCGGCCGTGACGTTGCCCATTTTTTTTGGGTGGACCACAGAGGGAAGGGAGTCCTAGATGCCTAGAGGTTTCAAGTTCCTGGGCCGGAGCGGGCTGGCGGCTGTGCTGCTGCTGGTGCTGCTCCCGGCGCACACGGTTGCGCCGCAGACGACCCAGGTCGATCGCACCAAGACGCTGATCCTGGATATGGATTCCGGGCGCGACCTGACGCCGGATATCTGGAATCCGTTCCTGCCTGGCCGCCAGATGTCGCAGGGTTACCACCAGGCGATTCTGGAACCGCTGTTCATCCTGAACTACGAGACAGGCCAGATCACCGGCTGGACCGGCTTGAGCATGGTGCCCAACGACGCGCAGGACGTGTGGACGCTGTCACTCCGTCCGGGCGTGATGTGGTCCGACGGCGTGCCGTTCACCGCGGACGACGTGGTGTTCACCATCCAGATGCTGATTGCTCATGCGCCAGATCTGGTCGACTCGGCCAACATGAAGGAGTGGGTGCGCAGCGTCGACAAGGTCGACGACGGCACGGTGATGTTCACCCTGAACAAGCCCAACCCGCGCTTCCAGCTCGACTACTTCTCAGTGCGCATCTGGGGCAGCGTGAACATCGTCCCCAAGCACATCTGGGATGGCTACGACCCGCTGACGTTCACCTACTACAGCCCGGTCAAGGGCTGGCCGGTTGGCACCGGCGCGTACAAGCTGGAGAGCATTGGCCCGACCGAATTCACCTACCTGCGCGATGACAACTGGTGGGGCGCCAAGACCGGCTTCGCCCACCTGCCCGAACCGGAGAGGCTGATCTGGACCTGGGCTGGTCCCGAGGAGACCCGCGCCGCACTCATGGCCGACGGCCAGCTCGACAGCCTGATGGACGTCACGCTGGGCACGTTCAAAGCCATCCAGGCGCGTAATCCAAATGTGATCGCGTGGACCCCAGGACTGCCGTATGCGTGGCTCGACCCGTGTGCTCGTAACTTCGAGTTCAACACCGCCGTTGCGCCATGGGACAACAAGGACATGCGCTGGGCGGTCAACTACGCCATCGATCGCAACCAGATCGTCAACGTGGCCTACGAAGGAACGACGTTACCGTCCAAGTTCTTCTTCCCGGCGTACGGTCCACTCAACAAGCTGACCGACGCCGCGCAGGCAGCTGGTCTGTACGACAAGAACCCGATCCTGACGCATGATCCGGCGAAGGCCAAACAGCTGATCGAGGCCAATGGTTACACCATGGGCTCAGATGGCTTCTACCAGAAGAATGGTCAGCAGCTGGGCATGACGATCACCACCAGCGATACCGCGACCGAGCACCAGCGAATCATTGCGGTCGAGGTCGAGCAGCTCCAGGCGGTCGGCATCAACGCGGTGCAGAAGAACGAGGCGGAGGCTGTCTGGGGTGACAACCGCGACTTTGGCCGGTTCGAGACGCGCCAGGCGTGGGACAACTGCGGCTCGGTGAACGAGCCGTGGAATTCCATGGACTCCCTCAATCAAAAGTGGGTGGTCCCGATTGGCACGCGCGCCAGCAGGAACCCATGGCGCTGGTCGAACGCGGAATACAGCGCGATTGTCGATCAGATTGGCGTACTGCCGCTCGGTGACCCACGCATCCAGGATCTGTTCCTGAAGGCGGCGGACATTTACCTGGCCGAATTGCCGACCATTCCGATCACCCAGGCCAAGAAGCTCATTCCGTTCGATACCACGCACTGGACGGGGTGGCCAACTCAGGCCAACGACTACATCCACGCCACGACGTGGTGGCAGATGACGCCGGTCATTCTGCAGAACCTGCGGTCAACCGGACACTAGGTAATGCGGGTCGTGCGCTGTGAACCGCCTCTCCCTCTGGGAGAGTTTTATCCAGCGCGCAACGCGGGTGAGGGTGGCGTATCGGCAGCCGACGCACCCTCACCCCGGCCCTCTCCCAGAGGGAGAGGGAGGTTGCAGCCCTCACCCCTTGATAAAGCCTCTTCCAGAGGGAGAGGGAGGTTGCAGCCCTCACCCCTTGATAAAGCCTCTCGCAGAGGGAGAGGGAGGTTGCAGCCCTCACCCCTTGATAAAGCCTCTCGCAGAGGGAGAGGGAGGTTGCAGCCCTCACCCCTTGATAAAGCCTCTCGCAGAGGGAGAGGGAGGTTGCAGC
>WNGF01001298.1_pt1 | contig 36668 bp, 32 predicted proteins | sample 5400641 | NCBI WGS metagenome assembly WNGF01 (sample SAMN13153371, study PRJNA577476) | soil metagenome | isolation source: 80 cm soil or saprolite under grassland replicate 2 | place: USA:California | collected 2016-06-15 | reverse complement strand
CATTTCCGACAAGATTTTCAGGCGAGCCACGGATGGAACACGGATGGAACACGGATTCCCAAAAGAGACCTTCCAGGGGAAGCTGCGAGTCGCCAACGACAATGCCTTGGTACTTAACCTCGATAAACCTCGAAGGCCGCCCCGCTGATCTTCTCCGTGATCCCTCTTTTTCCAAAGCCCTAAGGGTTCTTTCTCTTTCCGTGTTTAATCCGTGTTCCATCCGTGGCCCAGGATCTCCCCCGTAATCGCCTGCACGGTCCCTTCGGCGCTTCGTGTCTCGATCGCTCCTTTGGTTGCGGCTCTGCCGCTCTGGGTAATCCGTGGTTAACCTCGGGAAGAAAAATCGGGGAAGACCACGGATTTCCCGGATTTCACGGATACAGAGCGACGGCTTATCCCACCGCGACCTGTTCCTTTCTTCATGGCGGGCGGCTCAAAAAATATCCGTGGCATCCGTCATCCACAATCCGTGTGCTTTGCTGCGCTGATCGCCTCAAGTGCGAGGCAGCGCATGCTACCTATGGGGGACGTTTGAGTGAAGTAAATACCCCTAATGACCAATCTCTAGGCAGCGTGCGCCAGTCTCTTCGGATGCGCCAGTCAAGCTTTGGGCATTGGGGCTTGGTCATTCATTGGTCATCGGGCATTGGGCATTGGGCATTGGGCATTGGGAGTAAGCGGTCCTCATTGGTCCTTAATTCAACGGCGGTGGGGCAACCCCAGGCACAGGCCGATTGACGCTTGCTTCGGCAAACGATACGTTGGCTGGCAGTTGACATTATGATTGTTCCATCGGCCCAAAGAACCGACCCCGCCCCAAGCTTCCGCATTGGAGATGAGCGGTTGATCAAAGTCACCCCCAATGCCGCCAGGAAGGTAGGTTCGCTGCTGACCAGGCAGGGTCGCGCCCACGGCGTGCTCCGGGTGGCCGTGGTCGGGGGAGGCTGTTCGGGTCTCCAATACAAGATGGATTTGCAGGACGGGCCGGCCAGCCGCGATATCCTCGTCGAAACGAGCGGCATCCGCGTCGTGGTCGACCCCAAGAGCGCCCTCTACGTCACCGGCAGCGAGTTGGATTACATCGACGCGCTCCAGGACGGCGGGTTTAAGGTGAAGAACCCCAATGCCGCCACCAGTTGTTCTTGTGGCGAAAGCTTCAGCGCCTAAGACCACCGCCACCCTTGCCAAGAGTTGCGATCTCCCATCCAGAGCCTTTGTTCGGCGCATGGTGACTATTCGACTCAAAGGATGGCTCGCCCTCACCCCGGCCCTCTCCCCCGGGGAGAGGGAGGATCTTGCTCAAGCGCGGGAGTGCTCAAGGATCCGTGATTCATTCCCGCGCGGCATTCTAGCCCCCTCTCCCGGCGGAGAGGGCCGGGGTGAGGGCGGACCTCATTCACCGCTGAATAGTTGCGGCGCATGAACGACTGCTTTGCCTTGCTCGAGGAGCCGCGCCGGCCCTGGGTCGACCTGGAGGCACTCAAGGCAAAGTTTCTTCGCCTTGCCTCCGCGATGCATCCCGATCATTCCCACGGCGCTGCGGACGCCGACCAACAGGACGGGCGCTACGCCGAAATGAACGCCGCCTATCAGTGTCTGCGCGCGCCGAAGGAACGGCTGGCGCACCTGCTGGAACTGGAACGCGGCGCGAAGCCCGGCGGCATTGAGAGCGTTCCTGCCGATCTGATGGACCTGTTCATGCGCGTCGGAGAATTGTGCCGCGGCGCCGATGCCTTCCTGGCCGAGCGGGCCGGGACCCAGTCCCCATTGTTGAAAGTGCAATTGTTCCAACGAGGCATGGCCTGGACCGATCAGTTGAACGCGCTCCGGCAAACCCTCCAGGCCCGGCTGGCGCAATTGGAGCAAAGCCTGCAAGCGATGAACCCGGCCTGGGACACGGCGCCACCGATGGGCATCGCGGATCGCGCGGCCCACCTTCCGCTCGAATCGTTGGAGCAGATTTATCGGACAATCAGCTACCTCACCCGATGGACCGGTCAACTCCAGGAACGGATCGTCCAATTGTCGTTCTAGCGCGGCTGGTGATCCTGCTGATCCTGTGCGCTGGAAATAACCGCGGCGCCTGCGCGGAGGAAACGGCGCGCTGGCAGGCGGCCTTGGCCGGGATGCCCCTGCCCGCCCCGGCGCCCCTCCTGAACCGTGAGAACGTCGTCTGCGTCATCCTCGAGGCATTTCGGTCCAATGACCTTGTCCGGGCGATGATCGTTTTGCCTGGCGTCTTGAATGACTTTTATCTGATCCATCGCGATCAACCGAAGCTGAACCTGCGCGCGAGCAACGTGCTGGAAGCGGTCATTGCTTTGACCAATGCCACCGAACTGCGCGCGACGTTCCAAGCTCCTTTCCTGCTCTTGCATCTCGCCGAGGACCGCCTGCAGCCTCGTTTCGTCATCCAGGATCCGGCTTCGCTGCGGCGCCTTGAATCCGAACATCACTTGCCGCATCTGCTCTATTGCGATGCCCATTGGGGACGGCTCCAGCCTGATCTGCGGGTCTCCCTGCGCCGGAAGTTTCGCCCGGAAGCCCAATCCACCGACGCCTGGCATTTCGAGCGCCATAATCTGGCCGGCTGGGGGCTGAGCGATTGGGAAGTGCTTGTCGCGGTCTCCCTCGCCTCCGCCACCTCTTTCCGCGTCGAGAAGCAGGCGATCCTCTTCCAGGCTCGAGCCAGGTAAACGGTCGACCCGCCTTTTTTTCCGCGTTGACCATGACACTTCTTGCCGGCAGTGGGTAAAAATAGCCTGCGCGTCCGGGGAGTGCTGCGCAGAAAAGCGCGCGTTTGGGGCTGAGTCAACGCCCTTGTTCCGGCTGGCATCGCCCCTGCTTAACCCAGCGCCATGAAGCTAATGCAGAATCCTCACAACCGGATTTGCGCATTATTCCACGCCGCCTGCTTTATCAAGGGGCAGGCAAAAAGTCCTATCTACCTCCTACCATTACGCGCTGGGCCTTCGGCTTAGCGTCCTGCTGAAATTGAGTTGTTGACCGGCGGACCGCGCAAGCGGTTCGCCGGTTTCCTTCTTCTCCCGATCTGCCTCAATTCCGCCCGACACGTGCCACCGATCCGGACACCAGGCCGGCGTCTCGCTTTTCCCTTTCCCAGGCGACTGGGTTCCTTCTTAATTCCGGCCGATGATCATCGTCCGTTCACCCTTGCGCATCAGCCTCGGCGGCGGGGGCACGGATCTGCCGAGTTACTCCGACCGTTTCGGCGGCTTTCTCATCACCGCGGCCATTGACAAATACGTTTACATCACGCTGCACGAAACCTTCGTGCCGGACTTGATCATCAAGTACTCCAAACTCGAACGGGTCGCCCAAGTGGAGGACATCGAGCATCCGATCATCCGCGAAGCCCTCAAGCTGGTGGGGATCCAGGCGCGCTACCTGGAATTGACGAGCATGGCCGATATCCCGGCGGGGACCGGTCTGGGCAGTTCCGGCAGCTTCACAACCGCGCTGCTCAAGGCGTTGCACACGCACAAGAAGAACCTGATCCCGAATATGGAAATCGCGGCGCAAGCCTGCGAGATCGAAATCAAGCACCTGCAGGAGCCGGTGGGCAAACAGGACCAATACATCGCCGCGCTCGGGGGCATCACCTGCTTCAACTTCCACCAGGACGGCCGCGTGGAAGCCTGGCCGGCGGCCATCTCCGAAGAAACCCGCTACAACCTGGAAGACAATCTGGTGCTGTTTTTCACCGGCTATAGCCGCAGCGCGGGGGCCATCCTCAAGGATCAACACGAAAAGTCCAAACAGGACGACCCCTTGATGCTGGAAAACCTCCATTACACCAAGCAAATCGGTTACGCCAGCCAGCGCGCCCTCGAGTCAGGCGACCTGCGCGAATTCGCCCGCCTCATGGACGAGCATTGGCGGCACAAGAAAGCCCGCAGCGGCGGCATGAGCAACCCGAAGATCAATGAATGGTATGAACTGGCCAAAACCAACGGCGCCCTCGGAGGCAAACTCATCGGCGCCGGCGGCGGCGGCTTCCTCATGTTCTACGCCGAGCAGGACAAGTCGAGACTGCGCCATGCCATGCGCCAGGCCGGCTTGAAAGAAGTGCGATTCCGTTTCGACTTCGAAGGAACCAAACGGGTCATCTCCTGAACCCGCCGGCGGCGCTCGCCGCTGCCTCAACCGCACCATGCCCGTCCCGCTCAACCTTCCCGTGGCCATCCTCGCTGGCGGGTTGGCCACGCGCCTTCGTCCCCTCACCGAACAGATTCCGAAAGCGCTCCTCCCCATCGCCGGCAAACCGTTCCTGGCCCATCAACTGGATTTGCTCCGCGCTCAAGGCATCACCCGGGCCGTGCTTTGCCTCGGCTTTCTTGGCGAACAGGTGCAACGCGAATTCGGCGATGGCCAGGCCTACGGCGTCAGACTCGATTATTCCTTCGACGGCCCGGTGTTGCTTGGCACCGGCGGCGCCCTCAAGCAGGCGCTGCCCTTGCTCGGCCCCACCTTCTTTGTCCTCTACGGAGATTCCTATCTGCCCATCGATCTCAAACCCATCGCCGACCATTTCGAGCGCTGCGGCAAATTGGGACTGATGACCGTCTATCAAAACGAAGGCCGTTATGACCCCAGCAACGTCCTCTTCGCCGACGGCGCAATCCAGGTTTACGATAAACGCAATCGTCTTCCGGAAATGCGTCACATCGATTATGGGCTGAGCGTTTTCCGCGCCGCCGCCTTCGACGAATGGCTCGCCGCCAAACCCTTCGACCTGGCCGAGGTCATGCAGCGCCTGGTCGCCCGAAAACAACTCGCCGGCTACCTCATCACCCAACGCTTCTACGAGATCGGTTCCCCCGCCGGCCTCGCCGAGCTGGACGCGTGGTTGCGCCGTTCGTAGTCCCCGAATTGCAGCAGGCCCGCGCCTATCGCCTGGCCACTCCCGGGCGGTAGAACTTCCGTCGACTTTCGACTTTGCACCCACCGCCCGTTTGCTAGGTTGCCCTGCCATGACGCTGGAATTTGTGAAAATGAACGGAGCCGGCAATGACTTCGTGCTGATCGATAATCGCTCGGCCAGGATCCGGTTGACCCCCGAGCAAATCGTCCGGCTCTGCCATCGCCAGCGCGGCATTGGCGCTGATGGATTGTTCCTCCTGGGGCCGAATCGCTCCGGCCGGGCGGATTGGTCCTGGGAGTTCTATAATAGCGACGGCAGCACCGCCGAGATGTGCGGCAACGGCGCCCGCTGCTTCGCCCGCTTCGTGCAAAGCCTCACCGGGGCCACCGACCGCACCAGCTTCGAAACCGGCGCCGGGGTCATCGCCGCCACCTTCCACGGCGCGAGTGTCACCGTCGACCTGACCGCGCCCAAGGATCTTCGCTTGCACGAAATCCTGACCGCCGCCGGGGCCAAATGGACCGTGCATTCCCTCAATACCGGCGTGCCCCACGCCGTTCTCTTCGTGCCGGACGCCGACCAGGCCATGGTCCAACAGCTCGGCGCGGACATTCGCCATCACCCGCACTTCAAACCCAAAGGCACCAACGTGAATTTTGTCCAGGTGCTCGGCCCGGGCCGCATTCGCGTCCGCACTTACGAGCGCGGCGTGGAAGGCGAGACCCTGGCCTGCGGCACCGGGGTGGCGGCCTCAGCCCTGGTCGCGTCGCGCATTCACCAGTTCACCGCGCCCGTCCAGGTGCAGGTGCAGGGCGGCGACATCCTGGAAGTCAGTTGGTCCGCCGCCGGTGAGGCCTTCGCCGACGTGAAACTCACCGGCCCGGCCGACTTCGTCTTCCGCGGCACCATCGAGGTTTGAGGTATGTAGTCCCGCCTTTAGCCGGCACGTGTCGCCCGAGGCAACGGTGCGGGAACTCCCAGCCTCTCTCGGAAGACGTCCTCCTTCCGGCTGAAGCCGGGACTACGAACGGGACTACGAACGGGATTACATACGAAAATTCGGCTGGCCAAAGCCGGCTGATTCCCCGATTTTAGCGGACCGGTGCCGACGCAGCGACCATTTAGCGGAACGTACACCGCCATCGTCACGCCGTTCAAAAAGGGCGGCAAGCTGGACGAGGCGGCGCTGGAAAAACTTGTCGGCGCGCAGGTCGACGGCGGCGTGGATGGGATCGTCCCGGTCGGCACGACCGGTGAATCGCCCACGCTGGATTACGAGGAGCACGTCGCCGTGATCCGCCACGCCATCCAGTTTTCCGGCGGCCGGATCAAAGTGCTGGCCGGAACGGGCGGCAACTCGACCAGTGAGGCGATCTACTTGACCCGGATGGCGCAGAAGGCCGGCGCAGACGGCTCGCTCCAGGTCACCCCTTACTACAACAAGCCGACGCAGGAGGGCTTGTTCCAACACTTCAAAGCCATCGCCACGACCACCGATCTGCCCATCGTGCTCTACAGCGTGCCGAGCCGTTGCGGGATCGAAATTGCGGCCGAAACCGTCCAGCGCCTGGCCGAGGCGTGTCCCAACATCGTCGGCCTCAAGGAAGCCGGCGGCAGTACCGACCGCGTCAGCCAACTCCGCGTTGCCCTCGGCGATCGCGTCACCCTCCTGAGCGGCGATGACTCGCTCACCTTGCCGTTCCTGTCGGTCGGCGCGCACGGCGTCATCAGCGTGGCCAGCAACGTCATTCCCCGCGAAGTCGCCCGGATGATCCAGGCCTTCGCCAACGGCAAAGCCGACCAGGCGCTCGAGCTGCACACCAAGTTTTTTCCTTTGTTCAAAAACTTGTTCATCGAAACCAATCCGGTCCCTGTCAAAGCCGCCCTGGCCATGCTGGGCCGGATCGAGGAAGAATACCGGCTGCCGCTCGTGCCGATGGCGGCGAAAAACCGCGCGGTGCTCGAGGCGACACTGAAGGCCTGTGGCGTGTTGGGACGTTAGATTTACGATTTACGATTTACGATTTACGAGTGGTTTGCAGATACCTGGTTGGGGAGGGGTTGTCGACGTGAAGGTATTGGTCTCGGCCGAAGCGCCCGCAACGACAGACCGCTCGTACATCGTAGATCGTAAATCGTAAATCGAAATGCCCAAGCTCATCATCCACGGCTCCAAAGGCCGCATGGGTCAAACGCTCCTGGCCTGCGCCGCGCGCCTGCCTGAGATCCAGGTCGTCGGCCAGGTTGACCAGGGCGACGACCTGGGCTCGGTCATCGCGCAAACGGACGTCGTCGTTGATTTCAGCTTGCCCAGTGCGACGGCCGCCGTCACTGCCCTTTGCGCCAGGCATCAGAAGGCCCTGGTCATCGGCACCACCGGCCACAACGCCAGCGAGAAATCTCAAGTCCACCAAGGCACAGCGCAAATCCCGATCGTCTGGGCCTCGAACTACTCGACCGGGGTCAACACGCTCTTCTGGCTGACGCGCAAAGCCGCCGAGATCCTGGGTCCGGACTTCGATCTCGAGGTGGTGGAAATGCATCATCGCCTGAAAAAGGATGCCCCGAGCGGCACGGCGGTGACGCTGCTGGAAATCCTGGCCGACGCGCGGAAGCTGCCTCTCAAATCTTCGCTGCGCCACGGTCGCCAGGGACTCACGGGCGAACGCACCCCCACCGAGATCGGCATCCACGCTCTGCGCGGCGGGGATGTGGTGGGCGACCACACGGTGATTTTCGCCGCCGATGGTGAGCGGTTGGAGTTGACCCACAAGGCCAGCAGCCGCGACACCTTCGCCCATGGCGCGCTCCGCGCGGCCCAGTGGGTTGTCGGCCGGAAGCCCGGCCTCTACACCATGCAGGATGTGCTGGGCCTGAAATGAAGCCGATGCCATCATGGCCTCGGGTCGCCTTCGCCCCGATTTCGTTCCCGGCCTGATCGCGCCCGTGTCCCGAGACACCTTCATCGCCCTTGGCTCGAATCTCGGTGACTCGCCGAAGCTGATCCGCGACGCGATGCATCGGCTCGAGGCGCTGTCGGACCAACCGCTGCTGCGCTCCGGCCTGTGGCGCAGCTCGCCCATCAATTGTCCGCCCGGCGCGCCCCCGTTCGTCAACGCCGTCGTCGGCCTCGTCCCGCGCGCCGGTCAGACCCCGGAAGCGCTGCTCGAAAATTTGCAGGTCCTGGAAAAAGAGTTCGGTCGCCAGCCCAAACAAGTCCTCAATGAACCACGCCTGCTGGATCTCGACCTCATCGCCTTCGGCCGGGAGACTCGATCCACGCCGCGACTCACCCTTCCCCACCCGCGCGCTCACCAGCGCCGCTTTGTGCTCGAACCGCTCAACGAGATTGCCCCCGACTTCCTCCTGCCCGGACAAACCAAGTCCATCCGCCAACTGCTCGCCGGGCTGCACACCGAAGAAGTCCTCACCCGCCTGAGTTGCTGATTGCTCATTGCTCATTGCTCATTGCTCATTTTTCATTGTTCGGCGTGGAGGTTGAAAGTGGAAGGAATGTGAAATGAGCAATGAGCAATGAGCAATGAGCAATCGCAGGCGGCCCGTTTTCGGCCTGGGTCGCCTCCGCGCCAACCCTTTCCTCTCTCCCACGCCTCCTGTTAGATTGCCAACGTTGAAACCGATGAAGTCTAGCTCGAAGCCGCGCCCCGCAGCTCCCGACCCGGCCCGGTCCCGCCGGCGCAGAGTTTGGTTCCGGGTCATCGCCGCCACCGTGCCGCTGGCCAATCTCGTCCTGCTCGAACTCATCCTGCGCGCGGTGGGCTATGGCTATCCCGTCAGCTTCTTTCTCAAGAGCCGGATGGACGGCCAACCGGTCTTCATCGACAATCAACAATTCTCCAGCCGCTACTTCCCTCCCGGGCTGGAGCGCACGCCGCGTCCCGTGAGGATGGCCGCGGTCAAACCGCCGGACACGCTGCGCCTTTTCGTTTTCGGGGAATCGGCCGCGATGGGCGATCCGGAGCCCTCCTTTGGCTTCGGTCGCATCCTGGAAGTGATGCTGCGCGAAGCGCTGCCCGGCCAGCGCATCGAAGTCATCAACACCGCCGTCACCGCGATCAACTCCCACGTGATTCGCCAGATCGCCCGGGACTGCGTGGGCAAACAAGGCGACTATTGGATCGTCTACCTGGGCAACAACGAAGTGGTCGGGCCGTTCGGCGCCGGCACCGTGTTCGGCGCGCAAACGCCCGCCCGGACATTCATCCGGGCGAACCTGGCGCTGAAATCCACCCGCCTCGGACAGTTGTTCGAGGCGTGGCGCGACCGGCTCGCCCGCCCGCGCGGCGCGCCCGCCAGTTGGGAGGGCATGGAGATGTTCCTCAAACAACAAGTCGCGCCAGACGATCCGCGCCTCGCCAAAGTCCATCAGCACTTCGCCAGCAATTTGCGCGACATCCTGCGCTTCGGCGCGAACGCGGGCGCGAAAGTTCTGATCAGCGGCGTCGTGAGCAACCTCAAGGACTGCCCGCCGTTTGCTTCACAGCATCGGGCGGGTTTAACCGAAGCGCAGCGGATGGAATGGCAGAAACACTACGAGGCCGGGCTCGCCGCCGAAGCGGCCGCCCGCCACCCCGCCGCCCTCGCCGAGTACGGCCAGGCCGCGCGGATCGACGACCGTTACGCCGATCTGCGCTTCCACCTCGGCCGTTGCCATTGGGCGCTCGGCAATTTCACCGAGGCGCAGAAGAGCTTTGTTTCGGCGCGCGATCTTGACACGCTGCGCTTTCGCGCCGACACCCGGATCAACGAGTTGATTCGGATGGCCGCGACCAACCAGGCCGGGATCCGCTGGGTCGAGGCGGCGGAGCAGGTCGCCCGGCAAAGCCCGCACGGGGTGGTCGGCGAGGAATTCCTCTTCGAGCACGTTCACCTGAACTTCGCCGGCAATTACCTGGTCGCCCGCGCTTTCGCGGAGGAGATCCTCCGCTCGAGCGGCCGCCCGGCCGGACTGCTCTCCGTGGACGACTGTGCCCGGCGCCTGGCGTTGAGCGACTACGATCGGCTCCAGGTGCTCGAGGAAGTCCAGCAACGGCTCCGCCAGGCGCCGTTCGCCCAGCAACTCGACCACGACGCACGCGACCAGCGACTGCAGGAGCAAGTCAGACAGCTGGAGCACGCCCGGCGCCGGGAAGGATTCGAGGCCGGCGCCACGCTCTACCGCGCGGCCATCGCGCGCGCGCCGGACGATTGGTCACTGCACGAAAACTTTGCCAGGCTGCTGCAGAACTTCGGCCAGTTGGACGAAGCCGCCGAACAGTGGCGCCAGGTGCTCCGCTTGCTGCCGCACCACGAACAGGCTTATTACGGCCTGGCTAACGTGCTCGACGCCCAGGGTCGCTCCGGGGATGCCCTCGTCTATTTTCGCGCCGCGCTGCGCTGGCGTCCCGGTTCGGTCGAAGCCCGCAACGGCCTGGGACTCGCCCTGGCCAACCAGGGTCGGGTGCCCGAGGCCCTCGCGGAATATGAACGGGCGCTCCGCGCCAAACCCGACTTCGTCGAAGCGCGGGTCAACCTCGGACAAATCCTGGCCCAACAAGGCCGGACGTCGGAAGCCCTGGCGCAGTACCTCGAAGCGCTGCGCCTCAAGTCGAACAACGTCGCCGCCCACATTAATCTGGGGAAACTCCTGGCCAACCAGGGCCGGTTCGCGGAAGCCACGAACCACTACCGCGAAGCCATCCGCCTCCAGCCGGGCAATGCCATCGCCCATTTCAACCTCGGCAACGCCTTGAACGCCCAAGGCGACACCACCGCCGCCACCACTCAGTTCGAGCAAGCCGTCCTCGCCAATCCCAAATTCGCCGAAGCCCAGTCCAATCTCGGCCTCGTTCTCGCCAAGCTCAACCGCGACGAGGAAGCGCTGCGGCATTTGTCGGAAGCCGCGCGGCTTAAACCCGAGTTCGCCGAGGCGCACTTGAATCTGGGCGTCGCTCTGGCCAAAGCCCATCGCTTTCCAGAAGCCGCGCAGCAGTTCAAGGAAACCCTGCGACTCGACCCGGACAACCCGATGGCGAAAAAATTTCTGGCGCAAGCCGAGGCGCGGATGGCCAACGGCCGACGGCCAATGACCAATGACCAATGACCAATGCCCAATGCCCAATGCCAATTGGGGTTGCCGTCGGCGCAGCCGTGGACATAATAACCGGCAGTCCGAATCACGAGACACCGCGCCGACGATTCATGAACGAATGGAACATCCAGTCCCGCGCGCACGCCTGCCAGGCGTGTGGCAAGAGCTTTTCAGATGGGGAGCCGTATCACACCCTGCTCTTCGACACGAAACACCAGATCCAACGACTCGACCTGTGTGAGCCGTGCTGGAAGAGCGAGCCGGGCGAAGGGGCGGGCGACCGCCAGGGGTTCATCTCCCACTGGCAGGGAGTCTACGCCGCGCCGCCACCGGCGCCCCCCGATCCCATTCAGAAGGAAAATGCCGAGTCGCTCCTGCGCAAGATCGTTGCATCAGGAGACTCCAGGCATGCCGCGGTCTCCTACATCCTGGCCGTCATGCTCGAGCGCAAGCGCCTGCTCAAGGTCAAGGAACAGTTCCGGCGCGATACGCAACGCATTTTTGTTTACGAGCAGCCCAGGACCGGCGACCTGTTCACCATCCCGGACCCGGGCCTGCAACTGAACCAACTCGCGGAAGTCCAGCGCGACGTGGCGGCGCTGCTCGAGCATGGCCTGAGCCCGCCGCCGGAACCGCCCATCCCCGCCGCGCCCGCCAGCGACGAGGCGGCGCCGGCAACCGCGCCCATCCCCTCCACCCCGCCGTCGGAGCCGGCGGCCCTTCCTCCGGCGCGGGCCGAACTCGAATCCTTGCCGCGCTAACGTTTCCCGCTGTGGCCAACTTCAGCGCCCTCCAGACAAGATTGGGGTATGAGTTCCGGGATGAGGGCTTGCTTCGGCTGGCCCTGACCCACCCGTCCGTCGCCCATGAACTCCCCGGCAACACCCCGCACAACCAGCGCCTGGAATTCCTTGGCGACTCCGTCCTTGGCCTGGTCCTCACCGGCGAGCTCTACGAGAAGTTTCCCACCTTGGGCGAAGGGCCCCTGACCAAGGCCCGCGCCCAGATGGTCAATCGACGCACCCTCGCCGCCGAGGCCCGCCGTTTGGGCATCGGCGAACATCTCATCCTCAGTCGCGGCGAAGAGGCCAGCGGCGGACGCGAACGACCCTCGGCCCTGGCCGATGCCTTCGAAGCCTTGCTCGGAGCGATTTTCCTCGACGGCGGTTATGCGGCCGCCCGGCAGTTCATTCTTCGCTGCTTCCGTGACGAGTTCGGCGAGTTGACCGAAATCCCGAACCTGGAAAATCCGAAAGGAGAATTGCAGGAGCTGTTGCAATCGCGGTCACCGGAAGCCCCGCAATACGAGTTGACCTTTACGAGTGGGCCGGACCACGATCGGGTCTTCGAGTGCGCCGTGTTCCACCAGAGCCTCGAATTGGGCCGGGGCCGCGGCAAGACCAAGAAAGAGGCGGAAAGCCAGGCGGCGCTGGCCGCCCTGCGCAGCTTGCGCGCGGAAGCGGATCCCGGGCCGAAGCCGGAGCCGGAACCACCCCCGACCTGAGTTCTTCCTCCGGCGTGCCGTGCTTGATCTCCGCCAGAGCGTTTTCATGAATTCTTTGGCCGCTCGATTGGCCGCAAAAGAAGACAAAGAACGCAAAAGTCTTTTTCTCTTTTGTGTTTCTTTGCGTTCTTTTGTGGCCGCGGTTTTGCTTAAAGGCGGCGAACCCGGTAGAAACGGCGCTCATTCGGCAACCCACTGGTCTCACGGAAAGTGATGGGCGCGTTCGTGCCAAAAACGTTCGTGACCACCGTCCAATCCAGGAAACTCCCGGAGCCAGCCGTCGTGGCCGATTCGACACGGTTGGTCCGGCCGCGCTGACCGGGGAAGGTGAACTCGATATTGCCGCCGACCAGGCGCGCGCTGCTCAGGGATGGGGGCGGAGCTTGCACGCTGTCGATCGTGTTGCGCCATTCGGCGATCCGGGCGCTGAAGTCCTGCGCCCCGCCTCCGTTGTAAAACTCCATCAGCAATACCTGCCAATGGGCGTGGCTGGGGGAGTTGGACAGGCAATTGATCGCCACGAACACCGGCCGCGGATCCGAATTGGTCGCACTCGGTGGCGCGAAAAGGTTTCGGATGCCCTGGTGGATCGTGGCCGTGTAATCGTTGCCGCACACCTGGACGTTGTAACTGCGCAGGAACGTGTCGGTCTGCCCTTGCCAGACCGAGGCGGGCTCCATATTCACCACCACATGGGCCACCGCAATGCCATTGGAGGTGCCTCGGCGGCCCTGATACCAGTCTCGAATTCCGGAGGACGTCTGACCGGCGCCCGATTGGCATTTGCCTCACCAGACATCAAAGAAGTCCAGGAACACGATCTTCCCTTCGAAATCGCTCAACCGAATGGTCGAATTGGAAGGAGTAAAAACCTGCGCAAGGTCATTGGTCCAAAGAAAGCGGTTTTGCAGCGCGATGTTCGTCGTCACGATGTCGCCGGCGCGAAACGGCTGCGCCTGGGCGCACGGCGCGCCGGGCAGGCAGAGCAAAAACCAAAGCCAGGCCGCGTGAACTTGCGAACGGGACCGGAGCGACGGGGACGGCTTCATCGGCTTGAGGGCTTCAAAACTGCAACGACCCGGCGATTTGCGCAAGCACCCAATTTCGATCGGTATAAAGGTGGGAGAACTCGGTCGACGCCGGCGGCACCGGCGCATAATCGGTCCAGAAGGGCGCGACGTAAACCTTCAGCGAAGCGCGCCGCCAGGCGTAGCGGAGGCCGGCGCCAGCTTCCCAACTGCGCAACGCCGGAGCCGCGCTCGACGTGAGCAAGGAATCTTCGATCTCCCCGGTGTCTTTGTAGGAGCGGCCGGTCAGGCTGAGCAGCAATCGCGGGATGACTTCATATTCCACGGTCACTCCCAGGAAGTGCGCATCGAACCGCGGGGCCTCGGTCGAGATTCCTCCGTATCCGCGCACGACCCAGCGTTCGCCCAGGGCCAGGTTGAGTGATCCCTGGTAGGCGAAGCGCAACTTTCGTCCCGAGGTGTGCGTGAAGGTGACCTCGTTGAGCGCGCGGAGCCGGCGCGTCAACACGTTCTCCGAGGAAACGCTGAGCAGCTCCGTATCGAGGTGGACGCGGCCGCGGATGAGCCGATAACCGAGCACTGGGTCTGTGCTGTCTTCGTAACCCGGGGCGGTCTGGTCGTAAGCATATCCCAACTTCAATTCGGCAAAACCGGCGGTCGGCAGATACTCCCAGCGCGCGCCGGTGGAAATGTTCCACCCCTTGGGGTCGGGCGGCGTGTAAGGCGGGATCCTCGGATAACCCGGGGCGTCGTACTTCTGGCGGTATCGGTTGGCGATCCAGACCCTCCGGTAATCCGGGTAACCGTCATAGAGGCCGCCCGAGCCGAGCATCGTCAGCGAGTCCAACCAACGTTGCCGAAAGTTGAACTGTCCGCCGAAGCGATCCTCGTGCAGGTGCTCGCGGAACCCGAGCAGGTCAAACTCAGCGGAGGGCCGGTAATCTTCGTCGAACGAAGCGTAGGAAAACGCCACGTCCCATTGCGTGTCTCCCCGCTCCTCGCCATAGCGCAATTTGGCGTCCGTGAGAAATATGTCCGCGGCCCCGATGATCTCCGAGTCCGCGTCTATCGTGTGCAGGACGGGGCTGCCGCCGGCGCCGGGCTCTTCGGGCGCGACGCCAGGCCGCCGCCGGACGGAAGGGGTTGCGCGGCCGCCGGGCTCGCCCAGGCGGTCGATGATTTGGCGCAGCTTGCCCACCCCTTCAAACCCGGCGTGCCGGTAAACCACTTCGGAGCGCGGCGCGCCCGGGGGCGGAGCCGTGCCATCGATGATCACCAGGAACGGGATGCCCGACTGACCAAAATGCTTGAGCAGCGACCCGGAGAAATCGTTCACGACGAAACTTGCCCTGGTTTGCCGCAGAAACTCTTCCGTGCGATCCGGATTATTCCTCTCGAGGTTTACGGACACGACCCGCACCGGCGCTCCCCGCGCATTGCCCTTTCGTGCCGCATAGAATTGTTGCACGCCCGTTTCCAGTTCCTGCGACGCCCGCTCGCATGGCGCGCACCAGTAGGCGAAGAAATCCAGCACGAGGATTTGTCCGGCGAAGTCCTCGAGACGGACTCGCTCCCCGGTGTGCCAGCGCGGCAGGTCGAACGCGGGAACCGTTTCGGCCGCGGCGGATCCGAAGGAGGCTGCGAAAAGCACGAACGCGGACGCGATGGCCATCGCCGGCGGAACAGGTCTATCCATGGGCGTCGCCTACCGGCAACTGGTGCAGGTGCTCGCCCGGGCGCCGCCGGAGACGGCCAACCCGGGTTGGATCTGGGGCGAGAGCCTCGAGGAGTAATCGTATACCGCCGAGGTGGAGAACTGCATGTTCGGCTTCGAGACCAGCCGTTGCTCGCTCATCGCAACCGGGGCGCAGCCGGTGAGCAGGACCAGCCCGGCCGCGCCGGCCAGCCGACCTGCGACGGCGAGAGCCAAGCGTGTCCGGCCGCGGGCATTATCACGGAGTGAAAAGTGTTTTGTCATGGCCGATGCAAATGAGGACTGAGAATTTCGTCGCGTTGCTCAAGGGGGAGCAATCAATCACTAATCCTGTTCGCGCGCAACCCCGGAGCGCGGACGGTCCCCGTCCGGCACGGCGCGCGGCCGGTCCCCGGCCGCAGCGTGTGACAAAGTCAGGCGTGATAGAGGGTTCAGCGCCCTCGGTTGCAGGCGACGCGCTGCGGGCCGGGACGGCCCGCGCTCCGGGATAATTTCATTGCTCCCCTTGCCTCGCCTTTTGTATGGTGGCCCAGGACTCGAAATGCTTTAGGAGACAATGCATGGAGAAACAACTGCAGGTTTTGATCCTTGAGGACGACCCGGTGGATGCCTTGCGCATGGTGCACGAATTCGCCCGGCACGGGATCCACTGTCAAAGCACGCGCGTGGAAACGAAAGAGGATTTTCTGCGATCGATGGAAGAGGATCCGCCGGATCTGATCCTTTCTGACCACGGGCTGCCGTCCTTCAACGGCTTCGTCGCGCTGAACATCATCCAGGAGCAATATCCCGAAGTGCCGTTCATCTTCGTCACCGGTTCGAACGAGCAGGCGCTGATGATCGAGATGTTTGAAAGCGGGGCGGCTGGCTACGTCTACAAGAACCGGTTGTCCGACCTGGTGCCTACGGTGCGCCAGGCGTTCGAGCAGGCCACCATTCCCGGTCCACGACCCTCTCCCGAACCGAGCAGCACGGCGGCCGGCAAACCCCAACCGGCACCCGCGGCCGCCGGAAAGGCGCGCCGTGTTCGGCTCGGCTTTTGCCCATCGTGTCAACGGGTCCTCAATGACCAGGGCGTTTGGGAGAAACTCGAAGTTTATTTGCGCCGTCAGGAAGAGGCGACGGTCACGCTCGCGCTCTGCCCAACCTGCGCCCCGCCCGCGGGATCGCGCCCGGTCCCGCTGGTCCATCGGGATCAGTAGCCGAGCAGGAGCGCCGGCTTGTTGATGTCATCGCCCAGCTTATAGCGTGGAAACGCTTTTGAGGAGAGCGTGATCGCGCCACCGTAGTCGAGTTTGCCGTCCTGGTTGTCCAGGATGCGGAAGGCCAGGGCGACCGTCCAACTCCGAAAGTCCCGGTAAATCGTGTAGGTTTGAGTCTGCATGACCCGTTCCCGCGCATCGAAATGGTGCAGGGCCCGCACCCCCCAGTTGGGGCTGAGCCGGACATAGAGGCTGCTCATCACGAGGTTGTTTCCGATATTGGTCCCGTAGAATGCCCCGCTGCGCAGGTAGCGCTGGCCCAGCGTCCAACTCCAGGCGTCGTTCACCGAGATGGTGGCCGAGTTGTTGACCTGGTCCCACTGTTGCTGCTTGAGGTTGTAATTGAGTTCCGAGTTCAAGGTCAGCCAATGAAAAGGCTTCACGTCGAGCTTGGAGTAGAGGTCGGCGAAGGGGTCCTGGTCCGGGCGCGGACGAATTCTCCAGTCGGTATAGACCGACCAATGGATCACGTTGTCCACTTCCCCCTGGCGTTTGGTCTGCAGTTTGTTCTCCAACCCGAAGCGCAGCACGTTTTGACTGTCGATGGAGTCAATCGAGTTGTAGTCCGGGAAAGTAACGGGCAGCAATTGTGCCGACGGCAACTCGTAATCGAACTGCGGAAGCCTGGCGGGCGTGACGGACGGCCGCGGCACGTAGACGTAGTTGATGGAGGGCTGAACGATGTGGCGCACGCCGTCGATTTCCCAAAACTTGTTTTGCAGGCCGGGCCAGGTGCGCGAGGCTTTGAAGGAGGCCTCCGCCCCGGTGTTGAAGACGGTGCGCCTTTCTTCCAACGTCGTGGCGCCGGGACCGTTGGCCTCATCGTAGTAGGTGAAGCGTCCCCCGGCGCGCGGGGTGAGGTTTAACCAGCCAAACGCGGTCCACGGCAGGAGCACCTGGTGGAAGGTGTCGGCGCGCCGCGCGGCGAACCGGTTCGTCTCGATGAAGGCAAACTCCCGCTGGTAATAGCCCAGGGAGCTTTCACTCTCGTAGTAGAACGGGGTGGGGCCGATGCGCTGTCGCAGCCCCGTCAATTTCAAATCGGGCAACCGCTCGACCGTCTCCTGGAAATTGTTCACGCGCGGCTGGGCCAGCGTATTGAGGCTCCAATTGGACCAGAGCTGGTTGAGTTCGAGAAACGTGCTGGGCTGCGTGTTCTGGCGATATTCGGTCTCGAAGAAATCGCGGACCACTTGCGAATCGCTCTGGTAACGGACCGCGGCCTTGAGGGTGAGGTTGGTGCGCAAGGTGCCCTGGTGGGTGAACCAGACGCGCTGGCGCTCTTGGTCGATCGGGTGGCCGCCGCTGTCCAATTCCGGTCGGTCGTCCCGCGTGTCGTAATACTTGAAAGCGCCTTCGCCGAAGCCGGGCAGATGATAATTGAGGTCCGGCCCGACGCCCGGGCCCCGGCGTTGTCGGCCGTCGACATGGATGGCGCCGTCGATGCGATCGCTCCAGAACCATTCGTAGGTGGTCAGGAGATAAGGACCGTATTTGCTGCGATAACCGGGCACGAGAATCCAGTGGTTGGGATCGTGTTTGAGGCTGCGGCGCCATTTGGGGAACCAGAACACCGGGGTGTTGCCCAGGTAGAGCACCGCATTTTTCGCCTCGATGTAATCACCGGGGGCAATGCTCAGCGTGCCGGCGCGCAGATAATAACCCGGCTCGGCGTAGTCATCCGTGGTGACGATGGCTCTGGCCAGCACGTAGACCTGGCTGGCTTGATCTCCCGCCAAAGCGTCGCCCTTGAGAAAGTAAGGCGGCTGGCCCGCCCGGAATTCCGTGGCGAGGCTCTTCTGGGTCTTGAAATTGTATTCGATGCGTTCGCCGTACCAGACCTTGTTGCCCTCCTGGAGTCGGACGGACCCTTCCGCCAGCACCTCGCCGCTTTCCTGGTTGAGTTGCGCCCGGCGGGCCGACAGCACCGCGTTGCCATAGCGCACGACCACACCGTTGGTATAAGTGATCGTGCCCTCGCTCAAATTGAAAGTTAACGAATCCCCGTTCTCCGCCTCGATCACCCAGAGATTGGTCTCCGCCGCCCTCGTCACCGCGGGGAAGCCGCACAGGCCGGCGAGGAGCAGGACGATGACGCGCAGCTTCGACATTGGGCGCGCCCAGTCAAACAAATCGAAGGAGTCCCTGCCAAGCGTTGAGTTCGTCCCTCCAACACAACATTGCCGCGCCCTGGGCGGTCCGTTACGCTCCGCTCATGAATTTGCCTGCCCCGGCTGGATTCCCCGTCTTCCGCCCGCGTCGCCTGCGCCAGTCAGCCGCGTTGCGCGCGTTGGTTGCCGAAACCCGCTTGTCTGCCGACCAGCTGGTGTTGCCGTTGTTCGTGCGCGCCGGGCGGAAACTGCGGCGCGAAGTGTCCGCCATGCCCGGCGTTTTTCAGCTATCGCCCGACGAGTTGTTGCGCGAGGCGAGCCGCGCCCGTGCCGCCGGCGTGCCAGCGGTGCTCCTCTTCGGGATTGCCGACCGGAAAGACGCCAGGGCCAGCGGCGCGTTCGCCCGCCACGGCATCGTGCAGCAGGCCGTCCGACTTTTGAAGAAGGAGCTGCCCGAAATGCTCATCATCACCGACGTGTGCCTCTGCGAATACATGGTGCACGGCCACTGTGGCATCGTGCAGCGCGACGGCCGGGGCACCCGCGTGCTCAATGACCCGACTTTGCGATTGCTCGCGCAAACCGCCGCCAGCCATGCCCAAGCCGGGGCGGACCTCGTGGCCCCGAGCGACATGATGGACGGACGGGTGCGGGCCATCCGGGAGAAACTCGACGCCGAAGGCTTTCCCGATACCCCGATCATGGCTTACGCGGCGAAATTGGCTTCCGCGTTTTACGGCCCGTTCCGCGAAGCCGCCGATTCCGCGCCGCAATTTGGCGATCGGCGCAGTTACCAGATGGATGCGGCCAACGCCCGGGAAGCGTTGCGGGAAGTGGCCCTCGACCTGCAGGAGGGGGCCGACCTGGTCATGGTCAAGCCCGCCCTGGCCTGCCTCGATTTGATCTACCGGGTGAAGACCGAATTCGGCTATCCGACCGCCGCCTACGCCGTCAGCGCCGAGTACTCGATGATCAAAGCGGCCGCGGCCAAAGGTTGGATCGACGAACGCGCCGTCACCCTGGAATGCCTGCTGGCCTTGCGCCGCGCGGGCGCGGACATCCTCATTACTTACGCGGCCATCCAGGTCGCACAGTGGCTCAAGGAAGGCTAGCGTCCCTTGATCAGCAGCACCCAAGCCAGCGCCCCGAGCAACGCCAGGGTCACCGCGATAAACAGGGCCGGGAGAATCTTGTTCCAGCGGTCGCTCTTTTTTTCAAAACCCGTCGTGCTCCCGAACTGGGGTGGTCCGCCGGTGCCCTGCAATTCGTCCAGCTTGACCCCTTGGGGAATAATCCGGGTTTGATCCAGCGGCTGTTTCGATTTGGCCGCCGCGCCGGCCGGTTTGGCCGGAGGCGTCGAAGCATCGCCCGTCTCCAATCGCATCTCCACCACACCCAACCGCAGGATCTGGCCGGGCCGCAAGACCGCCTCCGTGATTTTTTCGCCGTTGATAAAAGTCCCGTTGGTCGAACCGAGATCCCGGACGACGACGTCATTGCCCCGCAAGAGGATCTCCGCGTGGTGGCTGGAGACGGAACTCTCAGGGATCTCGAGAGTGTTGTCGGAAACTCGGCCCACGGTGGTTTTCTCCACTTTCAAGTCGTGGGCGCGTCCGGTAAACCCCTCACTGAGGAGGACGAGTCTGGGCATAAGTTCGCTTGATTGGCGATTATGTGCAGCGACACTTTCAAGTCAAACGGTTTTCCCGCGCACAGGCCGCAGATCGCCTTCCGGTTGGACCGATGCGACGCGTTTGGGTCACCGGGACGGGCCGGCAGTTCATTTCCGTTCGATCATTCGGCGGAATTCCGCGAACAGCGGCGTGGAATCGTGCGGCCCAGGCGAGGCTTCCGGATGATACTGCACGCAAAAAATCGGCTTCTGTTTGTGGCGCAACCCCTCCACGGTCTGGTCGTTCAAGTTGATGCGGTTCACTGTCACCTCCCGGGGCAACGAGGCCGGATCCACCGCGAACCCGTGGTTCTGCGCCGTGATCTCCACCCGGCCGGTCTCCAGATCCTTCACCGGCTGGTTCCCGCCCCGATGGCCGAATTTCAGTTTGAAGGTCTTCCCTCCGAATGCCTGCGCGAGTATCTGGTGGCCGAGACAAATGCCGAAGATGGGCAACCCGTGGTCGACGAGGTCGGCCACCGCCTGGATGGCATAGCCGACCGCCGCCGGGTCGCCCGGACCGTTGCTCAGGAAGATGCCGGCTGGCTTGTGCTGCAAGGCCGTCGCCGCGGGAGTCGTCGCCGGCACCACCTGCACCTTGAACCCGTGCTGCCGGAGCCGGCGCAGGATGTTGTACTTCATCCCAAAATCGTAGGCGACGACCGGAATATCCGCCGGGGGCAACGGGTCGCGCACCGCGCGCGGGTCGGCCTGCGCATTGCCCCGGACCAGGTTGAAACGGGCGCTCTGCCGATCCTTCAAATCCCAAAGAAATGGTTCCTGGTGCGTCACGTCCTTGACGTAGTCGACTCCGGCCAATCCTGGCCAATCGCGCGCGCGCGCCACCGCCTCCTCATCCGAGAGCGGTTGCGTCGAGATGAAACCCTTGAGCGCGCCCCGGACGCGAAGCTGCTTGGTCAGCGCCCGAGTGTCGATCCCTTGAATGCCCGGGATGCCATTCTGCTCCAGATACTCGGCCAGGGCATAATCCGCGCGCCAGTTGCTGACCACGGGGGACAACTCGCGGATGGCGAAGCCGGCCACGTGCGGACGCCACGACTCGACGTCCTGGTCGTTCACACCGTAATTGCCGATCAGCGGGTAGGTCATCGTCACGATCTGGCCCTTGTAGGATGGATCGGTGAGAATTTCCTGGTAACCGGTCATCGAGGTGTTGAAGCAGACTTCGCCGCAAGCCGCCGCGGCGGCGCCGAACCCTGCGCCGCGGTAAACTGAACCGTCTTCAAGAGCGAGGATGGCTTTCATTCATCGAGCAGATTGCGCGTGATGCTAGGTGCGGCCACCGAGGGGTCAAGAGGAATTGCGGATTGCGGTTTGCGGATTGCGGAATTTGATTGGCAACTTGCAATCCGCAATCCGCAATCCTCAATCCTCAATCCTCAATCCTCAATCCGTATAGCCCCGCGGATGCTTCCGGTGCCATTCCCAGGCCGTCCGAACGATGTCTTCGAGCTTCGGGAATCTGGGTGTCCAGCCCAGTTCACGTTTCGCCTTGTCCGCGGCGGCGACGAGGCGCGGCGGGTCTCCCGGCCGGCGCGGTTTCTCCTCCGCCCGGATCCTGGTGCCGGTGATCTTCTCGCACATGTCGATGACTTCCCGCACCGAGTAGCCTTCGCCGTTGCCGAGGTTGAAGAAGCCTCCCCGTCCCGGCTCCAATGCCAGAAGGTGCGCCTGCGCCAAATCCACGATGTGGATGTAGTCACGGATGCACGTCCCGTCGGGCGTCGGGTAGTCCGTGCCATAAATCTCGCAATGAGACGCCTGGCCCAAGGCGACCTTGAGCACGTTCGGAATCAGATGCGTTTCGATCCGATGATGCTCGCCGCACCTTGGGTTGGCGCCGGCGGCATTAAAATAACGGAACGCAACGAATTCCAACCCGTGGATCTGCCGATACCAGCCGAGAATTTTCTCGAACATCAGCTTGGACTCGCCGTAAGGGTTGATGGGCCGCTGGGGCAGATCTTCGGTCATGGGCACCCGTTCCGGGGGGCCGTAGGTGGCACAAGTGGAACTGAAGACAAACCGGCGTACGCCCGCGGCGACGGCCGAATTCAGCAACTTCACGCCGTTGCCGACGTTGTTGCCAAAATATTTGCCGGGATTGGACATCGACTCGCCCACCAGCGCATTCGCGGCGAAATGGACGATGACTTCCGCCCTGGCCCGGTGGAGGGCGTCCAGAACCTGCGCCTCGTCACTCAACTCGGCCTCAATGAACGTCGCGCGCGGATCGATTGCTTCGCGATGACCTTCGGAGAGATTGTCGTAAACCGTGACCGCGTGTCCGGCCCGCAACGCCTCCTCCACATAGACTGAGCCGATGTAACCGGCGCCACCCGTCACGAACACGTTCATGGCGGCAAAGGCTAATGAGCGCCTCCTGGGGAAACAACGCGAAATTGGACGTCATTGCACATTGCTCATTGCTCATTGCTCATTGCTAATTTTTGGAGAATGAAAGGACTCGGAAGGGACGGAATGAGCAATGAGCAATGAGCAATCTGCAATCTGCAAACCTCAGCCACCGGCCTTTGGCGGCGTCTCCAGAACCTCCACGGCGATGGCTTGCCAGGTCCCATCGGCTTCTTTGGCCGCGGTCACCTTCACTTTGTCGCCCACCTGGACATCCAGGAGCGTGATCGGTTTTCCATTTTTCGTAAACGCGGTGCCTGCCGTCGTCGTGATGACTTTGCCATCGACCGTCAGGCTCGAACCGGTCTTCGCGCTCACCTTTCCCTGGATTGATTCGCGAGGCGCAAGGTGTGCCGGTTTCTCTGGCGGCGGCGGGGTCTGATGCGCCTGGAGGATCGTCTGCGGCCTAAGCAAAGCCAGCGCGCTCATCACCAGCAGACCCGGTCTGATCCAGTTTTTCCAGTTTCTCATGTCGACCCCCTCGCGGCATTGCCCGTGCCAAAAAAGCGCGGAAACATCGATTGTGCCGCCGGACATACCTGCTGAGGTCCACAGAGGGGCTGGCCCCTGGCGCTCTGCAAATTTGCTTGGCGAATCTGGTAGAACTTTTGACAGGAACGCCAGGTTGGCTGCCTGGGTCAGGCAAAGAGTTCCTTGATTGGTTTGCCCAGGCCGTCGCGCGTCACATAGAAGGGGCGCTTCTCCACTTCGTAGGCCAGCCTGGGCGAGAGGCCCATCGCCGTGTAGATCGTCGCGTGCAGATCTTCGATCCCCACTCGGTCCCGGATCGTCTTGCAGGGACGCTCATCGGCGGTCTGGCCGTGGAGATGGCCTTTTTTCATCCCGCCTCCGAAGAGCAGGACACAGCCCGCATCGGTGAAGTGCCGGTGCATGCCGTAGTTCTTCAAGTCCTCGATCTTGTCGGGCACAGGCACCTGGTCTTTGACGCGTTTGTCCGGTTTGCCTTCGACGAGCGCATCGCGACTGAACTCGCTGGCCAGGACGATGAGCGTGCGGTCAAGCAAGCCCCGCTCTTCCAGGTCGAGGACGAGTTGGGCGACCGGCGCATCGATCGACTGCTTCATGTTGACCAGTTTTTCGTGACCGTGCTCGTGCGTGTCCCAATTGAGGAAGGGAATGTACTCGGTGGTGACTTCGATAAAGCGAGCGCCGACCTCGGCCAACCGCCGCGCCAGCAGACAACCGAGCCCGAAACGGCCGATGGTGCTCTTTTCGTAGGAGCCGTCCCGCGTCTGGCTGGCTTGAGAGACCTTGCCAAGATCGGTGACGGCGCCGGTAAACTGGGCGAGTTTCTCGGCCGGTTCGAGCGAGAGATCGAAGGCTTTGGCGGCGGGCGAACTGAGCAGGCGATGGGCATTGTCCATGGAACGGAGCAACGATTCGCGCTGATAATCGCTGCCGTGCTGCATCACCGGACTGGCCGCGAGGAGCTTGCGATAGAAGCGGTCGCGGTTCTCGAAGCGCGCCGGGGTCATGCCGCCGGGCGGGCGCACGCTGTTCGTCGCCTGGTCGGGAAACGGGATATTGAAGGGTCCGTACTCGCTGCCGAGGAACCCGGCGGTGGTGAAGGCCTTGAGCTCCTCGCCCTCCCCGTTGTCGAAACGCTGGCCGATGTTGATGAAGGCGGGCACGGCGGGATTGAGCGGACCGAGCGCGCGCGCGATCACCGCCCCCAGGTGCGGGCAGGCCACGGTCTGCGGGGGCGCGTAGCCGGTGTGCCATTGAAATTGGTGACGCGAGTGCAGGATGAACCCAAGATCGCCGGCGGTATAGGAGCGAATCAGGGTGCCGCGATCCATGACCCGGGCCAAACGCTCCAGGCCCTGGGAGAATTTGATTGGATCGGCCGCCGTGTCGATCGGCGGGAAGGTGCTGAGCACTTCGTTCGGCGCGAGGCCTTTCTCAAAGGGAGTGTAGCCCTTGGGATCGAAGGTCTCGGTGTGCGCCATGCCGCCGCCCATCCAAAGCACGATCAGGGTGTCGGCGGTCGGCTTGATTTTTTCGGTGGCCGCATCGGCGCTGCGCACGGCGTGCGGATATCCCGCCGCCAGCGCGGAGAGGGTGGCGGCGCCGGCCGTTTTCAGGAAGTCACGACGGTTGACCTTTGATGTCGGTGTCATACGCGTAGAGGAGGAGGAGTCAGCGTGTGGTTCATCTTCGTAGATTAAAATCTTAGTAAATGAGCTGAAACTCGGGGAGCATGGCCATCGACCACAGCAAATCTTCGACTTGCTCCTTGGCCGGCGGTTGATCGAGGAGTTCGTCGGCCAGGCGCATTTCTGCGCCGGTGGGTCGGCGGCCCAGCGCTTTGCCATAAAGGCGCGCGACTAACTCGCGCTTGGAGGCGGGCTTTTCGGCCAGCACTTTTTCCGCACCGCGTTTGAGCAGTTGGCTGAGAGTGTCGCCGTTGGTCAACTCGAGCGCCTGGAGTGTGGTCGCTCCGGTGGCCCGGGAGGTGATGACCTGCTCGCGGTTCGGGCGGCCCAGGGCGAGGGTCAGCGGATCGGCTGCGACCAGGCTGGCGCGGGCATCGATGTGGACTTGGGCCAGGGCCAGGGTGGCCGCCAGCTGCCGGTCCAGGTTCCAAGGAGCCATCGATGGCGTCCCCAACTCCGCGACCGGTTGCTCCTCTTCCGAACTGGCCTCCGCCTTCTCCCAGCCTTCCTTCTGTCCCTTCGACCATTGCCAGGAGCGATCTGTGCCGATGGCGAGCGTCTGACTGGCCAATCGGATGCGGACGAAACAAATGAACCCCGCCGGATTGGCTTCGGCCTCCACCGCGGGTTTTTCCGCGACGGGCGGTTTGTCGTCCGGGGTGTGGTTGACCGCGGCGACGGCCAGCACATTCGTGCCTGCTTTGAGGTGCGGACGCAGGTCGGCGAGGTTGGGTTCGGTCCAGTCCTTGCCCGAAACGACTTTCGTGCCGTTGACGTAGAGGGTGTAGCTGTTGTCGCACGCGGCCACGGCCCAGGCTTCCTTGGGTGCTTCTGCCAGGACAACGGTTCGGCGCAGATAAATCGTTTCGGCATTCGCCCGAGAGTTGGCGCCTGCTTCGCTCCAGATCCACTTGACCGAATCGGGCAGGGCATTGGACACCGTCTCCGGCGCGCCCGGCACGGCCAGGTTGATGCCCTTGGCCGGCTCGCGATACCAGACGCCGGTCAGCGTGCCCAGCGCGTCGCGGAATTGTTCCGCCGTCAGGCGGCGCACCGCCGGTCCGGTGAAGACGTAATCGGCGTGTCTTTGCTCATCCAGGCTGACGGCGGGCAATTGGTAGGCTCGCGAAGTGAGGATGAGCTTCATCGTTCGCTTCAGGTCGCAGCCGTGGTTCGCGAGGTCCTCGGCGAGCCAGTCGAGCAAGTCCTGGTGCCAGGCCGTCTGCTCCATGTCGTCCACCGGCTCGATCAGCCCGCGACCCAGGAATTTCGCCCAGAGCCGATTCACGATGGTCCGGGTGAGCCGGCCGTTCTGTTTTTGCGTGACGATCTCGGCGAGCCGCCGGGTGCGTTCGGCTTTGGCGGCCTGACGCGGGATCTCGCCCAATTCAGGGTAGAGGAAGCCCAGGCCGGCCTTTTTGCCGGTCGGCTTGTCGCACTGGAAGATTTCCAGTGGCTCATCGGCATAGACGTTGGCCAGGGCATAGGCGTCGGCCAGCGCCCAATCGTTGATGAAACTGTCGTGGCAACTGGCGCACTTGAGGTTAATGCCCATGAACACTTGCGAAATATTTTGCGCGGCCTGCATGGGCGGCATTTGGCTGGCGTTGACCGCGCCGCGCCAGACGATCCCCTTGGTGAATCCGGCGGATTTCGGCGTGGGGTTGATCAACTCGGTGACGAACCGGTCGTAAGGCATGTTCTGGTAGAGCGCGGCATAGAGCCACGACGAAATCTGTTCGCGCCCGCTGTCGATATAGCCGGTGCCTTTGTAATCGTTCCGGAGCAGGTCGTTCCAGAAACTGAGCCAGTGTGCGGCGTAACGGCGTTGGTCGGCGAGCAGTCGCGTCACCAATCGCTCGCGTTTGTCCCGCCGTCGGTCACCCAGGAATTGTTTCAATTCCGACGGACTGGGCAATACCCCGACGACATCGAGGTGCACGCGGCGGGCGAAGGTGCGGTCATCGACCGGCGGCGGCGGATGGATCTGGTGCGCCGCACAGTAGGCGTCCATCCATCGGTCCACCGGGTGTGTCACGCCGGACGCTGCCGGCGGAAGCTGGGGCGCGCGCGGATGCAAATTCAGCGGGGGTGGCTTCGCGAACGTGATGCCAGCCTCCCAGGCGAGTCCCTGGTCGATCCAGGCCCGGAGCAGCCCGACCTGATTCGTCGTCAGCTTCGAGCCCTTGGCCGGCATGACGTTGTCCGGGTCGAGGCCGGAAACCAACTCGATGAGATAGCTCTCCGCGCTCAAGCCGGCCTCGGCCACAGGGCCGGAATCGCCGCCTTTAAGAAAGGTTTCGCGCGTGTCAAGTTTGAAGCCGCCTTTTGCCTTGCCGCGTCCGTGGCACTTGATGCAGCTGGCTTCGAAGATCGGTTTGATGTCCCGGGCAAAATCGACCCGTTCCGGGGCGGGCGGCGGCAGGAGTTGGAGTTGCTCGGGCCTGAGGCGCGCCTCGACGGACGGAACCACGCCAGGCGCCAGCAATGCCACCAGGACTAGCGCTTGTCTGATCACCGATCGATCTTCTACACCGCGGGCGGGAAAAGACAAACCCTAGTTGACTCATCTGGTGGAGGGCAACTGCATTCCCGGATGCGGCGCAAACACGAAGTCGCGTTGGAAAACCACCCGGGCCAGATCGGCCTTGCGCGTCGCGGCGGCGATCTCACGTGCCGCGGGCCCGGATGAGCTGAGGTGGAGGACGACGCGGCCCGGGAAAATCTCGGCGCTCACGTGCGCAATGTGCTGCCGGTGGCCGCGATCCAGGCCGTCAGCGATGCGCAACAAAGCGGCCAGTTGCTGCACACGCAGCCGCTCCGCCGGCGAGAGCGCCGCAAAATCCTCGTGCTCGAGATCCGGCAGGCTTTTGCGATGATACCGGGCCACCTGGGCGATCAGGTTGACCGAGTCCCGACTGAAATGTTGCCAGCCGTGCTCGCGGATGATTCGAGCCGATGCACGATGGTGTCCCTTGCCCGAGGGCACCGCGCTCCACCCGATGTCGTGCAGGGTCGCGGCGGCTTCGAGGATGAGACGGTCGTGGTCACTCAGACCGTGCAGGTCTTCCAACTCGTCAAACAGGTGCACCCCCAGCATCGCCACATGCAGGACGTGGTGCGGTTCCGACTCCAGCGCTTGCATGAGGGCGAGAAATTCCTCGCGAGCAGATGCGACGTTCATGGGGAAGCGAGCAGGGCCCCGAAGCGCAAACCCCGCGTGCTTACGTATAGCTCAGGGAAATTGAAGTGTCGCATCAGCGCTTCGTAAATCGCGACCCCCATGAGGATGACGTCGGAGCGGTTTGGCGGGATCCCGGGAATTTTCTTGCGCACAGCCAGGCTTAGGCTCCACAAGTGGACCATGTCTTCAAGGATTTGCCGCTGGCCCAGGCGTGTCCCTTCGATGGCTTCCCGCTGGAAAGTAGTGAGCTTTTTCTCCATCCGCGCCAGGATCGTCGTGGTCCCACCGGTGCCCACGAGGGTGAGCGGATGCTGCGCGGCTACCTGCAGCTTGGACTCCAGCGCCGGGCCAATCTGGCGGTTGAAAAAGTTTTGCAACCACTGCCGGCAACCGGCGAGGTCGGCCAACGATGGCGGGTCGCCCGGTCGCAGGTGTTCCAGCAATCGGACGCTGCCCATGGGAAAGCTCTGGCGGAACGAGAGGTGCCCGTGTTCGCCCAGGATGAATTCGGTGCTGCCGCCGCCCACATCCAGGATGAGCAACTGCCGGCCGTGCAAGTCGGGATCGGAAGTGACCCCGCGAAACACCCACTCGGCTTCCTGATCGCCGGTAATGATCTCCACGCGCAAACCGGCGGCACGGTGGATGGCCTGGAGCAGTTCATCCGCATTGCGCGCGTCGCGCGCCGCACTGGTGGCGATGACGCGGACCGACTCGGCCCCCGCGTCACGGGCCCGGGCGACGAACCCGGCCACCGCGCTCGCCGTCCGGGCGATGGGGACGGCTTGTAATTCGTGGGTTTCATAGAGACCCGCGCCCAGCCGCGTCTGCTCGCTGCGCTCATCCAGCGGGCGCACCAAGCCGGCCGAAACCTCCCCGATCAGCAATTTGATCGAGTTCGTGCCGACATCGATGACCGCGCGTCGCCTGATTTTCATGAGCGCACACGGATTAGAGCATCTCAGTGCAGCAGAGCCAAAGTCAAAAGGGCCGGTTCCTGGAAAGGGAACACCTCAAAAATTTGACGTGGGTTGGCGCCATGAACCGGACCGGCGCCGGTCCCGCAGCCATGTACGATTTACGATGTACGATGTACGAGCGCCGCGCAGCGCCGACCGCCGGGCGTGCAAATCGCGTAGAGCCGCGATCCCAGCATCGGAAGCTCGTAAATCGTACATCGTAAATCGTACATCGTAAATCGCTGGGCTCGAGAGACCGCCCGGTCCGACTCACCGGGTTCATGGAGAGCCGGTGCTACGAACGGACTACGTTAGACGAGTTTCGGTGCCGGGACGGTGGACGGAGTTTCGAGCGGGGCGGCGTTGAATTGGGCTTTGACCTGGGCCACGGCGTTTTCGGCGCTCAGACCATATTTCTGGCGCAATTGATCGACGGAGGAGGCGTGCTCGATGAAGCGATCGGGCCAGCCAATGCGCACGACCGGCACGTGAACCCGCTGGTCGCTGTAAAGCTCGAGCACCGTGCTGCCGTAGCCGCCCATGAGCTGATGGTCTTCCAGGGTGACGACCACTTCGGACACGCTGCCGAAGTGCATGGTCAACTCCTGGTCGATCGGCTTGGTAAAGCGCGGATTGATGATGGCACAATTGAAACCTTCGGCGTTAAGCTGGTTGGCGGCGTTTTTGGCCAGCGACTGCATGTTGCCCAGCGCGAAGAAAGTCACTTTGTGGCCGCGGGTCGGGGAAAAGTTTTGCACCACTTCGGCCTTGCCGATCTCCAGGAGCTTGGGCTGGTCCTTCAGCGCCACGCCGGTGCCGGCGCCGCGCGGGTAGCGGATGAAGGTCGGATGCTTCTGATGCGTGGCCGTGAACATCATGTCCACCAATTCATCCTCGTCCTTCGGCGCCATGGCGATCAGGTTGGGCAGGCAGCGCAGGTAGGCGATGTCGAACAGCCCGTGATGGGTCGGGCCGTCATTGGCGGAGAGCCCGGCGCGATCCATGCAGAAGGTGACCGGCAGATCCTGCAAACAGACATCGTGATGAATGCAGTCATAGGCACGTTGCAGGAAGGTGGAGTAAATCGCCACCACGGGATGAAAACCCATCGTCGCCATCCCGGCGGCGAAGATGACCGCGTGTTCCTCCGCGATGCCCACGTCGTAGTAACGCGCGGGGATGGCCTTTTCCAGATACTTCAAGCCGGTGCCGGTCGGCATGGCGGCGGTGATGCCGACGAGGGTGGTGTCGCGCTGGCACAGCTTGACCATCGCCTGGCCGAACACATCCTGATAATTGGGCGGGGTGCCGGGTTTGCTCGGAAGCGTCGCGCCGGTTTGCGCGTCGTAGGGCCCCAGGCCGTGGAATTTCTCCGGCTGCTGCAATGCCGCCTCGAATCCCTTGCCTTTCTTGGTCAGAACATGAATGACGATGGGGTAGTCGCAGGACTTGGCGAACTCCAGCGTTTCCGTGACGAGGGCGAGATTATGCCCGTCAATCGGGCCGAAATAACGCAACCCTAATTCCTCGAAAATCAGACTGCTGCCAAATCCGCCGCGACCGTCGGCGTCGATCGTGCTCGGGACCTGCTTGAGGGCCACCTCGGTGACGGCCCCTTTGATCGCTTCCTCGGCTTTGTGGCCGAAGGCGATGGCCAATTCGCCTTTGGGCATGAGGCGCAGCCATCGTTCCACCTCTTTTTGCAGCTGGTTGTAACGAGGGTGGGTGATGAGTTTGTTCAGATAGGTGGCAATCGCCCCGACGTTCTTGGCGATGCTCCATTCGTTGTCGTTGAGGATCCCGATGAACCGCCGGGTGGTGTGGGAAAGGTTGTTGAGCGCCTCGAAGGATATGCCGTTGGTCAAGGCGGCGTCCCCGAAGATGCAGATCACATGCTCGTCGCTGCCCCGCTGGTCCCGCGCCGCGCACATGCCCAAGGCCGCGGACAGCGCCGTGCCCGCGTGACCCGCTCCGTAGCAGTCGTGATCGCTCTCGCTGCGCAGGGCGAACCCGTTCAATCCGCCGGTCGTGCGGATGGTATGAAATCGCTCCTTGCGCCCGGTCAGCAGCTTGTGGACGTAGGACTGGTGGCTGACGTCCCAGACAAACTTGTCCTTGGGGGTGGAAAACACGGTGTGCAGTGCGATGGTCAACTCCACCACGCCCAGGTTCGGACCGAGGTGTCCCCCGTTTTTGGCCAGCTTGACGATCAGCTCACGGCGAATCTCCTCCGCCAGTTGCTTTTGCTGTTCCAACGTCAGTTTCTTGACGTGCACAGGACTGTCCACCATGTCCAGATACCGGTTCATAGGCTAAGGATCCTCCAGGAGAGAAGGGCTGGCAGGCTGGATGACCGGCTCGCCCGCCGCATTCTTGTCCAGTTGGCTGATCTTCAGTTCCGCTTCTTCCAGTTTGGCCTGGCAGGTCTTGACCAGCCGCGTGCCCTCCTCGAACTTGGCCAGCAGCGATTCCAAAGGCAGTTCCCCGGATTCCAGAGCTTCCACGACGGATTCCAGCTTCTTCAGGGCCTCTTCAAAAGGCAGGCCTTTGGCGGCGCCAGGTTGGCCCGCCGTCTTCGATGCGTTCGCCACAAGCGCGACCCTACGTCATCGACTGACGCGAGTCTAGCCTGTTGTCGAGCGCCATGACCGGCCCGCCGGGCCCCACTGCCGTTGAATTAAGCCTGGGGATCTCTCGGTGGCCTTAATGACCAATGACCAATGACCAATGACCAATAGGGCTGTTTACGTGACTCAACCGTACTCGACCGATTGTGGTCCGGATCTGCGAAGCAAACGGTGCTGGCTTGATTCCGACCGCTTGCTCGACCAGCCGACAGAGGACCTTTCTGCCCGAAGCAGGCTTGGGCCGATTGAACTGGAAGGTCAATTCGGTGAGATAGTCCTCCAGAGGCTGGTCTGAGCGAGAATCATCCGTGTCATCCGAGTAATCCGTGGTTAACCTCGGGAAGAAAAATCGGAGAAGACCACGGATGGCCCGGATTTCACGGATACTGAGGGACGGCTGATCCCACCGCGACGCGTTCCTTTGTTCATGGCGGGCGGCTCAAAAAATATCCCTGGCATCCGTCATCCACAATCCGTGTGGTTTGCTGCGCTGACCGCCTCAAGTGCGAGGCAGCGCATGCTACCTATTGGGGACCTTTGAGTGAAGTAAATACCCCTAATGACCAATCACTCGGGAGCGCGCGCCAGTGTCTTCGGATGCGCCAGCCAAGCTTTTGGCATTGGGGCTTGGTCATTCATTGGTCATTGGTCATTGGTCATTGGTCATTGGTCATTGCGAATAAAGGGTCCTCATTGCTCCTTAATTCAACGGCAGTCGAGCCGGAGGGGAACCGGGCGATCCCGAGGCGGCGCCGCGATCAAGGTTTCGCAGGGCTGATGTCCGCTCTGAGTTTGGCGGGGAGAAGCCCGGGCGGCTCCAACAACTCCCTTCCGGCCCGTTGGGTGCGGTAAGGCGTGCGGGCCCCGGGACAATAAAGGTCGGCGACATACGCCCCCAAGGGTTTGGCTCCGCGCACCGGTCCGTCGGCGATGACGCACTCGACCTGGCCGCCGCGCGCTTTGCGAATCTTGCCGTAGAGCTGCTTGATGTCGCGAGAAGGCAGCACGATCGCCTGGTAGAACATGGGCTTGAAGGCCAATTCGCCGGGCGCCATGTAGGTGACGTTGGTTGCATTGACGAAGTAACGCCGGATTTCCTCCGAGCGGATGCGCCCTTCGTCGTTGCAACCGGCCAGGAGAATATTGTGAATCGTCGCCGCCGTCTCCGGGCCGAGCACGGTGGCAAGATCGCCGGAGGAGAAATACGGCGCCTTCTGGCCTGGTTCCAGCAGCTCTTCGCTCGGATAAAAACCATACCCGCAACCGCGCCGCGAACAGCGCGCCTGGCCATGCGAATCGACGAACAAGGCGTGGTTATTGGTCAACCCGTTGACCCGGGCCAACACGGGAAGCGAGCCCGGGCTCCAGAGGTCGATGTAATGGTTGCTCTCCCCCCGCACCCGAGGTCCGGTGTGGCATCGCCGGAGAAAATTCAAGTCACCACCATACACGCCGCGGTCCGATTCGGAACACCTGACCGAAATGGCCAGTTTGGCCACTCCGGAACCCAGCCCGCCCCCGATCAAAAGGCTGCCCAAGGCAATCACGATGATAGCCTTGCCCGGAGAATGAATCGTGCGCGACTCGAACATGGTGGACCAGGGTTGTTGGGAATACTAACCCTGATCCACGGGGAAAACCATAGGGGGACTTACCCTACTCCGACTCCGCAAAAGCCCGACGCCCGGCCCAGGGGATTTGCTTAAACCCGCCTTGAACCGGGAGGGCGGGCAGCCAGGTCCGCGCGGACAAGGCTGTCCGCGCTCCGATGGTGTGAGAGGAGAGGCCTGGCCCGGCTCCCCGTCGACTACCGCACCGGCACGAACGCGACGCTGACCGGCGCGCCGACTTCGATCGTTTGGCCCGTCGGCCCCAGGCGGCCGCTCTTGGGATCGATTCGGAACACGACGACATTGTCGGAATCCTGATTGGCCGCCAGCAGCCAATGGCCGCCGGGGTCAATGCCAAAACTGCGCGGCGTTTTGCCCTGCGTCGAAGCGTGCTCGACCAGTCGCAGGGTGCCGGTCCGTTCGTCCATCGAGTACACGACGATCGTGTCGTGCCCGCGGTTGGAACCGTAGAGAAACTTTCCGGAAGGATGAGCGAACAGTTCCGCGGTGCTGTAGCCGGATTTGACGGTTTCGCCTTCCGGCAGGGTCGAAAGCGTCTGCACTTCCTGCAAGACGCCGCGCTCCAGATCGCAACGGAAAGCCGTCACGGTGCACGAGATCTCGTTGATCACGTAAGCGAATCGGCCTTTCGGATGAAAGGCGAAATGGCGCGGGCCGGACCCTGGCGCCACCGCGGCCGAGGGGGGATCGTTGGGGGCGAGGGCACCCTTCCGCGCATCGAAACGGTAGATCAGGACTTTGTCCAGGCCCAGGTCAGGCACAAAAGCGTAGCGGCCAGCGGCATCGAGATAAATGCCGTGAGCGTGCGGACCTTCCTGTCGCTGGGGCTTCGCGCTCGAGCCACGGTGCTGCACAAAAGAACTGTTCTCGCGCAACGCCCCGTCGGCTTGCACCGGCAGGACCGCCACGCTGCCGCCGCCGTAATTCGCCACGAGAACGTTCCTGCCCGCCGGATCCACGATCAGATGGCACGGCCCGGCGCCCACGGAGGAACGCTCGTTCAGCGCGGAGAGTTTGCCGGTCGGCGCCTCGATGGCGAAAGCGCTGACCATGCCGACCGGCTTGCCATCAGCTTTGCTGACTTCATTCACCGCGTAGAGCAATTTTCCGCCCGGATGCACCGCCAGGAAACTTGGGCTGGCCGTTTGGGCCGCTAACTCGGGCTCCTTCAGCCTGCCGGTGGCAGTGTCGAGACGGGAAACATAGATGCCTTTACTCTTCTTGCCGGTATACGTGCCAAAATAGACGAGGGTCTCCCCGCGACTCGGCGCGGCCGCCGCGTCGCGGCCAGCCAGCGCGAGCACCGCGAGGGCGATGGAGGTGCGGAAGAATTTGGAAACGTTCTGGAGGCAAAGGCGTCGGTTCATGTCGAGATAGAACAATGCCGGCCCGGCAAAACTCAAGAATCTTGTCACCGCCTTCAATGACTTGTTGCACAAATCGGGAAAAATCGTTAAAGGGGAAGAAGGTGGCGGGCGGGACGCGGGTGTGGTTCAATGGTAGAACGTGGGCTTCCCAAGCCTGAAACGAGGGTTCGATTCCCTTCACCCGCTCCATTGCAAACAAAGCATGCGCGTCAACGAGCCGGTCGCGCGCGGTTTTGAGGGCGGCGCCACGATGTCGATTCGGCGGGGGCATGGACATGGTCGCGCCATCGGTGTGGATGGGGCGCCAAAGTCGCACGACAACGCTCAGCGGAGCTCAACAGACTCGATCTGGTCATGAAAGAAGCAGACAACTATATCGACAGCCTCAAACATCTCCCGCCGGAGCCGAGGGTCCTCCTCCAATTGCTGGATCTGTTCGACGAGCCCGATCGGGACATAGACCGCATTGTGCAACTGATCCGGCACGACCCGTCGCTCACCACCGAAATTTTGCGAGTCTGCAATACCGGCTATTTCAGTCCGGCCAACCCAGTCGATGACGTGTTTGAGGCGGTGAACCGCCTCGGGTTTTCTGAGATTTGTTGCACGGTCACGACGATTTTCGGCTCCCAAGCCTTCTCCGTTGCCGGGCAGGACGCGGTCCTGGATCCCAGTGAACTGTGGAGACACGCCGTCGCGACCGCGGTGGCCGCCAGCGCCTTGGCCCGCAAACTCGGTGAGAACACCGGCCCGGCCTTTACTGCGGCGCTGTTGCATGATGTCGGGAAGATCATCCTCGCCGGCGCCACCGGAGAAACCTACGCCGAAGTCGTCCAGGAAGCGCAAGCGGATCATCAATCGCTGGTGGACGCGGAGCGGAGACGTTTAGGGGTGGATCACGCGGCGATCAGCGGACGGGTCCTGGCACGCTGGCAATTCCCTTCCAACCTGGTGAACTCGGTCTCCTTTCACCACGAACCGGCCCAGGCCGCGCCTTTCGAACGATTGGCCGCTTGCGTGCGCCTGAGCAACGTGGTCGCCCATTTCATGGGCTACGGCCTAACCTCGCAGCTGGATGATTTTCAGCGCGGTGCAGAATGCATGACCAGCCTCGGGCTCACCCCGGATATCATGCCCTCCTTGGTGATGCAAACGACCGATGGGCTGCTGCGGATGAAGGATATGTTGTCGTTGCGCCGTTCCTTGTTGCGCGCGGGCCAGTCGTAACCGGCCGCGGGCATCATCCAATCGGGGCGATCGCCGCGCCGGTCCCTCGGGGTGCAATCCGGCATTGTTTCCCGGAATTCTGAAGTTTCTTGCAAGATTCCTCGGCGTTGACTCGTGGTGTGGTTGTGAGCAGACAACCTCCGAGCGTGCGGTTGGAACCGATTCTCCGGGGCGAGGCCAGGGACGCGGGGAACTCCTCCGGGCCCGGGAGAAGGCAGGCAAGTCGGAGGAGACCAGATTTCCGATGCGGTCGCCAGGACCGGCCTTCGTTCCGTCGTCGTCTCGCTCTCTCCTCCTCTCCTCCCGGTCTTCTGAACTCTTCTTCAACCAGGCCCCTCGGTGAGCGAGAGCGACGAGCGGGGGTGGTCACGGCAGCAACCGGCGGCGAAGCGGGGGCGGGCGCAGTCGTCCCGCCTCCCTCTTCGTGGCGCATCGGCTCGCTGGTTTTGGTTGAGGCAAAACTGGGACGGATTGCGCTGCATCTGGCCTGTGCCTTGCGTACCGGCCGCTTTGTTTGGCACTGGCACGGCATCGTCCGCGAGTTTCGTCCTTTGACTTTCCGCGCAAGTGCCTTGCCCCTCCGCAACGCTCCTTCTCGAAAACCAATTTGAGAAATGCACCTGACGAAAGTTGATCATCCCGGACGTGGCTGTGTGCGGAGCACGAGCCGTGGTCCGTTTACTTCCGCAACACTCACGAACGCGCTCTTGGGCCAACCGCAAGCAGCGCGCTGCAGCCAGCTCTCCGACCCCAGCCGCGCTCCTCCCGTGCCGCGCCCGTGCGCCAGCGCCAA
>WNGF01001885.1_pt1 | contig 36687 bp, 27 predicted proteins | sample 5400641 | NCBI WGS metagenome assembly WNGF01 (sample SAMN13153371, study PRJNA577476) | soil metagenome | isolation source: 80 cm soil or saprolite under grassland replicate 2 | place: USA:California | collected 2016-06-15 | reverse complement strand
GCCAATTTCGCCGACGCCTCTTCGCGGCTGTTGAATTTCGCGGTGTATGCGGGATCAAAAGCGGCGAGCCTCGCGCGCTTGCCGGGCTTGACGATAAAGTGGTCGTGTTTCAACTTAAGTTGCCTCTCATTCTTTCCGCTCCGGGCGTCTCCGCCACCATTCCCCTACAACCCCCCCGCGTAGACCGCGGTCGCCGCCGCCGTCAGGGAAAAGAGCAGATTGGCCCGCGCTTCCCGTTGTCGTCACGAGACCAACCCATGCAAGGCGGCCAGCGTGAGCACGCCGACGCGAACATAGACCAGATGATGGTGACCAACTCATGCGGCGACTCTGGGAAAATGAGCTCTGGCATTTCGCACTTCACCGCAATCCGAACTAACGCAGCTAATCCATTGCCCAGCTCGTGCACGACCAAGCTTCATAGTCGTGTTCGGAACTTGAGAAGAGTCTATGGCCAGAAATGTGGGTTGGTAACTGTCACTTTTGACAGTCGGCAGGGTATTGTCAGGTTAACTAAGGTTAATGTTGCGGAAAGTGAAATCGCGGTTTTCTGGATTGAGTTGTTGCGTCAAGTCCGCTCGGATCTGCCGCCAGAACTGTTCAGCTATTTCGATGGCCTTCGCGCTTATTTCAGGATGGCCCCTTCCTTTTAAGATCTGCCGCTCAGATACGACGCCAAAGGCGCCTGGCTCGCGCCATCTTATTTTCTTAGCGTAGTTTTGAGGTTAAGGTTTCGGATCAATCTGTGAAGATTATTAGGATGAAGTCCGAGCTGTCTTGCGGCCTCAGCGTAATGGCCGCCCGCTGCTTCGATAGCCTTAAGCACTATCGATTGCTTCGCTTTCTTGAGCTCTTCATGATAGCCGCCGGCAGGAAGCGCGTCGGTGACTTCGGTTTCGAAGATTGCCTCAGGCAAATCCTCCGGCACGATCATCTCAGTTGAGCCGAGCACCAACGCGTGCTCGATCGCGTTTTCCAATTCACGCACGTTGCCCGGCCAGTCATACCCTCGCAACAGGGCGCGAGCCTCGGGAGATATTCCGTTAATCCGCCGCCGGCATTTCTTGCTGTAGGTCGCTGAGAAGTAGCTCGCGAGCAGTTGAATGTCTTCGCGGCGATTTCTCAGCGGCGGCATCGTGACCGAGACAACATTCAGGCGGTAGTACAAATCCCGGCGAAAGCTTCCGTTCGTGGCGGCCTCCTCGAGGTTCTTATTGGTGGCCGCCACAATACGCACGTCGATCTTGATCGGCCGGGTGCCGCCTACGCGTTCAAACTCTCTTTCCTGTAATACACGCAGCAGCTTTGCTTGAATGGGCGCGGTCAGTTCGCCGACTTCATCGAGGAACAAGGTACCACCGTCAGCTACCTCGAGCTTGCCGCGCTTCTGCAGAATCGCACTAGTAAACGCACCCCTTTCGTGACCGAACAATTCACTCTCCAACAAGGTTTCCGAAAGCGTCGCGCCGTTGATGGCGATAAAGGGCTTCGTCGCTCGGGCGCTGTTCTGATGAATGGCGCGCGCAGCCAATTCTTTGCCGGTGCCACTTTCGCCGCGAATCAGAACAGTGGAATCCGCGGTCGCGACCTTCCCAATGAATTGGTAAACGGCGCGCATGGCGGCGCTCTCTCCAATCATCTGGTGTTCGATGTGACTTTCTTCCTGCAGCCGGCGATTCTCATCTTCCAACCACTCGAGTCGCCTGGCATTCTCAAATGGAGCCGCGGCGATCCCGGCAATGGCCGTAAGCAATTGCAAATGATCTTCGTCGAATCGCGACCCGGGGTCACTGGTATCGAGGTAGATGACACCGAGCGGCTTTTCAAATCCAGTGAGCGGGGCGCACAGGACTGAGCAGACTCGCGCTTCAGCCAGGCTTGGCCTTTGTCCGAGGTCGCCACTCTCGAATAAGTCATTGCTCAAGAGCGCTACACCTTCGCGCAACACCTGATTCGTCACTGTTTGGCTGACCTTAATTGAATCGTCTCGCCCTTTTAGCTTGCTCCAGCCACAAACAGAACCAAACACATCCTGGACTCGATCGACCCAGAGAAAGGCGGCGCGCTCGGCGGGAATCACATCCAGCATGACTTTGAAGAGTTCGATCTGCAGTTTTGACAGGTCGCGAGTCGAATTGATTGCGGTGCTGATCTTGAGGAGCGCGTTCAGGTTGCGTGCGACTCGAGCGGTCGCATCGCTGGCGGTAAGATAACCGCGCCAATCCGGCAGTTCGGCGAGTACTCTCTCAGGACGCAGGTAGAGGGCGTCCTCTCTCCGTAACCGGACTGTGGATCGTGTAATCAAGCTACCCTCGTCCGACTGGACCATCGGTTTTACCGATACAGCTTCGTGAACCAGGAAAAGCAGGACCACATCACCAACAGCAATCTGGTCACCATGCGAGAGGGGGTGCTGTTTGACAGGAACGCCATTGACAAACGTGCCATTGAAGCTTTCGAGATCGACAATCTTGAACTGACAGGTCTCGGCCGGGGGGTGATTGATTTCTTTCTTGAGCGCGTCGGCAGGAGGCAACGCCTTTCCTGCGCTGTCTTGAAGCGCAGAGTCTTCCCGGTTAATCCGGCAGTGCCGGCGCGAAACCGAGAGCTCGTTAAGGCAGATCGGATTGGATGTCTCGCGCCCAATCAGGATTTCGTCTTCGGTCAAGGCGAAGGTCGTGCCTTTCAGATGCCCGGAGATGGCGACGAGTCTGGGATTCATTGGCAGGAAAGCATATCAGAAGTGACAGTCGGAGAATCATTCTTGATATCTCCCGCGGCTGTCTCACTCCATGGTGGGCTCGCATCGTCGCCTGATTGAGTCAAAAGTCACTCTATTCCCTAAGCTTTTTGAATCGCCCGGTACTTTGCGGCTGGCGTGATTAGTTAGGACAACAGTGGCCTGTCGCTTGCGATGTATTGCCCGGTCCTTCTCTGGTAAAGCGGCCAGCGAGCGGGTGAGCAGCGTCATGTCTTGCAAGAAATAGAAATTGAACCGGGCTCGCTAGACTCCCAACCCGACAGCATGACTAGACGGAGGCGTAGAGTGAGGATCGAACCAAAAAGCTTTACATACCCACAGGAGTTGCATAGGCTAACGCAGCATTTCCTGACTCACAGAATTAGCGTTTCGTTGATGGGTTCCCAATCACACCTTCGCCTGAAAGGAACGCAAAATGAAAAGAGATTCAAAATCGATTGAGACGACCTCTCGTCGTCAATTCACTCGTGCGATGGTCACGGCCGCGGTAGCGGCGCCAATCGCAGCTTCGATGGTTGGTTGTAGTAGGCCTGAGCCGTCAACTCCAACTGGATCACCGACTCCGACTAGTGCGCCGACTGCCGCCGCAACTGCTAGTCAGACTGGTACAACCGGAACACATCGAGCGGACTGCGCATGCGAAGCTATTACCCACGATGGCTACACTGAGATCACCTTCAGCGGGTTCGACCTAGAGGAACACATTCCACCGATGGGCATTGATGGCGGGGGCTCATTAATTGTCGACTCGAGAAACAAACTAAAGACCCTCAGCACCGGAAGCGGTCCCTTCACCTATCTGGAGGACGGTGTCGCCGACCCTGACGACCGATACGGAGAGATTGAGGCGGTGATGGTTATCACTGAAACCGACACCAAACCCTTTGTAAGCGTTGCGGTCTACAACGGTCTGCTGCCCAGCACGCAGCTGTTGCTTTGGTATCAGAACATCGCTCAGATCCCACAAGGTGACGACACAGATTTTCCCCCGGTGCCCTTCCCGGATAACGACCCGGACGTCCGATTCGTTGGCGGTAGGGAAACGAATCCCTTCAGGATGACCGTGAAAACAAAGAAACTGGACGGGAGAAAGAGTAGTCATAAGAAGAACCGGCCCCATCGCTTCAAACACGCCGACGGTGGAAGTATGGCCCGTCACTTTCGAATTGGACAGTGGAGGCTGGTCAACGGCACTCAGGTTCTCGTAGGTGGCAGTGGAGCCGAGAACTATGCCTTCTTTGTTCGCTATGGTGACATCCAGCCGTAAGCAAAGACTCAACTAGCGACTTCGGTTGCCGGCACAAACCAGGGCGTTAGTCTCAGGAGACTAAACCAGAACAAGCCAAAGCCCGCGTTGGCCTGCGTCAGCCTTTTCAGTTGAGTGAGACGGAGATCGCAGCATGATTCTCGAAATCGTTTACAGACAGTGGAAGAAGATTATCTCTGCAGCCATCAGTCTGGTTTGCCTGATCTTGCTGTTGGTCTTCGCTTGCAGAACTCCCCCGCCAGTTACCCAGAACACTAAGGTGCAAAAGCTCGCCGCAGCGGACGAGCATGAGAGCTTTCACGGCGTCGATGTAGCTCCCAACCAGATATTGATTAAGATCAGTCCAGTGGGAGGTGGACTTGGGGTACGTTGTGAAGGGGTTGACTCGAAGAAGCTGACTGAAATGGTGAGAAAGTTTGCCCTAGAAACCACGAGCGATAATCGCGCGGCGGTTAATCGGGTCGCAAACGGGTGTTGGTTCCTTATCAAGTCTTCGACACTAACCGTTGAGGAACTGATCGATCTATTCAAATATGTGATCGACACTAAGCGACCTCTAAAATTAGATGCACTGAGTGCCGTTGTTGCTCATGCTGAGCCAAATTTCCTGCTTCACGTCAATCTACCGGCCGATGACCAACCCTTCGAGGCCGCATCTGTCGCTACTCCCTTCAAGGGCATTCCAAATGACCCGCTCTTCCAGGAAAACAAACTCTGGGGTCTCCGGAACCAGGACCACCGGGGAATAGATATCCACGCTGATGATGCGTGGCGTCGTTCAACTGGCTCCCAAAGCATAGTGGTGGGTGTTATCGATTCGGGAATTTATTACGACCATCCGGATCTGGTAAACAATGTGTGGTGCGCCCCGGAAGATTTTGACGTGACCCTGGGAGATGAGGTTATCCGCTGTCCCAAAGGAAGTCATGGATACAATGCCGTCGCCAGCTCACCCTCTGAGATTTGCGATCCGTTGGACGTAGCCGTGAACTTTGGTCATGGCACGCACGTCTCGGGAATAGTCGGAGCCGTTGGAAACAATGCTGAAGGAGTGGTTGGCGTTAACTGGAGCACAAAGCTCATTGGCTTGAAAGCTTTTGGGATTTTCAATAGTGCCCGAGTCAGCGATGTAGTTAATGCCATCGAATTTGCCATTCAATTACACGAGAGGTTCGGACCTGAAGCCAACATTCGAGTGCTGAATGCAAGCTTCGGGTTCCTTGCGGCCGGGGCTGATGCTTCAGTAGATCCCACGTTGTTGCGCGAGGAAATTGAACTTGCCGGTAATCTTGCCGCCAGTAATGACATGCTTTTCGTCGCTTCCGCAGGTGAAGACAACGGCAATGACAATGACGTGGTGCCCCACTATCCTTCGGATTTTTATGACTTATCGAATCTCTTATCGGTAACTGCGATTGACGAAACGGGAGCTATTGCGGTTATTCACGGGAGCGCTGCGAATCATGGTGCAAACAGTGTGCACCTCGCCGCTCCCGGGAAGGGGATATACTCGACCTATCCTGTCAATTTGGGCTTTGTCTATTACAAAAAGAGTGGCACTTCAATGTCCACGCCGTTCGTGTCGGGGGCGGCGGCGCTAATGCTTTCGGTGCCTGCCTGCGCCACGAAGACTGCCGCTGACCTCAAGCAGTTGATCATGCAAGGCGTGGATCCCATGCCTTCGCCCTCGCCCTCTCCCTCGCCGACTGCAAGCGGGGGCCGCCTTAACGTCGCGCGGTCTATCGAACTCTGCAGTGCCGCGGGTCCTTGAAATGTACGCTCAGGAGGTCATCGCGTCGAGGGTATTAACTGCTCAAGCTGGTTGCGCCACTCCTTCACGTCCGGCCGGTTGACGTACACGTTGAAAGCTTCGCTTCCCCATTTCTGCTCGAGAGCAGCGAGCGCTTCATTGCTGTGTCCAAACTGCGCGTGCGCGCCGACATTATCGCCGAGCCTCTGACTGGCCCGCCCGGCAATCAACCAGGCTTGCCATTCGGACTCATGCTGACCATCGCGACTAAAACGCTGCTGCGCTTCGAGGGCCAGGCTCAGCCCTGTTTTTGCGTCACCGTTTTCGAGCAGCGCTTCTGCATATCCAAGCATCGTGAGCGAAACCAGATGCTCATCGTTCAGCTGCTTCGCCCATTCCTCCGCTTGCTTACTCGATTGTAGCCCTGCGCTTCTTGCCCCTGAGCGAATCTGTATCAATCCCACATGGTATTTGGCTTCCACTCCGGTGTGATTCACTTTTGTGCCTGCAAGCGTAATGCTCTGCTCCGCGGCCGCTTTTGCCTCCGCAAGACGTCCTTCCGTCAGTTCAATTTGAGATCGAACCAGGTCGCTTCTCGCAAGGAGCACCTGTCGATAATTACTGTCCAGATGATTGGCGACCGCAGGAACCTCCGTGAGTATGGAACGCGCATCATTGGACCGGCCTATGCGCCAGAGCATTTCGCTCTGATCCACCAGCAGGTAACCAACCGATACCGGAACGTCCAGAGTCTTGTAGATATCATAGCTCTTCTTAAAGTTCGTCAAAGCTTCAGGATAACGCTCCAAGCCCTCGATGCCAACTGTGATTGGTTGTTGGTCTGCTTGACAAATTGAAGCTGTTGCTCAAAATCCTGGAGGGCGCCGTTGTAGTCTCCCTTTAGCAGCCTGGCTCGGCCACGTAAGAGGATCGCCAGTGAGACTTCCTTGTTATAACCGCCTTCCTGAAAATATTTCAGCGCTTGTTCGAGATAGTTCAAGGCGACGTCCGCATTAACTTCCTGTTGAATGTAGAGCTTGGCCAGAGTTAGTTGGGATCCCGCTTCGTTTCGGCGTCCCTTGTTTCGTTTTGCGAAGTCGAGGGCCTGGTTCAGAACCCGTTCGGCGTCGGAGTACTCGCGCCGAACGATATAAGCATTGCCGAGATCGATCAGACCCTGAGTAGCCAAATTCTCAATCCCAACGTCCTGTGCCACTTTGACCGCCTCACCGGCGAATTCCTTCGCCTGCTCAGTCTTGCCGCGCGAATACAAGACAGTGCTCATTTGGAGCATTGTCTTAATCTCCTGATATTGATTACTCGAGGTACGAGCGATGTCGAGCGCGTGCTGTAACTGGTCCTGGGCTTCAGACATTTTGCCAATCTTGTTTAGAAGCACGCCGCGCTGATAGAGAACTTCGGTACGGCCTTCAAAGTCGCCAAGAGTTTGAAAGAGCGAATCCGCTTTGTCGAAAGCCTTGTTCGCGCTCGACAGATCCTCCTTGCGGCCATATAGGATGCCAAGGTGAAGAAACGCAGGAGCGTATTGCGAATCGTGTTTGATGGCCAGGTTAAAGTTTTCGAGCGCCTTATCGATCTCGTCATTCTTTTCAAACGCGCGTCCCAGATCGAGATAGGTCTGAGATTCGTCCGGTTTGAGCTTCACCAGCTTGGTGTACGAAGTGATCGCAACGGGAAAGTCGCGGGTGATTGTTGCCCGGATGGCGTCGAGATAAAGAATGTCCGCCGGCTCGAGACTCGAACGGTCCGGCACCAGTCCGTCAACTCGCAGGAGTTCAAGCTGGGCGCGTTCCGAGTAGTCCAGCTCAGTCCAAGCTTCAGCCAATCGAGCGTGAGCCAGCGCGAACTTATCATCCGTACTGACTGCTTGTTGTAAAGGTTTGACTGCCTTGAAATAGGCTCCTTCACGCAGATAATTGCTACCGATCTCATACCACTTCTGCCCTTCAGCCGGAGGTTGGTGCGGCTTGGACTTGAACATAGCAAGCACGCCCCAGGTTATTAATCCAATCGCAGCCAGCGAAAGCAGCGCCACCCCGACGGACAATCGCGGCAGCTTGAAGAAGTTCGATATTGTTTCTAGTGCCCCGCTCTGTTGATCTTCAGAGACTGGCGAAATCAAACGCGTCACTGTTTGATCAGAACCGTGCTTGTCCAGGGCCGTGTGCATCGCGCGGAGAGCGGCGATCATTTCCAGAGCCGTCTGATACCGCGCGTCGGGTTTCTTAGCCAGGGCCTTGAGCGCAATCCTATCGAGTTCCCGGTGGATGTTTCCGTTGAAGTGTGAAGGTGGCGGTGGATCGTCGCGAACAATCTTTGCGCAGGTGTCGACCAGACCCGTACCCGAAAAGGCTGGGTGTCCCGCAATGCATTCATACAACACCGCACCCAGCGTAAAAAGATCGCTGCGTTCGTCCACTTCGACACCGAGTGCCTGCTCGGGCGAAAGGTACTGTGGCGTGCCCACGATCACGCCGTCGCGCGTCTGAGTGTTGAGGAATTCCGGCGCTTTGGCATTGGCGGCATTGACACGCACGATCTCTTTTGCCAGGCCAAAGTCGAGCACTTTGACTTCACCGCGTTCATTGATGGCGATGTTCGAGGGTTTGATGTCGCGATGAATAATGCCGTGGTGATGTGCTTCGGAGAGAGCTTCCGCAACCTGCACAATAATCTCGATGGCTCGCGAAATAGTGAGCGCTTCGCGAGCAATCAGCTCGCTGAGTGTCTCGCCTGTAACCAGCTCCATCACGATATAAGGCTGGCCGTCATCGGTCTCGCCGTAGTCATGAATCGTAGCTATGTGCGGGTGAGACAGTTTTGAAACTGAGCGCGCCTCTCTCAGGAAGCGCGCGCGGAAATGCTGATCCGACGAATCGCGAGGTGCCGCGAGAGTCTTGATGGCGACCCGTCGTTCAAGCAGGGTATCCTCGGCGACATAGACCACGCCCATGCCTCCCGCACCGAGTTTTTCGATAATCCGATAATGGGAAATCGTCTGACCGATCATGAAAAGTCGACCTTTGGCCGGCGGGAAGTGGACAGGGCTTAACTGAGTAATCCGGGCTCGTTGTGCCGGGCCTGGATCGGAGCTGAGCAATTCGCATTGTCCGTCTAGTTTGTTTCTAATTCAAGCCAAAGCTTTGTGACAGCCAACGCCAGAGTTAACCAGGCAAACCACTTCCGAAGCTGTGTTGACTTGGGTCGCCTATCGCAATGAATTCTTCTTGTCTCAGAAACCAATTGGAAATTGGCAATCGGAAATCAGCAATATCTTGGCTGCGGCGACGAGAGTCGAACTCGTATCATCCCGTTTACAAGACGAGCGCTCTTGGGCCAATTGAGCTACGCCGCAATTTGGAAACTCATCATGCGCCGAACGCAGCACGCGATCTCCGTCCCACTCCTCCACGAAGACCGTGTTCTTGAACGTCATGATAATTGCGCGCGCGACACTGACAGTACCGAGCGGCTCATAAGTTTGATTGAGCAGCAGAACTCTGCCATTTAGTGCCATTCTCGGCACCTCCTTTCGTTTGAATTGTTAATTGCGATTGGGGTGAGAACATTTGGATTCAAGAGCAGCTGTGGGGCATAACTCGCTCGGCGCGAGTCACCGCTCTTGAACTCTAATGTCCGACAATCTTCAGATTGTCGATTACTTTCGTGACGGACTACCTTCGTCAGACAACGACAAACTAAAGTTCGTCGAACATTTTAATTGGAGCGCGCGTTGAAACACTCCTAACTAAGTCCGATGTCCAATGTCCGAAGTCTGTTTTCCGTCGCTGACTTTGGACGTTCGACTTTGGACTAGCCTTTAACGCAGACCACTTGCTTGATCTCTGCATTGACAGTGCAGCGCTTTTATTCAACTAAGCTACAGCTCCGGCATGATGCGATTGCTACGGCCGCCAATCAGCAATCGGCAATCGAAAATCGGCAATTGGCAATCGGCAATTACTGGGCCACACATGCAAATTGAAATTCGTTATGCTAAAAAATAGATGAAGGCAGAGAGAACAATGCCGCGAACACACTTCGAGGCACACTTCTCCTGAGGATGGCCACGCTCGACACGCTCGCAAAGCAACGGCGTCGTCATCCATTGAAGGCTCCCTGCCTTCATCTCTCGCAAAAAAATACTTCGATTGTCAAAAAACAAAAGGAGCGGGCTTTAAGCCTCCCAGGGAAGCTGCCCGCTCCTACTATTCTCGCGATTTTTCTTTGAGATTTAGGAGCGGGTGTCCGCTCCCGCTGATTATTGCCTGATATGACGGCTATCTATGGACGTCTCTTGTCCGAGTCTGCCGCCAAAAGTATTGGTCGCTGACAAGCTCAGGCCCAATGCACAGACGACTGGATGCATGGCGGCGCGCGGCTGCCATTTCGTCGAATGTTCTTTGTTTGTCCTGCTCGTCAACATTGAAAGTTTTTTCCTCACGGTGCGCGATTCGGTCATCAACCGAACTGTCTTCTATAGGGTATCAAGCGCGATCCTGTCAAGAACTTTCTAAAAACAATCTGCGAACACGCGCCTTCGTCGGCTTTGATAGCAACACATATTAGATGAGTTGCCCTGCGTTCCTGGAAAAACAAAAACGAAGGCACGCTCTGTGGTCCGACTGCTTCAGGAATACTCTGACGTGCTTTTGATGTTTCTTCTAAAAGGTTTGCGACCGCAGAAATGGCGCGAGACGAGAGCAACGATTGCGCCGGCTGAGCTGAACCGATTGATCGCGATTGGGCTAAAAAGACTGGCAGAGGTTAAATCGGATGCGAGCGAAGCGATCAACTGAGACGCAGAAACAACGGGAGTTCAATCGTCAATACTGACTTGAAACTATGGACTCACAAAATGAATTTAGGTGACCGGGTTGCTTCTTCGCAGCCGCTCCTGAACCTCGGCATAGATCTCTTCATCCAAATAAACAAACTAATGGCACGAACATGCTTTTCTAAAATTCTGTCATATTGTGGAGAGGGTGCACCTAAACTTGGGAGGGTTACATGGGGACTATTACGTGAGTATTTATTTCCCTATCACTCATGTCCGAACAAGTGTCGCAGGGGAGCCCAAGTCCAGTAATGATATTTGTAGAAACCATCGACACAGGCGATCCACTGGTTTGGTCCGATTTGATGAGGATCAAGAGTGTGCATCCCTTTGGCATTCCACATAGTCCAGGTTAGATGCTTAGCGCTTCCTTTCAGTATAGGGCTGACGTCCGCTTCATGCTCTTTGTAGTCGGTGGGACTTAAAACATCGATGATAAGGCCTCGTACGGCTTTGCCGTAGAAATTACTATCATCTTGCGCGTAACGTATGACTTGATCGTTATAAACAATCACCCTTCCTCCTGGCCTTGCTATTCGATTGTCTCCTAAGACAACCGGACTCTTAGAGTGCTCAATCCAGGGCCCCATTAAATCGTTGGCATAGAAGAGGCGTAGCTTATCGTTGCCAAGCACGTCTGCTGCGAATATCCACCATTTGTCTTTATGACGAACAATCGCAGGATCTACATACATTCCCTGAATTAGAACTCCCGCAAACGACCAACGTGTAGGGAAAGCGTCTGCTTTATATAAGCGAATAGCGTTTGCTTGATGCGTATCAGGAATCATGTAGTAATCGCTTTGCCATTTGAAGACATAAGGAAAAGACATTGAGAAAGGCTCACTGAGAATGACCCGATTGTACCTCCAGTGTAATCCGTCATTACTTGTTGCTAAGGCGATATCCCCTCCCGAAGCATGAGCGTTTACCACCTCAAAGAACATGTACCAGACATCTTTTTCGCGAACCATAAAAGGATCGGCAACTATCTCCGTTTCAACATCGGTGACATCACTAGCCCTGAGAACCGGATTGACTATGCCCTCGGCAGGAGACCACACGAATGGATTGCTGGCAGTGTAGATTCCGATAGAATACTGCATTCTCACTTTGATAAACCATTTATCGAATCTCCAAATATAAAAAGGGATCCCGATCATCACCGCTATGACAACAAGAGCGGTAATGAGTCTTTTACGGTTTAATGGTTGAATAAGTCTTGTTCGCTTCAAACAATCTTCCCCAGAAACAAAATAGCATTCAACGCCGCGCTACACCATCTCCAATGTTGCCGTCGATGACGGCGCCAAGAGTTGCAATTCAGACGGGAAAGAGTTTTCTTTGAAAGTCGGCCTTGAAACTCCAGATGGGAATCTGACTGACGGTGGCAGAGCTGAACGCGGCTAGAATGAGGCGCTTTACCCATCGGCAGCTACGGTTCTGAATCGCACCCTTCGCTCTGCCACAGAAGTGACGATTCCTTCCGGTACAAAACTGGGTCGCTATGAAATCCGTTCGAAACTCGTTGAGGGCGGGAGGGGAGAGGTGTATCTAACCCAGGATACAAAACTCGACCGGAGGGTGGCGATCAAATTCCTGAACCAGGAATTCAGCAAAGATGCGGACAAACTAAATCGGTTTATTCAGGAGGCCAAGGCTGCGTCCGCGCTCAACCATCCGAATATCCTGACCATTCATGAGATCGGTGAGCTTGACGGCACAAACTATATCGTCACCGAGTTGATCGACGGCAAAACTCTGCGTGAGCATCTTTCGCAAAAGGAAACGCTTCAGCTCAATGCGATCCTGAAGTTCGGCGTGCAAGTGTCGGAAGCGCTCTCCGCGGCGCATCAGGCTGGGATTATCCACCGTGACATCAAGCCCGAGAACATCATGCTGCGCAAAGATGGCTACGCGAAGGTGCTGGACTTCGGCGTTGCTAAACTTTCGGAAAAGAAAAAGCTCCTTGCATCTCTTTTCTTTGTTCTAGCCTATTTCCGACAAGGGCCGCCGGCCGATGCGCGTGCATTGAAGCTTTCGTTGTTCCCTCCAGAAAATACGAGCATTGATCAAATCGCTCTCTCACCTGATGGACGCTGGCTCGCATTCACGGCAGCGACAGGTGGTAAGGTCAGTACCTAAAAAGCTCTTGCTTACTATTCTGTTTTTTGATCTGTGTCATCCGCGTCAATCTGTGGCTAATGTTGATCCCTTTTTTTTCACAACTTCTCAGATCCTGTCTACAACCGTTGCGACTAGTCCGTTAAAACACGAACATGAAGAGGACATATTAGTTCTATAAAGGTGTTGAATCGAACTGATTAGAAAAGATCTGAACCATCCACCAACTTCCGTTGGTGGGATTTTAAAAGCTTCTCTACTTTTTTATTTCCTGGTTGCACACATTTTTAGTGAAAGGCCGAGGTTTTACTGAGGGCGATCTGCTGCTCTCTACAGCTCCCGGCCTGCTCGGCGCGGGTGGCAATGTTCTCGGAGGTTTTGTGAGCGACGTGTTAGTCAGACGGTTTGGACTAAAGTGGGGACGTCGTAGCGTGGGACTCATTGGCCTGTCGGTTGCGACGCTCTGCACCATCGCCACGATTCTGACCACGCATAAACTCGCAACGCTGTTTTTCTTAGGGCTGGTCTATGCAGGTATCACATTGCAACAGACAGTGATCTTGACAGTCGCATTAGATATTGGAAGGAAGTATGTTGGCGGAATCATGGGGACATTCAACACGATGTGTCAGGTCGGTGGGTTTTTGTTTTCAGTTTCGTTTGGTTACTTCGTCACCTGGTTCGGCAGTTATGATCTGGCGTTGATCCCCGTCTCCTGTATGCTGGCCATTGCAGCGCTTGCTTGGCTGAGGATTGATGCCACCGAGGTACTAATTCCGGAAGATCTTACCGAATCAGTCCCACTAACTGCTGTACCCGTTTTGGGGTGAGGTAAAACGGATCAATCGATTTGCGGGAAACAGGCTTCAGGAAGTGGGGCAGTGTCTTGCATGTGTTGAGTACAGCGGGATTAAGAAATCTGGAAAAAAAATAACTGAAATCCCGGGTCGGCGGTGTTATCTCTCAGGGAAGAAAATCAAACGCTACTGTTAAGAAAAATGAAACCAGAGCGTTAAGAAGAGTGAGACCGACGGTCTTCGCGCACTACTGACAAGGGCAAGGTAATAGCACTAACGGATTTGAGTCTGCGCAAAAGTAACTCACAGAGCAGTTAATTAAGGGCAATAAAGTACAAAGGGAGAACATTATGTTGAAGGTACACGCCAAAAATGTGGAGACTGCCGCCGTCCTGTGCCTGCAAGGGCAAATTGTAAATGGTGAAACGGAAATTCTGCGCAATGCTGTGGATTCACTGTCTGAGACGAGCGCAGTCATTCTCGATTTGGCGCGAGTGACTACAGTCGATGCCCACGGTTTGGGAGTGATGTTGGAGTTGCGCGAGCGGACGCAGGCAAAAGGAATTCGCTTCGAACTCATGAACGTTAGCAAACCTATGAGCAAGGTGCTTGAAATCACGCGGCTGGATTCTGTTTTCCAAATCACTTCTGGCGTTGAATTCTTTCCGGCAGTCTCGCGTGACCAGCGAGCACCGGTAGCAGCACTTAAGCCTTGCGCCTAGTTTTTAATGATACTTGCCCAAACTGTAAAGTAGATAAGCCTCGTTGTTCTCGGAGTACTGTTTAGCCAGTTGCTTGTTCTCTTCACCGGTGAGCGGCAGCCGTAACCTCGCTGAAATCTCCCGCGCGATCTCGTCCTGCACGACGAGGATGTCTGACAGCTTGCGGTTGTATTGCCCGCCCCACAGCCGGCGATTGTCTCTCACGTCCACCAGCTCGGCACTGATTGCCAGATCATCTCCCCGTTGCGTCATCCGGCCCAACAACACCGCCCGGACATTCTGCTCGCGCCCGATCGCCTGCGGTTCTACCTGCCACCCTTTGTAACGCAAGAGCGAGTTGAACGAGATGACTCTCGCCAGCTTTGGCGAGATCGTGCGCCAACGGAATGCCAGCCTCTCCCGCGCCGACAATTAGAATGTCAAAGCGATTGTTCTCAGTCATTCACGATCTCGCTAAGCTGATTTCTGGTTGTCAGTCTTCGTGCTCTGCCCAGTCTAAATCCGGCCGCTCTGCCGGCTTAGGCTCAGTATCAGCCGGTGGCACTTGTACCGGATTGATCGGATCGGGTTCGATCGGATCCCGGGGCGTCGGTGGGAGATCAACCTTACGCTCCGGGGGCCGCGGTTCAGTCCTCTCATTACGTTTCTTCATTCGTGTTTTCGCCGTGAACGCACCTTCCTTCTTTGGGGGTGCAATGGAGGCTAGCCAAAAAACGCAAATCAGCCCAGACTAGTCGATTTTCGCCGTGTCAGAAGACGAAGCACAGTGAGAATAACAATCGCAACCGAAGATCCGAGACCAAGCCAAAACCAACCGGTGACTCCTACTCGAATAAGACCCGAGCCATCTTCAAACTTTAGTCGCTCGCGATTCATGAGATAGGCGCTAATGAGGCCCGAGATCAAACTAACCAAAGCTAATAACTCATGGCGCTCCTTCCACGCTTTAACGGATCCAAAGTACAATAGCGCCAACATGAGCACCGGTATGAGCCAGAGTCCATGACTCCCGTCGCGCGCGAGATCAACACCGCTCGCCGTGTCTCTGGCGGCGCCGCAGCTTACTTGGATCCAAGGCAGAAAAAAGCATACTAAGACAATTAACGCCGCTGTCGTTATGGCTCGCCTGCTATCCATCAGCGCTCCTACATGGCAGAATTCGTCTCGTTCTTTTGACGAAGTTGCTAAAACTAAAATGAATGTCTGCGGGTATACCGTTGCTCATTGACCCGCGACGCACGCAGGCTTGAAATTCATTGCCGTTCAGCCATGCAAATGTCACAGGAACAAGCATCGGAACGTCTCGTTTTCAAGTGGCCGTGGCTTCACGCGCTTTAGGAGACTTACGCTCTGCAGCATCGTGCGGCTGCACGTCGGTCTCGATCAAGACTTCATGCGCGTCAGGTCGGCATCCATCTCAGTCTTTGGATCCGAACCGAATAGTGCCGCGATCGCGTGACTGACAGCACCGCCCGTCGGGTTGTAACTGAGTTTGACCTGAAGGATGAACGTGCATTCGCATGAAATCGAAACATCGCTTTTCAATTCCGTATCAGTAGCACACACGGAGGGCGACGGCTTACTAAATATGCAAGCCGGCCGATGATCGTGCAGCAAGCGCCGCATCAGCTATCAGTTTCTTCTATTTGCCTGTTAAGGCCGTTTCGCAATCTTGACGAAGCAAGATGTATGCCGGCTGTCGCCTGTGCTCTTATCGCTCTGGTCGTATCGGCAAATGTTCGCAAACTGGAGTCTCAGTTGGCATCTCGTTTGCGATAGATTTGCGATTAAAGGATGCGGCACTTCCAATATGTAAAGGTTAAAGATATTTCGCAGAAGAAGAGAAGAGCCGAGCCGCGAGTTCATGAGAAGAGGCCCATGATTTTGTGCGACGGCACTAGTAGAAGAGGAGAACTTATGGAAGACCAACAATCTAAAAAACGAGGTGTACGTTCCGAGGCTTAAAAAGAAGAGAAGACGCGCGCTAGATATGCACCAATTCCGCCAGCCAATCCTGACGGCGGCGCCTTTGGCGAGCACAAACAGGATGCGCCAACAGATAAGGATGTGTCGTTGGCAGCTAATACCGGGCGGCGCCCACGTCAGAATCGTGAAGACTAAAAACGAATGAGTGATTTTTTTTAATAGACCCCCAGCAGCCATCAAGGAATGCGAAACGGCCCAAGGCGGGGCGCTAAACGAGCTGTCCTGGATTTTGTTGAGAGGAAGTGCATGTAGCCTTAAAGGAGAACCACTATGCCGACAGGTCGGCGCAAACGCTGGTCTCAGCGAGTAACAGAGACGAGTAACGCCCTGGATTTGGACGAGGGCGTTTTTTCCCAAGAGGATCCGCGCAGTATCGCGCGCTCACTGAAACGCTCTGCTGATCACAGTCAGCGTCGGAAGAGCGATCCCTTTCGCTCAGCAATGTCGATGCTTACTTTCTATATAAATCGCGCGGGAAAGAAGCTTTCCAAGTCTAGACTGGAGCGGCTTGAAGCGGCCAAGGAAGAACTCCGCGATTTATTCGGGAAACCGCACAGAGCTGCCTGATACTGCAACTCGCAATGTCTCCTTAGAGGGAGAGCGACCCGGAGGAGTAAAAAATCGGCCACACGTATTCGGCGCGATGCTGTCTTCGACCGGGCGCATTGCATGGAGGTAAATTCCAATGATTAGAAAGTTGAAATCAGGTAAATACCGTCTCTATTCGCGCAAAGTGGAGGCGAAGACCGGCAAGCGCAAGAACCTCGGTACTTTTGATACGCGGGATGCGGCAGAAAAGCACGAACGCGCAGTGCAATTCTTCAAACGATAAGTAGTAATTGCACGGGGGTAGTGGATGATCTGATTCAAGATTATTATTCAAGGTTAATTTGGATGGGTGTCTGTTCGATATCCGGAATGATCTCGACCAACACTTTGTGACGGGGGATTGGCAATTGTTTCCAAGCCTGTTCTATTTCTCGCTGTTGCTCGGTGAGGCTCTTACTTGAGGAAGGACCCATAACTACACGTGACGAGGTAAGCTTCTGCGCCGCTTGCAGAATCAGGCTATATGGATCGTCGCCGGGAACTGCAACCAATGTTGCCGGCTTTCCAACTTTCTCGGCAATATGCACGGCTCGGCTGAACAGGCGCGCTTCGTACTCATCGACAACTCGATTGGCTAGTTCGTCAGGCCTTGTCCTGCTATCTGTCGATTGCGGGTTCACTGAAAGCACGACCACATCCACCTTGTCCGGATCGGTTGCCGCCATTACCTTCTGCAACTGAATCACGTTATCCGGGTCGTTGACTGCGACGATAAGATTGTCTGGTCTCACATGCAACGCTTCGGGTGAGAGGTTGTTTCCGACTTTGAGCCGAAACCTTTCAATCTCGCCTTCTTCCATGATGCTTCGCGGCTTGGATTGCTTAGACTGTTCACGCTGAAGGTACTTTTCGGAAAGACTGAAGCCGACAAAGAAAACAAGAGTGAAAGTGGCCCCAGCAATCGTTGCGGTCTTCTTGGTGAGCAAGTTGATTCCGGTCAGCAGGAAAAGCAGTATAGTGATCAGCATCAGTCCTATTGGCACATTTACACCTCTCAAGGGAAAGTTGAGGGGGACTTTCCAGCGCTCAGCATCGGGTTTGGTGAAACGAAGGACCACCACGGCGAGAGCTTTCATCGCAAAGCTCCACACAACGCCAAATGCATATGCCTCGCCGAGCAGATAAACATTGCCACGACTAACCATGATCGTAGCAATCTGTAATACAACTATTAGATTGATTATCCGATAAGTGGTTCCATGCTTCCTGTGCGGCTTTCGGAACCAGTCTGGCAGTACACCGTCCTCGACTACACGGTTAAGCACGCCGTTAGATCCTATGATGGCGGTATTCACTGCCCCAGAGAGAATCAGCGTTCCCACAAGAACAACAAAAGCGTGGAACACCAGCCTGAGCGCAAATGGTCCCGCCAGAAACATCGCAATGCCACCGATAAGATTATCGAAGTACTTGCTTCGCTCGCCATCAGGGATGATCATCACAGCGAGGAATGAGACCAGCGAGGTGAACACCAGGCTGTAAACAAAAATCACTAATCCCGTCCGCATAAGGTTTCTATGTTTTGGCGCCTCAATCTCGCGATAGACCTGGGCCAAAGTTTCCTCTCCGCTCATTGCCAGAAGCGAGTGTCCCAAGCCGATCAGGATTGCGATAGCGGTGATGCCCGGTGCGACAGTTCCTTTTAGCCACCCAAGCGCTTCATCACTAAAATACAAGTTCGAGGGCTTGGGTACAGGTACCGGCTGGTACCCCTTTTCGACTATCGTGAAGACACACCAGATAATCAGGATCACCACCATCACAGTTGTGATCTGCATAATCCGCAGCGCCTTGGTGCTGGAGAATGGGATGCCAACCCGATTGCTGTACCAAAAGTAGAGAGTGATCAGAATGGCAAAGCCTGCGGCGAAAAGCGGCGACGGAATCTGCACCCATGAAAGGTGGAAGTATTGCCGCGATTCGTTAACCAGACCGGCCAGGTACAATCCAGCGCTTACCGCGCTAATAGGCCCGGTGAGAACGTAATCAAACAACAAGGCCGAGACCGATAGCTTCGCAGCCGTGCCACCCATCGCTTCGCGCACCACTCGGTAAACACCGCCGCGGACGAACATGCTGCAACTCTCTATGTAAACCGCGCGCACCGCATAGGAGAAGAGCATTATTGCCAGAATGAACCAGGGCGCTGCCTTTCCAATTGCTCGCTCAGCAATGCCGCCCACGTAATAAGCCGAAGAACCAAGATCGCTGAGAACGATTGCCGCCGCTCTCCAGAACGAGATGAAGGAGAGCATGACTGTGGCAGGTACAACGAAAGTGCTTAGAACTGAACGTTCTGATTTCTTGACCATAAGAGAGCCATTCGCAATTCGAGTTCCTCATTAAGTGTAGGAAGTGCAACATCAACCTCAAGGTTCGGAGCGGTGAGTCTTTCCCGGAGTTGAGCTTCGTTTGATCATGGCGCCAGAATGGGCTTCTATTTTTTCGATTACCGATTGTGAAGGGTTGCGCGAGGCTTTGCCCCAGCCCGGGTTTCCAAAGGTAAGCCGCTTCTGGGAGGTCTGACAAACCCCACCAAAAAGGGCATTTATGACCTAAAAGGTGCGCACGAAATTGTGCAACTGCACGAGCAGTTTTTGAATCTTAGTACTCGGTTTTTTGATACGAATTTTGTAGTTATTAGCAAACCCCGGTAGTTGCCTTTTTGGTAGCCCATTTAAGTCGGGAAACCAAGTCCTTCCTTGTCAGATTGTTTCGTTCAAAGACCCCGAGCAGCCCGATAGTTAGTAAACTTGTGTCTGATCACTTGAGGAGTTTAAGAATGAAATCTGTGAGAAAGTTTTCCCTTAGTCTTATTGCAACGCTGGCCCTTATTTTTTCGTTTTCAGCCCTTACATCTGCTAAATCAAATAAGAGCAGTTTTCCCACTATCAAAATCAGTAACTTTGGGCAAATGGATGAGAATTTTTATCGCGGCGCGCGGCCAAAAACGGAGGACTTTAAAAACCTGGCGGCACTTGGTATTAAGACCATTATTGACTTGACTGACAATTCCAAGGAACGGGAGAAACCAGCCGTTGAGGCTGCTGGAATGCGCTACGTCAATCTTCCCATCGTTGATAAAGCGTATCCAAGTGCCGAACAGGTAAACGCGTTTTTGAAGGTTGCTAACGATCCGGCGACTGGCAAGTTTTATGTGCACTGCGCAGGTGGCCGGCATCGCACCGGAATAATGGGTGCCGTATACCGCTTCAATCACGATCACTGGAACTATGACCAGGCATATGCAGAAATGAAGCAATACGATTTCTATACTAGCAACGGGCATGGAAAGCAGCTTGACTTCGTTCAGGATTACTGGCAGCAATTCAAGACGAGACAAGCCAAGGCAACTATTCCTGCATCAGCTTCCCACTAAACCAAACTGCAACTGTTTCAAGAAAGGGGCCGCTCAGTTGAGCGGCCTTTTCATTTGAATTCGTCAGGCAAGGAGTATTTGCCCCGTGCGATCGCCATGAATTCAACCTAACCTCTACTGGCCATCTCAGGCATTACAAAATTTGCATCGCGGGAGATAACCCACTTTCCGTTCCGATTCTTGCGCAAGATCGTGAGAATGTGACCTGAATGTTTCGTCGGATTTCCACCGGCGTTCGTGAACGTCAGCTTAAGAAAACTTCGCATCCAGGCCCACTCGCCGACGACCTCGATTTCCTTAATGTCGATAGCTGCTTCCATCCTGATGTCTTTCATCTGCTCGCTACTGGCGGCAAACGCCTCCTTACCAAACGGTTCTTTACCAGGAACCATAAAGAGGACATCGTCAGCCATGAGGCTGAGCATTGTTTTCAAGTCACCGCTTTTGCTGGCCGTCAGCCAGTTATCGACCAACTCACGAATTGCGTGTTCCTCTTTGTGCCCAATATCCCCGACTGCCGCCGGTTTACTCTGCATGACTTTTCACCTTTCTTAAATGTGAACCCATCACAATGAGGTTAGCCCGCCACTTTCGCGCTTCGTCGACAATCGTGGTCCTGGGATGACCACGCGCACGCCAAACTCAATCTTGAGGCGCGTGTGTTGCTCCTTCTAAACTCCAGTCGGGAATGTTTCTGGTGGCTCGCCGCTCTCCCAAAAGGCCTGACGTTCAAGCGGTTCCAAAGCCCGCGTCTCGTCAAAATGGATGACAGCGTCGAACTGATCCGACAGGCGCGCCTCAAAATAGTGACTCTGTCGTTCAGTCCGCGGGAGATAGATCACTCCAATCGCCCGTTCCAGACGCGGATCTCGCATCGCAATTGAAGCTGGCCCCGCGTCACGCAGCGGCAACAGAAAATTTGGTTTGTTTACATCGTGAAATGAAGCTTCGTAGCTATTTTCGAGTGCCGGCCGGACGCGTTTGCGCTCGGCCGGTCCATCCCAATCAGAAGCGGCCGTAACCGTTCCGGTGTAAGTGGTAAATCCAACCAGTACCACCTCCGGTCCGTAACGCTGGCGCACGAGTTGGCCCACATTGACTTCGCCATAGTCGGCCATATAGGTAGCGCGCGCATCACCTAAATGTGAGTTATGCTCCCACACTGCGACTTTCGCGGGATGACCCTGGGTGTTGAGATGCGTAACCAACGCATCAAGGGTTTCGGCCATATGGTGATCCCGAAGATTCCAGGACTCGACCCGGCCGCGAAACATTGTGCGGTAGTATCTCTCAGCATTGAGCACCAGACGCGCGTTTTGTTCGGCAAAAAAGAATTCATCCTGCGCAACTCGTCCATCCCGGCTGGCATAATCTGCCGCTCGTCGTCGTAGTTCGACAAGTTGCTCAATGACTTCGCGTTCGCATGATTCAGTGATTCCAAAATTCGCCGCATAACCATACGCCTGTGTGTCTTCAGCAAAATGCTCGAAGCAGGAGTAACGATAGCGGGCGCGGTTGGCGGCTGCAGGATCAACCTTGTTCAGATAGCCGAGAACCGCCTCGATTGAGGAGTACAGACTATAAAGGTCCAGACCATAAAACCCGACTTTTGTTGTTTCTGGTGGAAGTGAAGAGTTGTAATCACGCAGCCACTCGACAAAATCGAGCACCACCGTGTTACGCCACATCCAGGTGGGAAAGCGTTTGAAACCACTCAGCGCTTGATCTGCGTTTCGCTCGTCGCTAAGACCTCGCACGTATCGATTGACCCTAAACGCATCTGGCCAGTCTGCTTCGACCGCAACCGCCGTGAAGCCCTTTTCCTTAATTAATCGCTTGGTTATTTCGGCGCGATCGCGATAGAACTCGTGCGTGCCATGCGTAGCTTCGCCAAGCAGGCAAAACCGAGCTTCGTGGATTAGTTTGAGGAGCGGATCGTAATCGCGCGCGTTGCCCTGCAGCGCTTGTGATTCTTTTTGGACAGCGTTTGTTACCAGACTGCGTGCGGCTATGGCCATGAGTCCCCTCTTAAGAGGTGTGTGCTAATTCTCGATCCTCTATTTCAGACGCATATGCTGCTTGAGCGTTTTCGAGAAGTTGTCGTACCTCTTCGTCAGTCGTTTGCGAAAAGTCCTCGTACCACTGCCCGACACCATAAAATGGTTCTGGGGTTACGGCGCAAACGATTTCATCAACTCCCATCAGGTATTCGTCGCAGATTTGCCGAGCGGAGACCGGAACAGCGACGATTATGCGACCCGGCTGCTGCTGGCGGAGAGCTTCCGCTGCGGCACGCATCGTCGAACCCGTCGCCAGTCCATCGTCGACAAGGATTACAGTCTTTCCTCGGACCGCGGCTTTCGGACGATTCCCGCGATAAGCGACTTCGCGGCGCTCCAGCTCTCTTAACTCAATGGCCGTGATCGAGTCGATCAGGCGGGGAGGAATTCCCAGATACTCAACTGTGTCGTCATTGAGCACACGCACGCCACCAGTGGCAATCGCGCCCATCGCCAGCTCTTCATGACCAGGTACACCCAGCTTCCTAACGAGGAAAATATCCAGAGGTGCGTGTAGCGCCTTTGCCACTTCAAAGGCTACAGGAACACCGCCACGCGGAAGGGCCAGAATCAATACGTCGTCGCGATTGGCATAGCTCACGAGCTTAGTCGCCAGATGCTTGCCCGCTGCTGATCGATTGCGATAAATCATCGATTACACCCTTTCGCCGCAGGATAATACTGCGTTGCTTAATGTTCGGTGATGGGAGCCTCCTTCTTTCCGAAAACATGCATTGCAATCGGTATCGTGCTCGCCAACCCGGACAAGAACAGCGTCCACCCCAATTGCTTTCGTCGTTCACGTTTGAATTTACCCGCGAGTAATAAACCCGCTCCAAATCCGATCGCTCCGCGAGTGGCGGCGATGAGCGCGATTTCGGGTATCGTGACACTTTTCGCTTCTGAAATATTCATGTGCATTCTCCTAACTTGTGTCGCTGCCGTTCGGATCAGCGACAATCCCTGTGACCATTTGAAACAAGCAGCGTGCCATTATTGCCTGACGGCTGTTTTGGTATTTGCTTTACTTTGACCTTCAAAAAAGGTCCCTAGGATCTGTATGAAATTTGCTCTTGAACTGTTTGTCTTGTTGCAAATCAAGACAGGTGAGAGTGTGCTTTCGATTGAGGAGATTGGCGGATCATAGATCCATCTATCACGTCTCGCTTCTGGTTTTCGAAAAGTAGTGGCCAGCTGGAGGCCGGCAAGCGAGTCCGCTGGGATTGGGAGATGTACGGACACCACACCGAAGTCGACGTGAAGGCGATCGAGGGCAACAAGCGAATTCTCATTGAGTGGAACGGGCCCGACAATCCGAGCTTGGTGGAGTGGACATTCGAGGCCAGAGGTGAGGATAGGACCTTCGTAAAGAACTGGGGTTTCGGCGGCGACGCGAAGAAAATTGTGACGGAAGCGATTAATTCAACCGGCGGGTTCAGCTTCTTGCTCGCAGCTCTGAAAGTATTCCTCGAACATGGTATTGAGCCAAACCTCGTCGTGGACCACGACCCTGATTCGCTTGTTGGAGCTTGGGCTTCCCGATAATAGACCCAAAGCCCGTCCGTCACTCATCAAGGGCTTGAGCCTCGCGTGCCCTTTTCGCCGTCGATCTGAGAACCAACGTCCGCACCTTGGAGAACTGGGAACAGGGGTGCGCCAAACCGAATGCGCAAGCCGCGCTGCTGATCAATCTGGTCAAGCGTTATCCGGATACAGTCGAAAGGCTCGCCACAATCTAGTCGCGGATTATTCCGCGGATCAGTCCGTGGTAGTTATCGACACCCATACTGATCTAGAATGACTGCCTCCAGCAGGGCATTTCTTAGCGTCTTCTAAAGATTCTCTTAACCGCACTAATTCCGTTACCGGCGAACCCAGACGTCCGTTACGCATGAGCCCAAACTTTTCCCCCGGCGCTCGCTTAGGCCGTTATGAAATCAAAACCCAACTCGGCGCGGGCGGCATGGGTGAGGTGTATCTGGCGCAGGACACAAAACTCGATCGCAAAGTCGCGCTGAAAATCCTGCCCGCTAACCTCGCAGCAAACCAGGACCGCATGCGCCGTTTCGTTCAGGAAGCGAAAGCGGCGGCGGCGCTCAATCATCCGAACATCGCGCACATTTACGAGATTGGTGGGAGCAACGACACGAACTTTATCGCGATGGAGTTTGTCGACAGCAAGACCTTGCGAGAAAGGCTTCACGGCGAAAAAAGTGAGTTGAGGGCCCTACTCAGACACTTGCTCCAAGTCGCGGAAGGGTTGGCGAAAGCACACACGTCAGGAATTGTGCATCGCGATCTCAAACCCGACAACATCATGATCACGCGGGAGGGGCACGCAAAGATTCTTGATTTCGACCTGGCAAAGCTGCTTGAGACGAAGCCGGAAAGCGCGGCGGAAATGGGCGAAGCAGCGACCGCGATGATGCCCGTTCAGCATTCCACGCCCGGCGTCGTGATGGGCACAGTCGGTTACATGTCTCCCGAACAGGCGCAAGCGAAAGCTGTCGACCAACGCTCCGACATCTTCTCTTTCGGCTGCCTCCTCTCTCATCACCAAAATGGTTTTTATTTGGCGATGATGGGAAGAACTGACCAATCCATTTCGGAAATGGAGAAAGCCCAACGGCTCGCACCGCTTGATATAAACCTCAATTCCGACCTGGCGGCAGCCTATCTCTATGCGGGTGAGTTCGAACGAGCCATCGATCGGGCGCGAAGCACGATCGAAATAGATCCAAATTACTGGCTACCGCATGTCCTTTTGGGAATTGCCTATGAAAGAAAAGGACAGTTTACTGATGCCGTTAGGGAATTGGAAAAGGCTCATTCATTAGAAAATGGCCCGTGGGTAACGGGATAGTCTTGGCTATGTTTGCGCGGCGGCAGGGAAAAAAGCTGAGGCTCAAAAGGTTTTGGCGGAGCTGACCGACTTGTCAAAACGGCAGTACATCCCGGCATATACTGTCGCTTTTATCTATGCCGGGTTGAATGACAAAGACCACGCGTTTGAATGGCTCAACAAAGGATATGAGGAGCATTCGGGATTACCGCTAATCAAAGTTGAAACGACGTTCGATAATCTACGGGGCGACCCGCGATTCAAGGAAATGCTGAGACGGATGAATCTGCCGGAATGAATTTGAGCAAGATGAATAAAGAACTGCCAGCCGGTTCCACTCTGTTGCATTACCGCATCGTCTCGAAGATTGGTGCCGGCGGAATGGGCGAAGTCTATTTGGCTCAGGACACCAGGCTCGATCGGAAAGTGGCGATCAAATTCCTACACGAAGAGTTCAGCAAGGACGCGGAAAAGTTGGGCCGCTTTATCCGGGAAGCCAAGGCAGCTTCGGCACTGAATCATCCGAACATTCTGACCGTTTATGAGATCGGTGAGGTAGACGGCAAAAACTATATCGCGACCGAGTTGATCGACGGCAAGACCCTGCGTGAGCATCTCTCGCGTAAGGAAACGCTTCAGCTCAATGCGATCCTGAAGATCGGCGTGCAAGTATCTGAAGCGCTCTCTGCGGCGCATCAGGCTGGGATTATTCATCGCGACATCAAGCCCGAGAACATCATGCTTCGGAAAGACGGCTATGCGAAGGTGTTGGATTTCGGATTGGCGAAATTGTCAGAACCGGGAGCGGTAGCGACCGGGTCGGCGGGAAGCGAGGACGCAACCCGGGTCCAGGTCAATACAACTCCCGGAATGGTGATGGGAACGGTTTCCTATATGTCGCCCGAACAAGCCCGCGGTAAAGTGACCGATGCCCGCACCGATCTTTGGAGTTTGGGAGTTGTCTTATATGAAATGCTGGCGGGCAAAGTTCCTTTCACTGGCGAAACCACCAATCACACCATCGTCTCAATTCTCGAAAGAGAACCGCTGCTTTTGGAAAAAGTGCCGGCTGAACTGCAGCGCATCGTCCGCAAATCGATGACGAAAGATGTGGACATGCGGTACCAAACGGCGCATGACCTGCTGATAGATCTCAAGAACCTACGGAGAGATCTGGACATTCAGGGCGAGCTTGAGCGTTCGGTAGTTCCGAATCGTGAGACAGCAAATACATCGTTAGAAAATGCAACGCAGATGTATGCGTCTGCCGCGGTCGCAGCGACGAAAAGCGGACAGGCCGCGGCAACGAATAGTGTAACGACCTCGTCTTCGAGTCTTGAATACGCCGTCACTCAGGCAAGGAGCCACAAGTTTGTCACGGCGATAATTGGGGTCTTGCTGGTCGGAGTGATCTCAACCCTCGGCTACTTCGCGTATTTTTCCAGAGGCGGCAGCACAAAGCAGATCAGTTCGATCGCCGTGATGCCGTTTGTCAACGAGAGCGGCAATGCCGATGTCGAATATCTGTCGGATGGAATGACCGAAACGCTCATTAGTAGCCTGTCGCAACTGCCGAATCTGAATGTAAAAGCACGCTCATCCGTGTTTCGTTACAAAGGGAAAGAGACTGATGCAAAGACGGTGGGGAAAGAGCTTGGCGTTCAGGCGATTTTGAACGGACGCGTTTTGCAACGCGGCGATCAATTGACCCTCAGCCTCGAGTTGATCGACACGTCAACCGAAAACGTTATCTGGAGTGAACAATACAATCGCAAACAGGCTGACCTCGTTTCATTGCAAAGCGAAATTGCCCGTGATGTTTCGAGCAAACTCAAAACGAGGCTCTCCGGCGCGGACGAAAAGAAACTGGCGAAAAACTACACCGCAAATCCGGAAGCCTATCAGCTTTATCTCAAGGGCCGTTTCTATTGGAACAAACGCACGGTTGATGGGCTGACACAGGCGGCCGTCTATTACAGACAGGCAATTGAAAAAGATCCCGGATACGCGCTTGCCTACTCCGGTTTGGCTGAAACCTATGTTTTGTACTCGAACTACAGCGTCGCCCCGCCGAAGGACAGTATGCCCCAGGCAAAAGCGGCGGCCCTCAAAGCGCTGGAGCTCGACGAATCACTTGCCGAACCACACGCGGCACTCGGGACGTACCTTAGCGGTTATGGCTGGGATCATGCCGCCGCGGAACGGGAGCTTCGCCGGGCCATCGAACTCAAACCAAACTACGCCACGGCGTATCACTGGCTGGCGATTGAGCTAGCGTTTGCGAAGCGGCCTGACGAAGCGATCGCTACAGCACGACGAGCCGAAGAGTTGGACCCACTTTCTTTGATCATCAGCGCGGACACCGCTTTTGATCTCATTCTATCCCGACGATATGAAGAAGCTATTGCCCAGGGCCAACGTACGCTTAAGCTGGACCCGAATTTCTATTACGCCCATTACTTGTTAGGGTGGGCCTACTATGAAAAAGGAATGTATCCGGAGGCAATCTCGGAGTGCCGCAAATCTCTCGAACTAAATGAAGAGCCATATGCAAAGGCAATACTAATAACTGCGCTATCAAAATCCGGCGGTCGGGCTGAGGCGATAAAACTCCGCGACGAGTTGAAGAGCGAATCTGCGCGCCACTATGTTCCGAATTACTTTCTGGCGGTAGCCGACATAGCGCTGGGCGAGAGAGACGAGGCCTTCGCCGCCCTGGAAAAGGACTTTGCGCAACGGTCGACCTCTTACAGTTGGATTCCATTTGACCCGTTATTCGATGATTTGCGCAACGATCCGCGGTTTAAGGCACTGATGCAAAAGGTCGAATCATCCAAACTCGATTGAATCAGAGTTTGTGCGGCTGATCATCCATTAATGAAACGCTGCCCCCAATGTAACCGCGTTGAATTGGACGACGCACTCACTTTCTGTCGCACTGACGGCACGGCACTGATCGGCGATTCCGGTTCGATCAGCGGCGAAGCGGGTACGGTCAAGTTTGGATCTGGCCCGGTGTCGGGCGAGATAGAAACCAGCATTCTGCCCCACACTTCGACAACCCCGGAGATCAGTCGCTCCACCGGGCCAACGACTTCACTTCCCACGCTGCAAACGCAGAACGCGACGCGCGATTTAAGCCCACCGAAAAGACGTGGACTTGTATTCGCCTCCATCGGCCTGTTGGCAATGGTCATCGCCGTAGCCGCTTATTTTTATCTCTCCGGAAATCATAATGCTGCAATCGAATCAATCGCGGTGATGCCGTTTGTCAACGAAAGCGGCAATGCGGATGTCGAATATCTCTCGGACGGGATGACCGAAACTCTCATCAGCAGTTTGTCGCAGCTGCCGAATCTGAATGTTAAAGCACGTTCGTCGGTCTTTCGTTACAAAGGGAAAACGACCGACGCCAAGACCATCGGCAAAGAGCTAAACGTGCAAGCGATTTTGAACGGACGCGTGGTCCAACGCGGTGACCAATTGACGCTCAGTCTGGAACTGGTTGATGTTGCAACCGAAAATGCAATTTGGAGCCAGCAATACAATCGCAAGCCAACCGACCTCGTTTCGTTGCAAAGCGAAATTGCCCGCGATGTTTCAAACAAACTCAAAACCAAACTTTCGGGTGCGGATCTGGCGAAAGTCGAAAAGAACTACACCGCTAATCCCGAAGCCTATCAGCTTTATTTAAAAGGAAAATTCTATTGGAACAAACGAACGGGCGAATCCCTCAAACAAGCTGCTGAGCTTTATCGGCAAGCAATTGAGAAAGACCCGAACTATGCCCTCGCCTATTCAGGTTTGGCTGAAACATACGTTCTCTTTTCAAGTTACGATGTTGCGCCGGCAAACGACAGCATGCCTCAGGCGAAAGCAGCGGCACTGCGGGCGTTGGAGATTGACGATTCGCTGGCAGAAGCACACACCGCGCTCGGATTTTATCTTTCCAATTATGAATGGGACCGGGATGGCTCGGAAAAGGAGTATCGCCGCGCTGTCGAACTCAAACCGAATTACGCGACCGCCCACCATTGGTTAGGTGCTGACCTCTCGAATGTGAAACGGTTTGACGATAGTCTCATCGAGTACAAGCGTGCTGAGGAACTTGACCCACTTTCGCCGATCATCGGTACGAATCTCGGTGACATGTTAGTCTACGCTCGCAGGTATGATGAGGCGATTGCACAATACAAGCGCACTCTCGTTCGTAACCCGAATTTCCCTTACGCTCACCTGGCTTTGGCTCGGGCATATGCAACAAAGGGAATGTATCCGGAAGCTATAGCTGAAGCCCGTACCTCTATCGAGTTGAATAGTGGGTCGTCAGCAAAGGGTTTTCTGGGACTGTGGCTGGCGAAATCCGGTAAGCGTGAAGAAACTGTGAAGCTCCTCGGCGAGTTAAAACAGGAATCCACCAGGAATTATGTTCAGAGCCTCACGTTTGCGCTTATTTACCTTGCGCTTGGTGATAAAGAGGAAGCATTGAACCATCTCGAAAAGCACATGTGGAGCCGGGCGGAAACCGCCAGCTCGTATGCCGTTGAACCGGAGCTGGATGAGTTACGGTCTGAGCCGCGCTTCAAGGAAATGCTGAAGCGGATGAATCTGCCGCATTGAATGTGAATCAGATGAATAAGGAACTCGAAGCCAACACCACACTGTCGCATTACCGTGTCGTTTCTAAGCTCGGTGCAGGTGGGATGGGTGAGGTGTATCTGGCCCAGGACACAAAACTCGATCGGAAAGTCGCTATCAAATTCCTGCACGAAGAATTCAGCAAGGACACAGATAAGCTGAATCGGTTTATTCAGGAAGCAAAAGCTGCATCTGCGCTGAATCACCCGAACATTCTGACCGTTTATGAGATCGGCGAGGTCAACGGCAAAAACTATATCGCGACCGAGTTGATCGACGGCGAGACTCTGCGCCAACACCTCTCGCATGAGGAATCGCTACCGCTGAATACGATCTTGAAGATTGGCGTTCAGGTCGCGGAGGCTCTTTCGGCGGCGCATCAGGCTGGGATTATCCATCGGGACATCAAGCCTGAGAACATCATGCTGCGCAAAGATGGTTACGCGAAGGTGCTGGACTTCGGCCTCGCGAAATTGTCAGAACCGGGAGCGATAGCGACCGGCTCCGAAGACGCAACTCGCGCTCGAGTCAATACCACCCCCGGCATGGTGATGGGAACAGTTTCCTATATGTCGCCGGAGCAAGCAGGAGGAAAAGCGACTGACGCGCGAACAGATATCTGGAGTCTGGGAGTTGTTTTGTATGAAATGCTCTCCGGCAAAGTTCCCTTCACCGGCGAAACCGTCAATCACACCATTGTCTCGGTCCTCGAAAAAGAACCGCCACTCCTTGAAAAGGTGCCGGCTGAACTGCAGCGCATCGTCCGCAAATCGATGACTAAAGATGTGGACATGCGGTACCAAACAGCGCATGACCTGCTGATAGACCTCAAGAACCTACGGAGAGATCTGGACATTCAGGGCGAGATTGAGCGTTCCATCATTCCTCACCGCGCAGCCACAACAGAATCAGCTAACGAAAATCAAACGCAGGTTTATGCTGCAGCGACCAAGAGCGGCCAGGCCGCGGCAACGCGTAGTGTAACGCCGTCGTCTTCGAGTCTTGAATACGCGGTTACTCAGGCAAAGAGCCACAAACTTGCCGCGGCGATAATTGGGGTCTTGCTCGTCGGAGCGATCTCGACCGCCGGCTACTTTGCGTTTGTCTCCAGAGGCGGCAGCACAAAGCAGATCAGTTCGATCGCGGTGATGCCGTTTGTAAATGAAAGCCGAAACGCAGATGTTGAATATCTTTCAGACGGGATGACTGAAACGCTTATCAAGAGTTTGGCCAACCTATCGAGCTTGGACGTCAAACCACGTTCAGCGGTTTTTCGCTACAAAGGTAAAGACACAGATTTACAGACGATTGCGAAAGAACTGAATGTTCAAGCGATCTTGAACGGCAGAGTGGCGCAACGCGGCGATCAATTAACGCTCAGCCTCGAACTGGTTGATGTTCAAAAAAACAGTGTGCTTTGGACCGAGCAATACCAACGCAAACAATCCGATCTTGTTTCTCTGCAAAGCGAGATAGCCAGAGACGTTTCAACAAAGCTAAAGGCGAAGTTATCAGGGGCGGAGGCAACCAAAGTAACCAAAGCCGCGACTGCCGACCCCGAAGCCTATCAAGCCTATTTGAAGGGCCGTTATTACTGGAACCGACGCACAGCGGAAAATCTTAAGAAAGCGATCGAGCAATTCAAGGCGGCGACGGACCGGGACCCGAATTACGCCCTGGCATTTGTTGGTCTTGCGGATTGCTATGCAGTTTCGAACGAATACGCCGGAACTCCAACAAGCGAAACGATCCCACAAGCGCGAGTTTATGCTGAACGAGCCTTAGCCATCGACGCTCAATTGGCGGAAGCTCACTCAACCTTGGGAATAATCAATGAGTATTCGTGGCAATGGGGCGAAGCGGAAAAGGAATTCAAACGGGCGATCGAGCTAAATCCTAATTATCCGACGGCGTTTCATTGGTATTCAATTTTCCTGAAGAATATGGGAAGGAATGACGAGGCGGCCGCGATGATCAAACGAGCGCAAGAGCTCGACCCGCTGTCGAGCATTATCGGTGTGAATGTTTCGCGAATGTACGGACTGCAAAAGAACTACGATGCGAGCATTGAAAATAGTCTCAAGCAAATTGAACTCGATCCAAACTTCCCCCCAGCTTATGAGTATCTGGCACTGTCATATCTGAAACGGGGACGCAACGCGGAAGCTATTGCGGCGGCCGAAAAGGCGGTGGGCTTAAGTAACCGATCAGGTATCTCACTCGGTGACTTGGGTCATGTTTATGCGGTTGCAGGGAAACGAGCCGAGGCAATCGACAAAATAAAAGAACTGGAAGAGAAGTACACCCGAAAGGAAGCGAACGGACATTACATCGCTGCGGTATATGTCGGGCTGGGCGACAAGGACAAGGCGTTTGAATGGTTGGAAAAAGATTTCCAAGCTCGAAACGGAAAGCTGCCGGAAATTCGCTGGCAACTTCAGTTTGAATCTCTGAGCGACGACCCGCGATACAAGGACTTGCTGAAACGGATGGGTTTGCCGGAATAGAAGTTTATGAAACGATGCTGCGGAACGCACACGGAATTATTACGACGGCAACTCAGAATCCTCCTCGACGATCCACCTGGAATGAATTTAGGGTCAATTGTGAATTCGCTTCGCTCCGGAGGAGCGAGATGTTTATAGATTCGGAACCTGGGGACGTCCGGCGCTTTCGGCGAGTTTATTTTGGTAGACTCAGGCTATAAACATGTCACTCCTATGGAGTGAGATCTAAGCACAAGACAACTCCTGTGAAACGTTGCCCCAAATGTAATCGCGTCGAGACTGACGACTCCCTCACGTTTTGCCGCGCAGACGGCATGGCGCTCGTCAGTGATTCACTTCCGCTAAATGGTGAGGCAGGAACGAAGAGGCTGGGATCAGCCGCCACTGAAACCGAGACAGGTATCCTTCCTCATGCCACCGAAGCAAACGTGAGCCGCTCAACTGGGCCAACCACAGTGCTGCGCACAGCAACGGCGCCGACCGGGACACGCGAATTGACAAGGCCGAAGCGTCGGTGGGTGGCGATTGTTATTGTTGCGGTAGTCGCCGCATCAATTTCTATCAGTGGTTATTTCTACTTCACCAAAAACACACAGGCGACTATTCAGTCGATTGCCGTTATGCCTTTCATCAACGACGGCAGCGATACGGATCTTGAATATCTTTCCGACGGTTTCACCGAAACTCTTATCAATAACCTTTCACAACTCCCCAACATAAGCGTCAAAGCGCGTTCATCTGTCTTTCGTTACAAGGGAAAGGAAATCGATCCCAAAAAGATCGGATCGGATTTGAACGTGCAGGCCATTTTGATTGGAACGGTAGTTCAGCGTAGCGACTTATTAACCCTGAACGTGGAACTTATCGATACCCAGACGGAAAACGCTCTTTGGGGCAAGAGGTATCAGCGAACACCGTCTGATCTGGTGACGTTGCAAAGCGAAATTGCCCGTGATGTTTCAACCAGGCTCGAAAACAAATTATCAGAGTCGGACAAGAGCAAAATTACGAAGACTTACACGGCAAACACGGGAGCTTATCAACTCTATCTGAAAGGGCGGTTTGAGTTTGGAAAGAGAACGAAAGACAGCCTCCTTCGCAGCATAGAGTTGTTTAAGCACGCTATCAATCTCGATTCAAATTTTGCTCTGGCGTATGTTGGTGTGGCCGATTCATACGGGATTATGTCGGCTTATGGCTATGCCTCACCAAATGAGGTCATTCCACAAGCCAGAGTCGCTGCGCAGCACGCCCTACTGCTCGATCCAGATCTCGCCGAGGCTCATGCGGGATTGGCAAAGCTATTGGCTGAATACGATTTTCAGTGGGCCGAAGCGGAAAACGAATTCAAGCGAGCGATTGAACTTAATCCAAATGTTGCTTTCACTCACTATCAGTACGGGATCTCGTGTCTTACGCCTTTGGGCCGATTTGATGAGGCGGCAAACGAGTTAAAGCGAGCTCTGGAGTTGGAGCCCCTATCTGCTGTCGTCGGGGCCAACCTCGCGGGAGTCCTCACATTTGCCCGGAATGACTTAGCGATGAAACAGGCCCGCGAAGCGCTGCGTTGGGAAGCAGATCACCCCACTGCACGGTTTTGGCTAGGTTTTGCGTATGACGCGAACGGAATGTATGCGGAGGCAATTTCGGTTTGCGAAAGCACTTTACAGACAGATCCAACTAATCAGGACTGCCTTCAGGTCGTAGGTTATGCTTACGCGAAAACGGGACGTCGCCGCGAGGCCGAGGACGTAATTAGAAAGTTTGAAGAGATCGCGAAGACAGAGTATTCCGTGGTCTATAGACCCGCCGTGATCCACGCTTTGTTGGGTGATAAAGAAAAAGCTTTCGCCGAGCTAGAGAAGTCATTTGCGGCCCACGATTGGGACATCCATTTGATTAATGTCGACCCCTTCGTTGACTCACTTCGGGGCGACCCGCGTTTTAAAGATTTGATTAAACGAATGGGATTTCCGCAATGAACGTTCGATCTCTGCGGGCACTTAGCACAGCGATTTCACCCCGGAGGGGCGACATGTCTATAGCAACGACGCCTCACCACCCAGCGCCGTTCGGAGGGGCGGAATGATCGTTCGTATTGATCAAGCAAGTCCGTTCCGCCCCTCCGAACGGCGCCAGGTCGAGAGGTGACTGGAGCTATAAACATGCAACTCCTAGCGGAGTTATGAGGGTTTGACAACCTAAGCACCATGAAACGTTGCTCCCAATGTAATCGACTCGAATCCGACGATACGCTCGGCTTCTGCCGCGTGGATGGGACACCGCTTATCACGGATTCCTCGAGCGCTGATCTTGACGCGGGTACGATGATGCTCGGTTCTGGTCCAGTTGCAGCCGAGGCAGAGACCAACAGACTCACCGACGCGAGCACAAACATTTCGAACGTAAGAGCGACCGGTCCCACAACCATCTTGCCCGCGCATGCCGAAGCAGAGCGAACACAAACGTTGAGTCGGTGGGTATTAATTGGGTCCGTCTTTGCACTCATACTCATTGGTGCTGCTGCGTATGCCTATTACGTTATACACAACAGGAACGCCGTTATTAGTTCAATTGCGGTGATGCCTTTTCTAAACGAGGGAGGGAATGCTGATGTCGAGTATCTCTCAGACGGAATGACCGAAACGCTAATAAGCAGTTTGTCGCAATTGCAGAATCTGAATGTCAGACCTCGCTCATCCGTGTTTCGCTACAAAGGCAAGGAAACAAATCCGCAGACGATTGGCAGTGAATTGAATGTTCAGGCGATCTTGAACGGACGAGTAACGCAACGCGGACAAGACCTATCACTCTTTGTGGAGTTGATTGATGTTGCTTTGGATAAAGTCGTCTGGAGCCAGCAATACAATCGCAAGCAGACCGACCTCTTGACACTGCAGAGCGACATCGCCCGTGACGTTTCCAGCCGGCTCACATCAAAACTGTCAGGTGCAGATGAAGCCAAAGTCACCAAGACCTACACGACTAACCCCGACGCTTATCAACTTTATCTGAAGGGCAAGTACTATCAGTCCAAATACAATGAGGAGAGTTATCAGAAAGCGATTGACTATTACAAACAAGCTATCGATCTCGATCCGAATTATGCTTTGGCCTATCTCGGAATCGGATTTGTTTTGCCAGTGCTCCACCTTCTAACAGGGCTCGAGCCTGAATCACCGGCTGGTTCTGCCACATTGCAAAACCCGCTACTTGCTTTCCATTCTCGTCTTGCCAGAGAGCCAAACCACTTTGTCGTGTCAACAGGTAATGCAGACGATTCTTTAGCGCGTGCCTTTCAGGAAATTGACGTCGCAGCCAACGTGAGCATGTCCGATGCGCAATGATGGCAGCCATTCCTCTCACGTCAGTTATCGGATTCGCGGCTGGCAGTTTGCGAAAACGCTGCAACTGCGCGAGTAACTGCAGGATCACTTCCTGAGAGATGTCGTCAGCATCTACTCGTTCGGTAGTTCGATAACGGGTAAGCCGGAGTTTGTAACGGATGACGCCTTTGATGACTGGCCCAGCATGCACAGTTATCAGTTGTAGGAGCAGTTCGTCTGCCTTTTCGTCGTTGGTCTCCGACAATAGAGGTTCGAGCAACCTGTCGAACTTGACCGGCGCGTTTTTCATCGTTCATTCATTGCCGTTACTGGATACAACTCGAGCAAATGAGAGCGCTCGTAGGTTATGTGGTCTCTCATACCATTATCCTGACGGGTTCAACAAGAGAGCAGAGCGATATAGAATCAGGAGCGAAGCGACTGCACGCAAGAGATCTGAATGTCCGATATGCTTTGGGAAAACTCTGAACAAGTCTTCGACGCGTAGCGTCGGCTGAATTTAGACCGGCGTTTCAACGCCGGGGTGGCCGTAGTAATCTTCTCGTCGCGTAGCGACGATTGAATTCGCGTTTGTTTCAGACGTCGCTACGCGACGCAAGACACTTCACGAACTCTTACCGGCTTTGAAAAGCCGGTCTAAATTCATGCCGACGCTACGCGTCAAAGACACTTGTTCAGAGCTTCCTTCAGTTTGCCGTTGTCGTTCGTAAGTTACCAGCTGGTCTTGTATGGCCATCAACGAACAAGCTAAAGCCTATCGGACATTAGTTATTAAAACCGTTACGTATGTGGTGGAGCAGTACTGCTCTTCGGTGGATGAGGTATCACTGGAGCTGACTCTCTCGGTTTGCTTACCCCGGCATATTCCGCTCCATCTGGTGTTAATGAGATCCAGTCGTGGCCTTCGTCTGTATATCGAATCAACAGGCGCCGGCGTTTCTCAAGATCTTCAAAAGCTCGCACAAGGTCGGAGTTTGTAAACTCCCAGAAGTTATTGAATATCTCCTTTGTCAGCAGCTTAGAAGTATGTTTACTGGCAA
>WNGF01001296.1_pt2 | contig 36687 bp, 33 predicted proteins | sample 5400641 | NCBI WGS metagenome assembly WNGF01 (sample SAMN13153371, study PRJNA577476) | soil metagenome | isolation source: 80 cm soil or saprolite under grassland replicate 2 | place: USA:California | collected 2016-06-15 | reverse complement strand
ATCCGCGAGCCTCGATGCGCTCCAGTGTCGCACGGTAGAGCCCGGCGAACGTGCCGACGCACGCGGCGCTGCGGGCATCCAGCGACGGAAGCAGCCCGAGGCCCTCTTCCAGGTACGCACGCGCGCGCGAGGCCTGGAACGCGAGCAGCGCCTGCCATTCCGGCGTCACCCGGCCGGCCGCGATCGTTTCCTCGGGGACGCCGTAGACGGCGAGCTCGTCCTGCGGCAGGTAGACGCGGCCGAGCTCCCAGTCCTCGCTCACGTCCCGGATGATGTTGATCAGCTGGAGCGCAACGCCGAGCGTCTGCGCCCGCTCGCGATCGTCGGAGCCGTAGACCGCGACGCAGGCGACACCCACCGCCCCCGCGACACGCCGGCAGTAGCCGAGTAGCTGCTCGAAGTCGGCGTAGCGGCTCTGCTCCGTGTCCTGCAGGCCGCCGTCGACCAGGTCGTGGAGCGCCTTGTCCGGAATCGGGTACTGCGCGCGGGCGTCGGCGAGCGCGACGAAGACGGCGTCAGACACCGGCCCCTCCAAATTCGAACGAAGCTGTTCGAGACCCGTCCGCTTCTCCTCGACTCGCAGGGGCCCGTCTGCGATGTCGTCGACGCGCCGCGCGAACGCGTAGATCGCGGAAATCGCGCGCCGCTTCGGCCGCGGCAGCACGCGGATCCCGTACGCGAAGTTGCGCGCCTCGCGCCGGGTAATCCGCTCGACTTCGGCATATGCCTCCTCGACCGTCATTTGAGCACCGCCAGCGCCAGGCGCGCGCGCGATGGGCGCGGCCGGCCGTTGAAGATGTCCCAACCGGCCCGCTCCAGCGCCTCGACCGCCGCAACCCCGCCGCGTCCGAACAGCGCGACCGCCCGGCCGACCCGCCCGCCGAGCCTGCGCCCGAGCTCCTCGCCCGAGGCCAGCAGGACGAGCGCGCGGCCGGCCTCGAACTCGAGCAGGCGCAGGAGCGGCTCGTTCGGAGCCGAGAGCTCAGTGACGTCGAAGCGCCGCCGGTCCTCGGCCGGCAGGTAGACGCGCCCGAGCGCGAGGTCGCGCGGCACGTCCTGGAGGAAGTTGACCAGCTGAAGGCCGGTGCAGACGTCGTCCGAGAGCGCGACCAGCTCCGGCGCGTCGGCCCGTCCGAGAACGCCGAGCACGAGCCGCCCAACCGGATCGGCCGAATGCACGCAGTAGTGCTTCAGGTCGGCCCAGGTCTCGTATTCGGAGATCCGCTGGTCCATCCGGTTCGCCTCGATCAGGCGCAGGAACGGCTCTCGCGGCAGGCGACACGCACGGATCGTCGGCTGCAGCCGTTGCATGACCGCCCAGCTCGGCTCTCCGTCGTAGCAGGCGTCGACCTCACGCTCGAGCTCGTCCAGGGCGGCGAGTCGATCGTCTTCATATTCGTCGCCGAGGATGTCGACGAGGCGGGCGAAGCCGTAGATCGCCCTCAGGTGCGGGCGCACGGCGCGCGGGAAGAGGAGCGAGGCGACGGGGAAGTTCTCCGTGCGCGCTCGCGCCGCGACCGCGCTGACTGACGCAGGATCCACAGCGGAACGATGGCGCGCCGCGACCCGCGGCGTCAACCGGCAAGTAACACTTTGTTACTAAGAGACCGCGGCCGTGTGCCAGACCTGCGTCAACGAGACGCCGGGTCGCAGGCCGCGCCGCGAGGCCTCGCCTTCAGGCAGCTCCAGCACCGAGCGCGCCCCGCGGCAGGCTGCGGTGCGCCAGGGCCGAAGGGCGGTCGCGACCTTGACGACGCGATCGGCTGCATCGAGGAAGACGGCGTCGATGGTGAAGCGCATGAACGCAGTGTGGATCGAGCCGGCCGGACGGAGCAGCAGTCCCTCGCCCGAGGGGAGGCCGGTGCGGCCGAGGAGGCCGCGCAGGCGCGCGAGCGGCGTCTCGGCGAGGAGACACCGCTCGCAGACGACGGTACCGTCGTCGTTCGCCAGCGCAACTTGGGGAAGCTGACTCACTAGTACCCCACGTGGATGTGGTCGTAGTGGTTCGCCAGCGGGAAGGACGGACCGCCCAGCCCGAGCAGCGAGATGACCTGCGCGGGCAGCATCCCGGGCGGCAGCATCAGCAGTGCGCGGACGGCCTGCTCGGTGACCCCGCCCGGCTGCTGGTGGCCGTAGATCGAGGTCCCGCCGAGCGCTGCGACGTCCACTGCACGGCCGTAGATGTGCGCCGAGATGACGCCGGGCCGGGCGTAGAGCCCGTGTCCGCTGATCAGGCACGAGGCCGTGACCTGGTGGAACGTGTCCGCCAGGTAGAGCATCACGGCGAGCGCCCGCACGTCGACCTTGTGCGTGGCGACGTCGTTTCGCCCGCCCGGGTAGACCACGACGCGCGGGTCGTGCAGGACGCGGTCCTCGAGATCCCGCTTCTGGGAGAGCAGGCCGTAGACGAGGCTCGCCATGCCGACGGCGCGGTAGTAGTGGCGCAGGGCGACGGTCCGGTCGGCGAAGCTGGTCTCGCGTGAGTACGCGAGCGCCGCCGCCCAGCCGTTCGCGCGGCCGCCGAGCTGCGCGAGCCGGAGCGACAGCGACTTGAGCTGCCGCGGGCTCGCGGGCACGCGGCCGTTGTTGCCCTTCGTCCGGAGCACGGCCAGCACGAGCGCCCAGTCGACGCCCGCGGAGCGCGAATAGGAGACGAGCTCGCGCGCGAAGTGCAGTCGCAGACGCGCGGCCGGCGGGGTCGGATCGGGAGCAGCCTGGTAGAGCCAGACGGTCGCGCCCGGGAGCGAGCCCTCGGCGTCGAGCGGCTGCGTCCTCTCAGGCCGTGACGGGCGAACCTTCGACCCGTGCCGGGCGTGCGATTTGCGGCCCGCTGCGCTTCGCACCACGGAAGACACGTGCGAGGCACGGTGACGGACCCTGCGCGGCTTCGCCGACGGCGTGACCTGACGGACGGACGACGACTTGCCGACACGCGCCTGTCCCTGATGCGTGAGCGAGCCGAGGCTGCCGCGGACGCCCTTCTGCTGGACGACGGCCTGAACCTGCGCCGCCGTGGTCACGTCCATCGAGGCATCGCTGGACGTGGTCGCGCCCGCGTCCTGCGCTGCAGGCGAGTCGCCGTCGAGCAGCGAACGCACGCTGTTGCCCGCTCCCGCCGAGAAGGCGAGACCGGCGAAGAACAGCGCGCAGAAGGAAAGCGTCGCGGCGAACCGCCGCTTGGAGCGTGGCTTCGGCGCCGTCTCGGCGCTCGGCTTCGGCTTTGGCTTCGGCTCTCGCAGCCGGTCCTCGTCCCATTCGTCCCACCCCCGGCCGAGCACGGCCATGACCGAGCTCGCCAGGGAGACGAGGAAGAGGTGGCGGAGGAGCCTCCTGGTCGGTGACTTCCGTCGTGGCATGGCGTCTTCGCTCCCGTTGGTTGGGCGCCGCCGGGCCGCCACGTCGGCGCGAATCTGGTTTCTCGGTCCGCAAGAAACACGCGGACTGAGAGCGATATCGCGCCTCGCGCCCTCGGGACCGTCCCCCGATCAGGGGGTCTCGTCGGCAAATCCCCTCATCGAGGGATGGGCAGCGTGCTCCGGCCAAACCGATGTTCGCGGCATTGAGCCCCAAGGCGGCGCGGCCACGCCGAACAGCACCGGAGGTCTACCGGCTTGACGCCACGCACCGCCAACGTCGCGATATCGAAAGAAGGCGAGGGGTTCACCCTCGACCGTTTTGCCAGGCCAGGGTGCACGCGCCAGCGTGCGGATCGACTCGTGAAGGGAGGTGAACTAGATGCTGAAGCTCTTCACCTTCGTGCAGGTAGCCGCTGATTCGTTGCGCCGGCGCGAGGAGGGGCAGACGATGGCCGAGTACGGAGTTGTGCTCGCCGTCATCACTCTCGCCGTCATCGGCGCGATCACGCTCCTCTCCGAACACGTTCGCAACGCGATCGAGAGCGTCGCAGGAATCCTGCCGTAAGCAGGCACTTTCTTCGGCAAGGGGCCCCTTCTCACCGAAGGGGCCCCAACCCCAGACAACGACGACAGAAAGCATTCCCGTGAAGCCCAAGCAGCAGCAAACAGTCCAGCTTGCAGACGAGCGAGGTCAGTCGCTGACCGAGTTCGCGCTCGCCCTGCCGATTCTCGCACTGCTGCTCTTCGCGATCATCCAGTTCGGGATCGTCTTCAACAACTACGTCACGTTGACGGACGCGACCCGCGCCGGGGCCCGCAAGGGCGCCGTCGCCCGACGCCTGCCGAACCCGGAGAACGCGACCGTCAAGGCGGTCCGCGACTCGGCAACCGACCTCAACCAGAACGACCTCACCGTGACCGTCACCTCAACGTGGCTGCCGGCCGCCGACGTGAGGGTGTTTGCAAGGTACCCGTACCACATCAGCCTGCTCGGACTGGTCGTGAAGGACGGCTGGCTCTCGAGCACGACAACGGAGCGTGTGGAATGACACTTCGAAACACACGCGGCCAGTCGACAGTCATCACAGTCGTTTTCCTGGCGGTCCTGCTCGGGATGGCCGCACTCGTCCTCGATCTCGGCTCGTGGTACCGCGCGAAGCGCGCGGCGCAATCGACTGCCGACGCCGCAGCGCTCGCAGGAGCGCAGGCCCTGCCGAAATCCAGCGCCTCGGACGCCCTGGCGCTGGCGCAGGAATACGCGAGCAAGAACGGAGGGATGGGGACCGGAAACGTCCAGTTCATGACGAGGTACTACTCGAACGACACCATCACCGTGCACGTCAAGCGGACGGCCCCAGGGTTCTTCGCGAAGATCTTCGGCTTTGGGAGCGTGAACGTCGGAGGCACGGCGACCGCTCGCTCGGAGCCGGTCAACCAGGCGAACGGTGTGGCGCCGGTCACCGTGAACTGGAGGCACTCGCTGCTGCACTGCTCGGGCGGCGGGAAGAACGTCTCGTGCAACCCGGACTTCGGGCCGACGTATCCGACGACCCTCGACCTCGAAGACCTGCACCAGCCGGGCAACGGCGACAAGGCCGGCGCGTTCGGGCTGATCAACCTCGACCAGCAGTCCGGCGGCAACGTCGGCGCGGATGTGCTCGCCGACTGGCTCCAGGACGGCTACGACGGCTACCTGCCGCTCGGCAATTACAACTCGGCCCCCTCGGCCAACTTCAACAACTCCCAGTTCACCTCCGTGATGCAGCAGAAGCTGAACACGGAGCTGCTCTTCCCCGTCTACCGAGTCCTCAAGGGGCCCGGATCGAACGCCCTCTACGACATCATCGGCTGGGTCGGTTTCGTCCCCACCTCGTTCGATCCGAACGGGAGCGGCGGGACGATCACCGGCTACTTCAAGGAGTACATCGCCGACGGCATCCAGGTCACCAACGGCGGAGGCGGACCTCCGGACCTCGGCGTCCACAAAGTGGAGCTCATCGACCAGCCCTAAAACCGACCCCCCTTCTCAGGAGAGAACGAAGCGATGACATACAGAGTGAGAAACGTCGTAATCGCGGTCGCGCTTGCCGCCATGGCCGCGCTCCTCACGAGCTTCTACGTGACGAGCTACAAGCGGCACGTCCAACGCGGTCAGGACAAGGTGACCGTGTTCGTCGCCAAGCAGGACATCGAACAGGGCACGACCGGCTCCGAGGCCGGCAAGCTGCTCAAGAGCGTTCAGGTTCTGCGTGACAGCGTCGTCCCCGGCGCGGTCACGACCTCGGGGCAGCTTGAGGGCAAGGTCGCCACGCAGCTCACGATGCAGGGCGAGCAGGTCACGACCCGCCGCTTCAGCACCGTCGAGCAGAACGGCGTGCGCGCCGAGCTGAAGGGGACGCTGCGCGCGTTCCAGCTCTCGGGCGACGCCAACCGCGTGCTCGCAGGGACGCTCGAGCAGGGCGATCACGTCGACCTCGTCGCGACTCTTGAATGCGGGAACGACTGCAACTTCACCCGGGTCGTCCTGCGCAATCTGAAGGTGCTCAACCCACCGGGAAGTCCGAACCTCGGCGGCAGCAAGCTCGCGAGCTCGAACGAGGACTTCGCCGTGATGCTTGCGATGACCGACAGCCAGTCGCAGAAGTTCCAGCACGTCCTCTCGGAGAGCCCCGTCGACTCGAACGGCGCCGGCTGGCACCTGGTCCTGCGCCCGGTCACACACGACGCCGACAGCCCCGAGAGCATCACGACCGTCTGGACGATCCTCCGCGACGGGCTCACGCCTGCGTGGATCAAGCGGTACCTCGGCCGACTGAGGGGAGGCAAGTGATGCTCGAGCAGAAGCAGACCGATCAGCGGTCCGTCCGTCGCGACCACGCCCGCGTCTTCGTCACGGGTGACTGCGACGGCCTCCCGGACCTCCGCGACGCGCTGGCCAACCACCCGGAGATCGAGCTCGTCGGCTCGGCCTCGCAGGTGAGCGAGGCGGCGCCGACCCTCACCGGAGGGCACCTCCAGGTGGTCCTCCACGCGACCCGGTCGTCGACGCTGCCGGTCAACGAAGTCGCGGCCCTGCGCGAGCACACGCGGGCACCGATCGTGCTGCTCGCCTCGAACGGCTCTCCGGCCCTGCTGGAGGAGGCGCTCGAGCACGATGTGGCCGACGTCCTGCTGCTCCCGCAGCTCACCGACAACGTCGTCTTCGCGATTCGCAAGGCGAGCCACGTCGGCAAGCGGCTGACGGGCAGCGCGCGCCGCTACGGGCGCCTGGTGACCGTCTTCTCGCCGAAGGGCGGGACGGGCAAGACCGTGACCGCGACCAACCTCGGCGCTTCGCTCGCGAAGCACTGGGGCAAGCGGGCACTCCTGCTCGACCTCGACCTGCAGTTCGGCGACGCCGCGATCATGCTCGGGATCGAGCCGGACAAGACGATCTACGACCTCGTCACGGCTCCCGGCGAGCTCGACACCGAGAAGCTCTCGGGCTACACGACCCGGCACGCCTCCGGCCTCGACATCCTTCCGGCGCCGCTGCGCCCCGAGGACGCCGAGCTCGTCACCGAGGCGAAGCTGGCGAGGCTGCTCGAGGTCGCGCGTGAGTCGTACGACGTGATCGTCGTCGACACCTCGCCCTTCTTCCACGGGCCGATGCTCGCGACGCTCGACCGCACCGACGAGCTCCTGCTCCTCTGCGGGCTGGACGTGCCGACGCTCAAGAACGTCCGGCTCAGCCTGCAGACGCTGGAGCTGCTCTCCTTCCCGCCCGAGCGGATCAAGCTCGTCCTCAACAGGGCGAACTCCAAGGTCGGGATGAAGCCGAAGGAGGTCGAGGCGGCACTCGAGCGTGAGATCGCCTACGAGGTGCCGAGCGACCGGAGCGTGCCGATCGCCGTCAACCGGGGCAACCCATGCGTGCTCTCGGACCCGAAGGCCGAGTTCTCGCGGGCACTCCGCGCGATGGCGAAGCAGCTCGTGGCGGCCCAGGCCGCGGCGAAGCAGAAGAAGAGCTTCCTCGCGACGATCGGGCGGAGCTAGCCGTGGGCCTCCACGACCGCCTGCACCGCCAGAACGGCTCGGCGAACGGCCAGGGTGGCGACTCACTCGACGCCCTCGCCGGCCCAGAGGCCGAGCCTACGAGCAGGCGCCCGGACCCCTACGCGGACCTGAAGACGCGCATCCACCACGCGTGCATCGCGAAGCTCGGGCCGCAGCTGTACGCGGCCGACCGCTCCGACGGAGGCGCCGCGAGCGCCGAGGAGCTCGCCGAGAAGGTGCTCCGCGTCGTCACCGAGCAGCTCGCGCTCGACCGCACCCCGCTGACCCGCGAGGAGCGCCGGCAGATCACGCGCGAGATCACCGACGACATCCTCGGCTACGGGCCGCTCGAGCCCCTGCTCCGCGACAACTCGATCACCGAGGTCATGGTCAACAACCACGACCGGATCTACATCGAGCGCGCGGGCAAGATCGAGGCGGCCGACGTCAGCTTCGTCGACAACGCCCACCTCCTGCGGATCATCGACAAGATCGTCTCGCAGGTCGGGCGCCGTGTGGACGAGGCCTCGCCGATGGTCGACGCCCGCCTGCCGGACGGAAGCCGTGTGAACGCGATCATCCCGCCGCTCTCGCTGCGCGGGCCGACGCTCACGATCCGGAAGTTCTCGCGCGACCCCTACACGATGGACGACCTGATCGAGTTCGGGACGACCACCCCGGAGGCGGCGCAGTTCCTCTCCGCCTGCGTCCGCGGGAAGCTGAACATGCTGATCTCCGGCGGAACCGGCACCGGTAAGACGACGACCCTGAACGCACTGTCCGCGTTCGTCCCGGACGACGAGCGGATCGTGACGATCGAGGACGCGGCCGAGCTGCAGCTCCAGCAGTCGCACGTGATCACGCTCGAGGCGCGCCCGCCGAACATCGAGGGCGAGGGCGAGATCCGGATCCGCGAGCTCGTCCGCAACGCCCTGCGCATGCGCCCCGACCGCATCATCGTCGGCGAGGTCCGCGGCGCCGAGACGCTGGACATGCTCCAGGCGATGAACACGGGCCACGAGGGCTCGCTGACGACGATCCACGCGAACGCGCCCCGCGACGCCCTCTCGCGCCTGGAGACGCTCGTGCTGACCGCGGGGGTCGAGCTGCCGCACCGCGCGATTCGGGAGCAGATCTCGAGCGCGTTCGACCTGCTCGTGCAGATCGCCCGCCTCGTCGACGGCTCCCGCCGCATCACCCACATCACCGAGGTGCTGCGGATGGAGTCCGACGTGGTGACGCTCCAGGACATCTACGTGGCCCGCCCGCCCGACGAGGATGCGAGCGAAGGCGGCAAGCCGGTGCGGCTGCTCGCCTCGCTCGAGTCGACGGGCCTAAAGCCTCAGTTCCTCGAGAAGATGGCGGCGAACGGCGTCGTCCTGCCGCCTTCCTTCTTCGGCGACCAGGGCACGTTCCGATCGAATTACGCAGCGGCGAGCTACGGCGGCTTCGAATGAGGCCTGCCGTTCTGCGGACCCTGCTCGTGCTCGCCGTCACCGGTGCACTCGTGCCGGTGGCGGCGGGCGCAGGCGCGGGAGTGAAGCTGCGCAACGTCGACGCTTCGGGCTACCCGACGATCCGCGCGACGCTGGTCGCGCCGACGGCCTCCGACCGCGCACCGACGCTCACCGAGAACGGCCGGACGGTCCTTGATCTCACGGCTGAGAATCTCGCCTCGGCGAAGAGCGTCGTCGTCGCCATCGATCGCTCGCGCTCCATGTCCGGCAAAAGGATCGGGGACGCGGCCGCTGCTGCCCGCAGCTTCGTCGCGACCAAGGCGCGCACCGACGAGGTCGGTGTGGTCGTCTTCGGCTCGACCGCCGTCCAGCTGACGAGGTTCTCCACCTCCACGATCGATGCCGACGACTCTTTGCGCGCACTCGACGTGGACTCGAAGTCCGGAACCGCCCTCTACGACGCGGTCGCGCTCTCGACCCGGATGCTCACGACCCAGGAGGGCCGCGCCCGCGTGCTCGTCCTGCTCACGGACGGGAGCGATGTCTCCAGCAAGACGTCGCTGAAGAGCGCCCTCGCCGCCGCGCGCAAGGCGGGCGTGCTGGTCTACCCGATCGGAATCGACACCTCGGGAGCCGGCCAGGCCTCGCTGCAGAGGATGGCCGCGCAGACGGGCGGCACCTACCACGGCGCGGCAACGAGCTCGACGTTGAAGGCCGTCTACTCCTCGATCCGGGCCGAGCTCCGGCGCACGTGGCGACTCGAGTACGTGACCACCGCGCAGCCGGGCGACAAAGTGCACCTCCGGGTCGCGCTCGACCCCGAGGGCGCCGCGTCGGCGGACGTGACCGTTCCCGGCAGCCTGGCGGCGTCGAGCCCGCCTTCGAACACGCTCCCGGGCCCCTTCTACAGCGCGCTGGGAGGGCTCGTCCTGACGCTTGTCGTTGCGTTCCTCGTCCTGTGCGCGGTCGGTTTCGCGCTCGCGAGCGCGAAGGGGTCGTGGCTCAAGACGCGCATCGCACCGCACGTCGAGGGCGGCCCGCGGCACAAGCGCCGCGAGAAGGGCGAGCGGCTCGCCGCGTTCGCCGGCCTCTTCCGCGCGACTGAGTCGGCCTTCGGGCACCTGGCGCCCTGGAAGAAGGTCCACACCAAGCTCGAGCGGGCCCACGTGCCGCTCCGCACCGTCGAGTTCTTCTACGTCATGGTCGGCTGCGGCTTCGTGCTGATGATGCTGTCCGCCTTCTCGGGGCGCTCGAACCTCGGCATGCTGATCGCGTTCGCCGTGGGCGTCCTGGTGCCGTACGGCTGGATCACGCTCAAGGCCCGCCGTCGGATGACCGCATTCGACGACCAGCTTCCCGACCTGCTCGTGACGCTCGCCGCGTCGCTCAAGGCCGGCCACAGCTTCAAGCAGGGGATCCAGACGCTCGTCGACGAGGGTCACGAGCCCGCCAGCACGGAGCTCGGCCGCGTGATCACCGACACGCGCCTCGGCCGCCCGATGGACGAGGCGCTCGCCGAAACGGCCGAGCGGATCGGCTCGAAGAACTTCTCCTTCGTGATCACCGCGGTGACGATCCAGCGGCAGGTCGGCGGCAGCCTCGCCGGCCTGTTCGACATGATCGCCGACACGGTTCGGCAGCGTCAGCAGTTCGCGCGCAAGATCCGCTCGCTGACGGCGATGGGCCGGATGTCGGCCTACGTGCTCATCGGGCTGCCGTTCTTCATCGCCTTCGCGATCACCCTGCTCAACCCGACCTACATGGATCCGCTGTACCACACGTCCAGCGGCCACATGCTGATCTTCATCGGCCTCACGATGATGGCGTTCGGGACTCTGCTACTCAAGAAGATCGTCTCTTTCCGGGGGTAACGCATGCTCGTCGTCATCTTCGTCGGACTCCTTTGCCTCGCGGCCGCGGCCTACTTCGTCGGTGAGGCGGTGACCCTGCCGGCGCGCGAGCGCCGGGTCTCCGTCCGCCGGGCCACGCACTACGGCGACAATCGCCGCTCCCGCGGGCGGTCCCAGCCGCCGTTCAAGTTGCGGGTGCTCGTGCCCCTCGGCGACCGGCTGGCGAAGTGGACGCTGAGGCTGCACCCGAAGACGAGTGTGGAGAACGTCAGCGCGCGCCTGCTCGCTGCCGGCCTCGGGCCTACGTTCTCGCCGACCGCCTTCCTTGCCTTCAAGTCCGGTCTCGCACTGGCGGGAATCTTCCTCGGCGCGCTCTTCGGTGGTGCGGTTACTGGAGCCGGCGGCGTGCTCTTCTTCTCGATGGGGCTTGGAGCGCTGGGCTTCATCGCGCCCGACTTCGCGGTCTCCGGGAAGGCCCGGGCGCGCAGGGAGACGATCCGCGCGGAGATGCCGGACGCTCTCGACCTGATGGCGGTCAGCGTCGAGGCCGGAATGGGCTTCGACGGCGCTATCTCGAAGCTGACCGAGCACATGAGCGGCCCGCTCGCAGACGAGTTCTCGCTGACGCTGAGCGAGATCCGGATCGGCGAGTCGCGCCAGGACGCGCTCAAGAAACTGTCCGAGCGGACCGAGACCCCGGAGCTCTCCTCCTTCGTGCGGGCGATCATCCAGGCCGACCAGCTCGGCATCTCCCTCGGCCGGATCCTGCGCGTGCAGGCGACCGACAGCCGCCTCAAGCGTCAGGCGGCGGCCGAAGAGAAGGCGATGAAGGCTCCGATCAAGATGCTCTTCCCCACCGTGCTCTTCATCTTCCCGGCCATGTTCCTCGTGATCCTCGGGCCGGCATTCCTCAACCTCTCGAAGATCTTCTAACGGACCGGAGGCGGCCATGTCCGATACACCTCACAACTCGGCGGAGACGGAGAAAGGCTTCGGAACCGGCCTGCGCGCGCAGCTTCAGCGCCGGCTGACCGACGAGGGGGTGCCGGACGGAGAGGCGCCGGCGAACGGCGAGCAGCCTGCCGGCCAGCTGGCCCAAGAGGTCGCGGTTCCGGTCCATGGCGCCGAGTTGAGCGCGCTGAGGGCCGAGCTGGAGGCGGCACGGCTGCGGGAGGAGGCGCTCCGCCTGCGGCTCGCGAACCACACCGAGGCATTCGACGGCGGAATCTCCGAGCACGAGCTAGCACGGCGCGCCGCGACGCTGGACGAACGCCAGGCCAAGCTTGCGGACTTCGAGTCCGACCTCGAGGAGCGCGAGCGGAAGGTGCGCGTCGAGCGCGATGCGATCGAGGCCGAGCACGGGCGCGTTGCCGATCTCCAGCTCGAGCTCACGGCTCAGCAGCAGCTCGCCGCCGAGCGGCTGGAGCAGGCCGAGGCACGGCTGCACGAGCTCCAGGGTGCGGACCGCACCCGCGAGAAGGCGCTGGCCGGGCTCGCCAAGGAGCGCTCGACGCTGGCGGACCGCGAGAAGAAGATCGAGCGCAAGGCGAGCGAGCTCGACACGCACCAGCAGGCGACCGATGCCCGGCTGCGGGGCCGTGAGCGCTCGCTCGAGAACCGCGAGAACGAAGTGCGCATGCGCGACAAGGAGATCGCCGACCGCGAGCGCAGACTGACGACGCGCGAGTCGGACGCCAAGAAGGAAATCGCCCGCGTCGCCGCGAGGGACGAGGCGATCGGCGAGCGCGAGGCCGAGCTTCTGCTCAAGCAGGAGCGGCTGCGCGACGGCGCCGAGCGGCTCGAGCGCGAGCTGGCCGACAAGGGCCGCGTCGTGGAGGACGTCTCCGCCCGCGCCGCCGAGCTCGACCAGCGTGAGGCCGACCTGACCGCGCGCGAGGCCGAGCTCAACCACCTCCAGGCAACGCTCGCCCATGCCGAAAGCGAGCACAACCGCGTGGTCGACCTCGAGGAATGGGACAAGCGGCTCGAGGCGCGGGAGAAGGAGCTCGTCTCCCGGGACGCCGAGCTCTCCGGCCAGGAGTCGATGGCCGAGTCGCAGAAGAAGCAGTCCAACCGGCGCGAGAGCCGGCTGGTCGACATGGAGGACACGCTGCTCGAGCGGATCAAGGAGCTCGACGGGCGTGAGTCCGAGCTCGAGCTGAAGGAGGCCCGGTTCGAGGCGGACTACGAGATCCGGCTGGAGAAGCTCGAGAAGCGCGAGGGCATGCTCGCCGAGCTGGAGGAGCGGCTCGGCAAGCAGGAGTCGGAGCTTGCCGCGTACGTCGCCCAGGCGCAGACGGAGCTCCAGCGCCGCGAGTCCGAGTGGTGGCAGAAGCAGCTCGGCAGCGACGCCGAAGTCCCTGCCGCGTAACCGGTGCCAGACACCGCAACGTAGCCGTCACGAACGTTCCACAACGCCTGCTCAGGCGCGGCTTTGCCGGTGTCGGACACCGTGACGTTTTGACCTCGCTACGATGCCGCCGTGACCTGGCAGGCGTTCGTGCGGTTCCGCTCCGGCTCGACGACTCGCGCCGACGTCGCCGAGACCGAGGACGAGGCGCGTGCGGCGCTCCGCGACGCGATGGGCCAGCTGAAGTCCAACGGAATCGGCACGGTCGGCCCGAACCTCGTCGTCACCAAGGACGATCTCGAGTTCATCAAGCTCGAGCTCAAACAGCGAGACCAGTAAGGCGTCGCTTGCGATGCCGTCCTCAGGATGCGTGGCTTTGCCGCGCATCCGTCTGAAACGACCGGTCGACCCGTCTGGCCGCTGGCGACCACGCTCCTAGCGACGGCCCCGTAACGTTCGGGCGTGGCCGAGCGTGTGCTCATCACCGGCGGCGCCGGGTTCATCGGCTCGCACCTCGCGGACGAGCTGCTCCGCGCGGGCTACGACGTCCGCGCGTTGGATCTGCTCGTCGAGCAGGTGCACCGCGAGGCCCAGCGTTCGGAGTACCTGACCGCCGACGTCGAGCTGATCCCGGGCGACGTCCGCAACGAGGAGGTCGTGCGGGGCGCGCTCGAAGGCGTCGACGCGGTCGTCCACCTTGCCGCTCGCGTCGGCGTGGGCCAGAGCATGTACCAGCAGGCCGAGTACGCCGCGGCGAACACCCTGGGCACGGCAATCCTCCTCGACGAGCTCGCCGAGCACCAAGTGCGCAAGCTCGTCGTCGCCTCCAGCATGAGCATCTACGGCGAGGGCGCCTACGAGCCGGCCGCGGCGCGGGAACGCACGCGCGAGCAACTCGAGCAGCGCGACTGGGAGCCGCGGGGCGCAGGCGGCGAGCAGTTGCACGCCCTGGCGACACCGGAGACAAAGGAGCCCGCGCTCGCCTCCGTCTATGCGCTCACCAAGTACGACCAAGAGCTGCTCTGTCTGCTCTTCGGCGCGGCGTACGACGTGCCGACGGCCGCGCTTCGGCTCTTCAACGTCTACGGCCCGAGGCAGGCGCTGTCGAACCCATACACCGGCGTGCTGGCGATCTTCGCCTCGCGGCTGCTGAACGACCGGCCGCCGGTCGTCTACGAGGACGGCGCACAACGGCGCGACTTCGTCCACGTCGGAGACGTCGCCCGCGCCTTCCGGCTGGCGCTCGAACGCGACGGCGCCGACGGGCGGGCGGTGAACATCGGCAGCGGCCGGCCCACCTCGATCCTTGAGATCGCGGACACGCTCGCGCGGCTGCTCGGGAAGGAGCTCGAGCCGGAGCTTCCCGGAACCTTCCGCGCCGGCGACATCCGCCACTGCTTCGCCGACGTCTCGCTCGCCCGCGAGCTGCTCGGCTTCGAGGCCGAGGTGGCGCTCGAAGACGGCCTCGCCGAGCTCGCCGGCTGGCTCGAGACGCAGCCCGCAACCGACCACTTCGACCGGGCAGCCGCCGAGCTGGCCGAGAGAGGACTGACGCGATGACGAACGGCACCCTCCACACCAACCACGGCGCGATCGAGGTCGAGCTCTTCGACGAGGACGCACCGAAGACGGTCGAGAACTTCGCCAAGCTCGCCCGCGACGGCTTCTACGACGGCGTCACCTTCCACCGCGTGATCCCGGACTTCATGATCCAGGGCGGCGACCCGACCGGCACCGGCACAGGCGGGCCGGGCTACACGTTCGAGGACGAGATCAACGAGCACAAGGTCGTGCGAGGCGCGCTCGCGATGGCGAACGCCGGCCCGGACACGAACGGAAGCCAGTTCTTCGTCGTCACCGCCGAGGCGACGCCGTGGCTCGACGGGAAGCACACGGTCTTCGGCCGGGTCACCAGCGGGCTGGACGTCGTCGACTCGATCTCGGCGGTCGACACGGACGCGAACGACAAGCCGCGCGACCCGGTCGTGATCGAGCGCGTCGAGCTCTGAAGACCGGGCGGAGGGGCGTCGCCCCCCGCCCGGCCGTAGGCGTCACGCGCTCGACGCGCTGGGGCTGAACGAACCCTGCGGCGGCCGCGGCATCCCGGTCTGGACGCTCACGACCTCGAGCTGCTTGCTCACGTAGACGGTCACGGGTGTGCCGTCCGCCTTGACCATGTGCGCCTCGTAGGCGGCGTTGCCGTCGGCGTCGGTCTCGACGCGGACGACCGTGCCGCCGGGCACCTTCGCGAGCGCGAGCGCCCGCACCTTCGCGGCCGTGTCGCCGGTCAGCAGAGTCTCGTCACTCCGCTGGTGGCCCCACGGCTGGCGGTTGCTCTGCGCCGCGGTCGAGCTCGAACTCGATCCCGTCGCGGCGCTCGCGACGCCGTAGCTCCCGGCTGCGACGCCGACCGCGATGGCGGCGATCACGGCCGCGTGAGCGGGCGACCACCGCCTCTGTGCTTTGTCCATCGTGGACTCCCTTCTGTCGCTTCGCCCGGCTCCCGGGCACGCGACCACGTTCGCAGCGCCGTCTGAGAAGGGCCTGTGAGCGCGCTAAGGAGTCGCTAAGACTCTCCGTCCTCCTCCGCCTCGGCTGCCTCGCGCGCCGCTTCGTCGGCCAGTTCCCGCGGCGAGGAGGGCGGCTTCGGAGGCCGCCCTCCCTTCAAGGCCTCGATCTCCTCGCGCAGGCGCTCGGCTCGCTCCCGGCGCGCTTGCTCGTCGTCGGGCATCGCGCCCTAGCTCTTCCCCGCCTTGAGATCGGCAATCTGCTTGCGCCAGAGCTTCGCCTTGGACGAGGCCGACTCGGCCGTCTCTTCACCCACGGCGACAGCCGCCCGCAGCATGGGGTCGCTCTTCTTCAGCCCCTGGTCGATCCCCGGATGGTCGGTTTGCCCGTCGACCCAGGCCCGGAGGCTGCCGGCTTTCGCGTCGAAGACGCCCAGGTCGCGGTACTGCTTCCGCTGCCCGAACCACGTCTGCTGCCACCAATGGTCGGAGACCGGGTCGTGCCAGCTGATGTAGCCGCCGCGCAGGATCTGGCGCGGCTCCTTGATGGCCCCCGTGAAGCTGTAGCGGCAGCCGTCCGACCGGTGCGGGTCGAAGAAGCGGGGTGTGTAGAAGTCCGAGACGAGGATGTCGTTGACCGTGTAGGCGAACTCGTCCGCCTCGCACGGGTCGCAGACCTCGACGAGGAACTCGACGCGGCCCTGGCCCCGCTTCGGTGACCTGCCCGGGATGACCCGCTTCCCGAACGGGTCGGCGAGCATCTCCAGCATCTCGTGGCTCGCCGTCAGCGACCAGCTGTCGGACATCGCGATCAGGGCGAAGGGCTGGCCGTTCGAGTCCTCATGGACGCCGGCCGCCCCCGGCGTGTGGATGTCCCTCTCCACGATCATCGGCCAGTAGCCGACGGGGACGTCGTCCAGGCGGGGAAAGGCGTCGACCGTCGCGGTGACCCGCCAAGAGGGTCCGAAGTCCCGCGCGGCCTGGCGTTGCAGCGCGGCCGCGACCCGCGCGACGTCGGAGGGATTGTGCCCCCGCACCAGGGAGACGAGGGCCAGGTTGATGGTCAGCATCTCTGCCACCTCCTTGTTGGTTCGCGAGCCGTTCGGCTCGTCCCGTCGCCCGCCTGTTCGTTCACCAGAAATGCGACCAGGGACTCTCCTGCGGATATGGCGAGACCGTGACCGCGTCCCGCACGAGGTCGGCGTCGAGCTTCGCGCGCAGGTGCCCGACCAGGTCCTGAGCCTCGTTCTTCGCCTTCGCCAGCAGGGTCGAGGAGGTGAGCCCGATGGCGCCGAGGACGCTCATCAGTGTCGCCACGCCGTGGTGGCTGCCGGAGCTCGCAAGCCAGGCCGCGCCGAGCGCCGCGAGCAGCGCGAAGGCGCCACCGACGAGCAACTCCGGCCAGAACGAGTGCACGATCGTGCGCACCTGGCGGGCCCGGGCGAGGAAGCGCTCCGGCGGCAGGAGCGTCGTCGGGTCGAGGTCGGTCAGGAGCAGGTCCCGCCAGCGCTTGGTCTGCGCGACGAGCGCGTTCCGCGCTTCCTTCTTGCCGCGCAGGCCGTCGTCGGCCGCCGCGCGCTGCCAGACGTCGAGCGACGCGCTGAGGCCGCGCCCGGTGTGCGGCTGAAAGTAGTCGGCGAGCCGCACCCCGAGCCGCTTGAGCGTCCTCACCCGGAGGTCGCCGAGCACGAACGTCCAGCTCGTCGCGACGTCTGCTGTCGTCTGCGTCGGGTCGAGCCAGGCGATATCCCCCAGGCCGCGCCCGAGTTGGTAGGCGCTCGTGAAGCTGAAGGCGTCGCCCGCAAGCTGGTCCTGGATCCTCGCGTCCCAGCTGTAAAGGAAGCCCGCCAGCTCGTTCCAGGCCGTGTCCGCTCCCTGCTTCGTCTCACGGGCGCGGGAGAGGTCCTTCGAGAGCTCGACCAGCCGCTGGGAGGCGAGCGCCCCCGAGCCGAGGTCGACGTCGAGCGAGAGCTTCTGCGCGAGCGAGCAGACGACTGTCTCGGCCTCGATCAGCTGCTCGACGACGGTGCGCTCGCCGCCGAGCGGGAGAGCGTGGTCGGCCCGCAGGCCGCCGCTTTGCGGCTGGACCGAGACCAGCTTCTCTCCCGGTCGAAGGCGGCCGCGCAACTCGGAGACCGCCCAGCCGAGGCGAAGCGCGCAGATGACCCGGTCGGCGTCGGCGGGAGCAGCCACCTCACGGCCTCCCCGGCGGGAGCCCTTCCTTGCGCAACGCCGCCGCCGCACGTGCGTACTCCCGCTGCAGCTCGGTCGGCTCCCAGTTCCGGCCGGCGCCGTCGGGATCGGGAGCCGCCTGCGCGCGCTCAGCCGCCCTGCGGTCGGCCCGCGCCGCCTTGCGCCACTCGTCGAACCGTTCGACGAGGTGGCCGTGATCGGGGACGTCGCTGCGCGGCTCCTCGCCGAGCACGACTCCGAGGTGCCGCGCCCGCTCCACGCGCGGCCCCATCGCCCTGATCGCCACCTGCGGATCGTCGGCGAAGCGCAGCAGGATCGTCTTCATCAGCGACGTGTGATCGAAGAAGTCGTGGCAGACGAAGTTGCGCACGCGTGGCCCGATCACCAGCGCGGGCACTCGCACACCGAAGGTCGCGAAGCCCGACTGGTCACCGGCCGGGACCGGCGGCGGCACGACGTGGTCGTAGAAACCGCCGTGCTCGTCGTACGTGATCACGAGCAGCGTGTCCGCCCAGTTCGGGCTCTTGACCAGGGCGTTGTAGAGCTCGAGCACGAGCGCCTGGCCGGCACGGATGTCGGAGGGTGGATGGTCGTCGTTGGAGGTCGTCTCGAAGACGCGGAAGTCGATGAAGTTGGGGTCGATCCAGGAGACCTGGCGCAGGCCGTGCTCGCCGCCCTTGACCGCGTCGTCGAGGAAGCTGTCCTGCAGCTCGAAGGGCCGCTCCAGGGCGCGCTCAAGGAACTTGATCGCCTTGCGGTTGAAGTAGGCGAAGTTCTTGCCGCCGATCTGGCGGAAGTCGCGGTAGCGCCGGTCCGCGAGCCGGAGCGTCCCCGGGTCGTACGAGTACCAGCGCCACTGCTCGTCTGCGAGGTGGCGGGTGAACGCTTGCACCTCGTAGATCGGCTCCTTCTCCAGCTTCTCCAGCAGCCGCGGCCGGAGGAGCAGGCGGATGACCCGCTCGAGCGGCCTGAGCCTGCGCCCCACCGGCTCGGCCCTCCGAGCCGCGAGCGCGTACAGCCGGTTCGGCCAGGTGTCGCCGGGGATCGAGCTGTGCCACGAGTCGCAGACGCAGTAGTTCCGGGCGAGGAAGTCGTAGACCGGCAGGTGCGCCGCCGTGTAATGCCCCATCGGCAGCGAGCGCCATTCCTCCGGCGGCCTCTTCTCGCGGATGAAGTTCTTGACGAAGCCGCCGTTTTTGTCCTCGAGCTGCTCGGCGACCGACGACGGGCCGTGCTGGGGGTCGAGGCTGTGGTCGAACGGCTTGCCCGGCCGGTGGAAGGCCGTCTGGTCGGGCTTGAACGGAAAGGCGGTGATCCGCTGCCCGCGGTCGTCCTCGTTCCACTCGTCCCCGTTCAGCCCGTTCACCTCGGGCAGGCCGTCGCGCTTCAGGTAGCCGAGCATGTGGTCGAACGAGCGGTTCTCCATCATCAGGACGACGATGTGCTCGATCCGGCGCAGGTTCGAGAGGGCGGCGTCTTGGCTCACTATCTCTTCATCCCCAGACCGCAGGTGAGCGCCGCACCCCACCTCAGCGGATAGCGATCGTATTCGATCGAAGCGTGCGGGCGAGCCGGAGCCCGCCCGCACGCATTTCCGCTAGGCGGCCAGATCGAGCGCCGGCTCCGGCTCGACCTGCGCCGGCGAACGCTCGAGCTCGTCGCGTCGGATCAGCGTCAGTGCCGCCAGGATGCCGACGGCGGCGATCCCCGCACCCGCGACGAAGGCGCCGGTGAAGCCGTGCACCAGCGACGCGGAGAGCGGTGAGCCGGCCGCCAGCGCATCGCTCGTCCTGGAGGTGGCGATCGTCGAGAGCGCGGCGATGCCGAGCGCGCCGCCGATCTGCTGCGTTGTGTTGATCAGCCCGGAGGCGAGACCCGCCTCGCGAGCCTCCACTCCGGCGAGGGCCGCGATCGAGATCGGCACGAAGGAGAACCCGATGCCGAGCGCGACGAGGAGGAAGCCCGGAAGCAGGTCGCCGAGGTACGACCCCCCGACGGAGATCTGCGTGAAGTAGACGACGCCTGCGGTGAGGGACGCCATTCCGGTGACGAGCACCGGCTTCACGCCCACTCGCGTCACGAGCGACGCGGCTACGGCCGACCAGACGATCGCCGAGCCGGCGACGGCAAGGTAGGCGACGCCGGCCTGGAGCGGCGAGTAGCCGAGAACCTGCTGCATGTAGAGGGTCAGCATCAGGAACATCGAGAACAGGGCCGTGCCGAGGATGAGGCCCGCCACGTTCGCGCCCGCGATGGTCCGGATCCGGAAGATGCCGAGACGCATCAGCGGCTCCGGGTGCCGGAGCTCCCATACGACGAAGCCGGTCAGAAGGACCAGCGCGCCGGCGAAGGCCGCCACGGTGCGACCCGCCGACCAGCCCTCCTGACCCGCCTGCGTAATCGCATAGACGAGCGCCGACAGTCCCGTGGTCACGAGCACGCCGCCCGGCACGTCGAAGCGCCGCACGTGCGCGTCGCGGCTCTCGGCGAGCAGGAGCGGAGCTAGCACGAGCGCCGTCGCCCCGACCGGTACGTTGACGAAAAAGATCCACGACCAACTGAGCAGCTCGGTGAAGATCCCGCCGAGCAGCACGCCGGCCGCGGCACCGAAGCCGCCGACTGCGCCCCAGACGCCCAGCGCGATGTTGCGCTCGCGTCCTTCGCTGAACGTCGTCGAGACCATCGACAGCGCGGCCGGCGAGATGATCGCCGCACCAAGACCCTGCAACGCGCGGGCTCCGATGAGCGAGGCCTCAGACCATGCGAGACCGGCGAGCAACGAAGCGACGGTGAAGACCAGCAGGCCTCCGAGGAAGACGCGCCGGCGCCCCACGACGTCGGCCGCCCTCCCGCCGAGCAGGAGGAAGCCGCCGAAGACGAGCGCGTAGGCGCTGATCACCCACTGCAGGTTCTCCTCCGAGAAGCCGAGGTCGAGCTTGATCGAGGGCAGGGCCACGTTCACGACCGCGATGTCCAGGACGACCATGAACTGGACTGTGCTCAGGAGCGCCAGCGCCAGCCACTTGCGCCGTTCTGTAGCCACCATGCCGTCCACCTTCCTTTCAATTCGCTAGAAGTAACTTGTCTTCTACCACAAGACGCTTGTGATAAGCAAGTTCTTCCTTTTCAACGACAAGTGACCGCGCTACACTGTGTCCGATGCGGAAGCACTACGAGCAGTACTGCCCCGTCGCCCACGCCCTCGACCAGGTCGGCGACCGCTGGGCGCTCCTCGTCGTGCGCGAGCTGATGCACGGCGCGAAGCGGTACACCGACCTCCTCGAGCACCTCCCCGGCATCGGGACGAACATCCTCGCCGCGCGCTTGCGCGAGCTCGAGGCGGCCGGCGTCGTCGGCAAGCGGCGGCTGCCGCCTCCCGCGGCCGCGCGCGTGTATGAGTTGACGGACTACGGTCGCGGGCTACGCGCGGCGCTTCGCGAGCTCGCCCTCTGGGGAGCGCGCTCGCTCGGGCCGCCGACGACCGAGGACGAGCTCTTTCCGGGCTGGCTCCAGAACGCGCTCGACATCTTGCTCGCGCCGCTTGCGCCGCCCGGACGCTTCGAGTTCCGCTCCGGCGAAGAGGTGGCCGCGCTGGTCGACGGTGAGGCGGTCGCAGGCCCGATCGACGACCCGGACATCGTGATCGAGGGGGACGCCGAGGGCATCTACTACCTGTTCGTCGACAAGCGGCTCGACGGCGTCTCCATCGACGGAGACCGGGCCTTGCTCGAGAAGCTGATCGACGCCGCGCCCAGGCCGGTCGAGGCCCCGACGCCTGCGTAGCGTAGGACCGTCACCTCCGGGGGCGGACGGCGGACGAACTGGTCGACCAGCAGCAGGTCTTCCGCCTGCTCGGGGGTCAGCGTCGGTGCGGCCTGCTCGCGCGCTGCCTCGACCTCGCCGGGATCCAGCGGCCCCGAGACCTCGCCTCCCGAGACGACGAACACCTTGTGCCGGCCCGGCTCCAGCGCCGGCACGACCAGGCAGGCCTCGATAGCGCGCAGCCGTTCGAGCCGGCGCAACCGCTCGACGACGTGCTCGAGCGCCTCGATCCGATCCCGTAGGCGGGCAGCCTCCTCGTAGCGGAGGTTGTCGGCCAGGTGGGCGAGCCTTTCCCGCAGCCGCGGCAAGGCGTCGCCGAACGGATCCTCGGCCGACGCCAGGGTGAGCGCGCGGGCCGCCAGGGCCGCTCGGCGGCGGCTCGGGATCGGGCCCAGCGGCGTCGCCCTCTTGGTGACGACGAACTCGTCGCCCCGGCGCTGCAGGTAGACGCCGTGCTCCTTCCGGCGGCTGCGCGAGTTCGCGGGCGGCTGGAGCTCGCGGATCAGCCGCAGCTCCTCGAAGGCGGCCTCGAGCTCCGACCCGAGGACGCGCCACTCGACGCGCTCGAGCGCGAGCAGCGCGGCCTCCACGGACGGACGCTGGCGCTCGCTCCGAAAGTAGGAGCGAAGCCGCGCGCGCAGATCTCGGGCACGGCCGACGTAGAGCACCTGGTCGTGGCGGTCGCGGAAGAGGTAGACGCCGGGCCGTGTGGGAGCGCCGTGGACGAGACGCCGCTTCGCGTAGACCCGCCGCTTGCGCGGAGCAGCCAGCTTGCGCAGATCAGACAGCCGCCTCGCCCCGAGCTCCTGCGCCAGGCCGATCAGGTGGACGAGCACCTGCGCGGTCGCCTCGGCATCGGGAAGCGCCCGGTGGCAGGGCCGGGTCGGGACGCCGAAGAAGTGCGCCAGCGAGGAAAGGCTGACGCGGCGCAGGCGGCCCTCGAGGAGGCGCCGGGCGAGGGCGGCCGTGCAGAGCGGCGGCTCGGACAGGCGGCGATCGTGCAGGCGGAGCAGCTGCCGCTCGAGGAAGCGCTGGTCGAAGCGGGCGTTGTGCGCAACGAGCAGGTCCTCCCCTGCGAACGCGAGAAACCGTCGGAGCACGGCCTGGACGGACGGCGCGCGCCGCAACTCTTCTTCGCGCAGCCCGGTCAGGCGGGCTATGGGCTCCGGAAGCGCCACGCCCGGGTTGACGAGCGACTGGAACGACTCGACGGGCTCGAGCGCGCGGACACGAACGGCGCCCAGCTCGCAGATCCGGTCGCGCTCGGCCGACAGCCCTGTCGTCTCCAGGTCGAAGACGACGAAGGCGGCATCCTCGAGGAGCGGGTCGGGCCGGGCCCGGGCCAGCGTGACGGTCGTTCCGAGGCAGACGACGCGGCTGTCTCCCGCAGTGACCTCGGACACCAGCGAGGCCGCCAATCCGTCCGAGATCGTCGAGGTGGCGAAGAGCGAGCGAGCTGCGTCCTGCACGGGGAGCGGGCCGCTCTCTTCGAGCGTCTCCACCAGCCTGTCGAGTGCGTCGAGGGCGAGCTGCATCTTCTAGTCCGGCAGTAGCGGCGTCTCCTGCTCGCGGGCGCGGCCGAGGAGCACCGCCCTGGTGACGGCGGCCGTCCCGAAGCGCTGACGGACCTCGTCCAGCACGGCGTCGAGCGCGTCACCGCGGTCACCGTGCAACAGCACGAGCTGAACGGGCGGACTTTCCTCGAGGTTGCCGACGGCCACGCCGACGAGGGTGATCCCGTTGCGCTCGATCACCGGTGCTGCGCGCGCCAGCAGCTCTCGAGCCGTCGCGAGGATCGCGTCCGTGCTCGCGGTCGCGTAGGGAAGGGTGTGCGAGCGGCTCGCGCGCGAGAAGTCGCGGAAGCGGAGACGCAGCACGACCGTGCGGCCCGCTCGGCCGGCCGCGCGCATCCGGCGCGCGACGCGGTCGACGAGCCCGATCAGCGCAGCATCGAGCTCCTCGAGCGAGCGGGGTCTCCTGCCGAGGGCCCGCTGCGCGCCGATCGACCCGCGGCGCCGGCGCGGCCGCACCGGTCGTGGATCCCGGTTGTGGGCGAGCGCGTGGAGGTGGCGGCCGGAGGCGCGGCCGAGCAGCTGCACGAGCGCGTCTTCGGGGAACGAGGCCACCTCCCCCACCGTGGTGACGCCGATCTCGCGGAGCCTCCTCGCGGTCACAGGCCCGACTCCCCACAGCCGCTCGACCGGCAAGGGGTGCAGAAACTCGAGCTCGCGCTCGGGCGACACCAGGAGGAGGCCGTCCGGCTTGGCGACGCCGCTCGCCACCTTGGCGAGAAACTTCGTCCTCGCGATCCCGACCGTGATCGGCAGCCCGACCTGGGCCCGCACGTCGGCGCGGAGCCGCGTGGCGACCTCGCGCGGGCTCGCGACGCGCCTCAAGCAGCGGACGTCGAGGAACGCCTCGTCGATCGAGATCCCCTCGACGACCGGCGTCGCGTCTTCGAAGACGCGGTAGACGTCCCGGCTCGCCTCGACGTAGGCGGACATCCGCGGCTCGACGACGACCGCGCCCGGGCACAGCCGGCGGGCCAGCCCGACGCTCATCGGCGTCCGCACCCCGTATGCCTTCGCCTCGTAGCTCGCCGCGAGGACCACCCAGCCCCCGACCAGCACCGGCCGCCCGGCGAGGCGCGGATCGTCCCGCTGCTCGACGGCCGCGAAGAAGGAGTCGACGTCGGCGTGGAGAATCGTGGCGTCGGCTGGCACGAACATATGTTCGCATAAGAAAGCGCTCATTGACACCAGGCAGGCGGTGCGCGACCATCGACGTGGCTGTCTGAGCGTGCTCGAGCGGCCCGGGCACCGACCGGGGAGGGGAGCATGTCCTTCGCAGCGGCGTCGATTCAGATCGGCGGTTACTCGCTCGAGGTCGGCACGCAGGCCAACTCGTTCGCCCGGTTCGAGCCGGAGCAGGAGAGCGAGAACGCCCAGGAGCTGGCGGCCGCGCTCGAGGAGGAGCCTGAAGAGCATTCGGCGATTACCGCGATCGAGGAATTCGAGGCAAGCGCCGAAACGGTCACCGGCCGCATCGAGCACGGCGAGGGGCTGCTTCGAGCCGCAGCGGAGGGCAAGCTCCTCGACCCGGCGAAGCTTTCCGGCGAGGTCGATTCCCTGCTCGAGCTGCTCGGTCGGCTCGACAAGGCCGGGCGGTTCGACGAGGAGCTCAAGCTGATGCGCTCGCTCAACGGGCTGCTCGCCCTCTCGCTGCGGTGGCTCGAGCTCGTTCGCTCGCTTCGGTCCCTACTGAGGTCGGCAGACGCCGGGGGGCACACGGCAGGAAAAGCCTTTGCACACCACGAGCTCGGCTCGCTGCACCTCTGCGCGGGCCACGCGCGGAAAGCCCGGGAGCACCTGGAGGAGGCGCTCCGGATCGAGGAGCAGCTCCGCGACGTCGCCGCCCGCTGCGCGACGCGCCACAACCTGGACGCCGCCCGGCGCGAGCTTGCGGGGCGCGGAATCAGACCGCCACATCGGCTCCTGCGCCTCGCCCTGCTGGCGGCACTCTTCGTCGGGCTCGGCGCGGGCGGCACGAGCATCGCGTTCGGCATCGGCGGCGGGGGCGGGAGCACGACCGCCTCGGTGGCATTCAGCATCGAGCAGGACTTCGAGCCCGACAACCCACGAGCCTCGACCAGCGTCTCGGTCAGCTGCACCGAAGGCGGTACGCCGGACGCCGGCCCGAAACCCGCGAGCGAGGCCGCGCCCGCCGTCTTCGCGATCAGCGGCTTCGGCGCCGGCGCGACTTGCACGGCCACCGTCCGTAGGGCGCCGACCGGTTACGCGACCGACGTCAGCGACTGCCGAAACGTCCCGATCACGGCGAACGACTCTCCCTCCTGCACGATCACCAGCACCCGCAGGAAGGCCGGCTCGGCCACACTCACCGTCACGAAGGACTTCCAGCCGGGCAACGAGGCCGCCGTCCGCGTCTCCGTCAGCTGCACCAAGGGCAGCCGCCCTGAGGCCTCGCCGAAGAGCGCGAGCGAAGGTGCCCCGGCCGTCTTCACGATCAAAGGCTTCCGCCCCGGCGCGACCTGTACGGCCACGGAGGGTGAGGCGCCGGCCGGCTACACGAGAAGCGAGCGCGGCTGCCGGAACGTCGCGATCGCCCGCGGTAAGGCCGCCGCCTGCACGATCATCAACACGCGCGAGACTCCGTCCTCCGTCACCTTCACGGTCGCGAAGGACTTCGACCCCGACGCACCGGAGATCTCCGTCAGCATCTCGGTCACCTGCACCGAAGGCGGTACGCCGGACGCTTCGACGAAGCCCGCGAGCGAGGGCACGCCGGCGGTCTTCAGGATCAGCAGCTTCGGCCCCGGCGCGACGTGCACGGCTACCGAGGGTCCGGCCCCGGGCGGCTACACGAGCGACGAGAGTGACTGCACCAGCGTTGCGATCGCGAAGAAACGCTCCTGCACGATCACGAACAGGCTCAACTCCACGACGTTCTCCGTCGGCAGGGAGTTCACCGACGGGAACACGATCAGCGTCGCCGTCAGCCTCACGTGCGACAGCGGCACCGTCGAGCCGCCCCGGGGAACCGCGCGCGAAGGCTCACCGGCGGCCTTCACGGTCACAGGCTTCACCGCCGGCGCGACCTGCACCGCCACGACGGTCGAGCCGCCCTCCGGCGGATACCACCGAAACGAGACCGCCTGTCAGGGCGTGCCGCTAGACGCCGGCGAATGCACGATCTTCTACACCGTCCCGGATTGATACGTCCGCGACGACGCGGAGCGTGTGGTCGCCGACAGAGCCGGTGACCTCCCAGCAACCTGGTTCCGGGATGAGGATGGCGCTCGGCTGGTATCCGAAGTCCTCGTAGCCGGACGGGATCGTGGCCGAGAGCACGGCACTCGGACCGTCCAGGCGCTGACCTGCGATCCGGAGATCCCCCGCGACCTCCGTGTACCAGAGCACCTTCAGCGGCGGCTCGCCGGCGAACCAGCGTCCTTCGTAAGGCGGGGCCAGAGCGGCCCAGATCCGGTCGCCGTAGTACCACCAGCGGGAGAACGAGGCGGTGTGTTCATCGGGCGGTCGCAGCGCCGAATACGGTGTGGCGCCGCAGCTCACGATTCGTCGACGGCCACTCTCTCGACCGGTGATGTCCCGAGCGGCTGCCAGTGCCGGATCGTTCCGATCCACGGCTTGCTCATCGACGACGTCCCGGTGAGCCGGAAAACCCCCGACCAGACCTGTCCTTTCTTCCGGATCGCCCAGCGGACCGCGTTCGAGTGGGCATCGAGCGTCGTGAACTGCAGCAGGGCGAGCTCGTCGCGCCAGAGAGAGATGATCGTCACGGACGCGTCTCTGTGAACGCGCAGCTGGACGTCGACCAGGCCTGGGATCGTCCTGCGTGCGATGCGGCGCAGCCGCCGGAAGCGCCGGACCGCGCCGGGCACCGACCACCACCGGCCGAAGGTGATCTTGGTGACGACGCAGACGGGTTCCTCGGGCGAGATCACCACAGCGCCCCCCAGGCGACGATCGCAATCGAGACCCCTGCCAGGAACGCCACCGAGGCGAGCCTGACCGACCTGGCCGCGTGCAGGAGGCCGAGGCCGGGCGAGGCGGCGTCAGACGGCGCGCTCCACGCCTGCGCGATGACCGCGGCTGCGAAGGCGACGCCGAGCCCGAGACCGTAGAAAGCGAGGACCAGCGGCGCGAGAACCGGCGAGACGAAGGCCGCGACGAACAAGACCATGAGCCAGTAGAGAGAGCTGAGCCGGATCGTCGAGAACCCGAGGCCGAGGTCGAATCCCCAGAATGGCCAGGCAACCCGAGCGCCGTGTTCTCGATACCACGTCGAGCAGGTCTGCCGGCGAAGCGTCGGCGTCCGCAGGCCGAGGATGCCCAGATCGGCCAGCAGCAGCACGCACCCCGCCGCGCCGACCGTGACCGCGAGCACGCGCTCGCCGGCGAGGGCCTGCGCGCCGGCTCCGAGCACGCCGATCAACGATCCCGTGATCGCCGCGCCGGCGAGGGCGCCCAATGCGAAGACCGTGACCGGCCTAAGCGAACCTCGTAGCTGACGCTTCCCCTGCACGAGGGGACCGATGACGCCGACCATCGACGCCCCTCAGGGGCTGCAGAGCTGAGGAAGCGCAGCCAGAAACGCCATCGCGCACGCGGCGCCGAGCGTCATGGCTGAGGAAGCTTGCCGCTACCCTGCACCATCGCGATTGCCCCGCACGAGCATCCCTGGCAATTTCCGCCTGCGTAACACTCGCCGCAAATCCAGACCCGCCGGAACGATCTTTTCGAACCGCTCGTAAAGCGTCACATGGCACCTCCACCATTCGGTTCCAGAGTCTCGAGGAGCTGTTGGAGCTGGCGCGGGTTGCGGACGATCGCCCCCTCGCTGACGATCCCGTCGCGGACGACCACCGCCGCGGGGCGCAGCGCAATCCCCAAGGCGCTGACGTACTCGCGCTCGATGTCGACCACGATCTCGTCCTGTGGCAAGCCGGTGTCGGCCGGCATCTCGGTCGCCTCGTCCTGGCTGTGCGCCTGGAGAACCGCGACGATCCTCTGGCCCTCGAACCGAGTGAGAAGGTCCGGTAGCCCCGACGCGACGAGCCTGCAGGTCGCGCAGTCCGTGCTGAGGAGCACGAGAACGCCGTCGCGAGCGGAGCCGTTCTCCGACCAGACGCCTCGAGCAGGCTCGGGAAGGGGCCGGCCGGCGAGCTCGCCGAGGCTGATCGGAACCGGCCGGTCGTCGAGATCGAGCTCCTTCCTCATCTGCGATACCTGCCGAACCAGCTCGAGGAGGACGAGCCCTTGGACGACGACGAGCAGCCCCAGGGCTACGACGGCGACGACGAGGAAGATCGTCATCGCGCCTGCTCCGCGAGATCGCTGTCGAGCTGCCTTCTCTGACGGACGATGGCGGCGAACTCTCCGCCGGCCAAAAGCCAGCGTCCGCCCAGGACGGTGATGATGCCGAGCATCGCTGCGAGGGGGAGCTCGCCGAGGGCGAGAGACGGCTCCGCGCTTAGGAGAAGCGCCAAGTAGACGAGCGTCGCCCCGGCGAGAGGCAGAGACGTCTCGAGGCTGTCCTTGCCCAGCTCGCTGTCGCCGCGGCCGAAGCAGTTGCACTGCACCTGCAGCCCGCGGCGCGCGGCCCAAAGCGAGAGCGCCGCGAAGCCGAGAAAGAGAACCAGCGTCACCGCCGCGACGGCGCTCGCCAGGACGCCGGCCGCCAGCAGCACCGCCAGCGTCGCCTCGGTGGCGACAACGGCAGCCGCGACGGCCGTGACGCCTCGACGCCAGGGGGTGAGCACGTCAACCGTCCGCCGGAAAGAGCCGAAGTGCCGGGCCTTCGCAAGAGCGGCAGCGGCGAGCACGGTCGTGACCGCGAACCGGAGCGTCAAGGCCAGGATGGAAATCACGACCTCCCCTCGCGCCGAATGTCGCCGGGCCGAGCACCTGCGCAGGCCCGACACACCTTCATGCGTCGTGCACCCGCAAGGATGTCAGCCCGGCCGTCCACGATCAAGACAAACCGCCTGGCGTGATCGACGCGACCGGCAGGGACGAGGCTGATCCGGGCGGCGCTCCGGGCTCATTGGCTCGACGCGGCCATCGTGGTCTTGACCGTTCCTGCGTTCGGCAGTTTCTTGTCGTCTCTGCGTCTCGCCCGACTCGCTCGGCTCATCCGGCTCGAGGCTGAGCTTGCCGAGCTAAGGCGCCGGCTGGCTTAGGGCATCTCCAGCGGCAATCCGGACCTACCTCTCTCGCAGCCGATCCCGTCCTACCGGTGGCAGTAGTAGGCGAGCCCGGCGTAGACGATGCGCTTGCGGAAGGCGGCGGTGCGTTCATCGGCGGTCGGCTTCACGCAGAGCCAACGAATGCCTGTGCTCGGCGAGCGCCACCAATACGTAGCGTGGTCGCTTGGACAGGTATGCCGAGCGTGGCACCAGCTCCGGTGCGCTGACGCAGCCCTGGCTGTAAGACCGAGAATTAGAGCAGACGCAGTGACCAAGGCGGCCACGGCGGCAGCACCAACTAGCTTGTTCATCTCCCCTCCTCTGGGCGACCCGACGGCTCGTCAAAAATCGCAGCCCGAAGGACAAACGTCAATAGGTCGCGTGGCTCATTCCGCAGGCGAGTCGGCCCAGTGTCGCTCCCGCCCCGAGTCCGAACGTCAGGTGACGTACGGCTCGGGGACGCTGCCTCGCGCGGGCTGGAATCGGGGTCGCTGAGCCAAGCCGACGCCCGGACTCAAACCGGGGACCCCTTCATTACGAGTGATGGATTAGTGTCCGCTCCAGTCCATTCCAGTCACTCCGCGCCGCGTTTCATCGGGCTTCTGCGGACTCGAGCGGACTGGAGATGACTGGAGCGGACAATCTCGTGGACGGCTGGTGGACGTCTAGACAGTTGTCAGAGTAGAAGACATCGATTTCACCGAGATGCCGGAGCTGAGGCGCTGGCCGGGCGCGACCTCGGCCACGATGCGAACCGCGTCGCTCATGTTCAGGCGGCACTTGACGCCCGCCCTCCGGTGAGCTCGTCGAGTCGGTTGCAGGCGTCGAGCGCCGCAACCTTGTAGCCGTCCGCGAACGTCGGAACGTTGAAGACTGCTTCCACGAGGTAGTCGACGGTCAGCTCACCCGCGATCACCGCTTGGCCGACATGGACGAGCTCGGTGGCCGCCGTCCCGAAGATGTGGATGCCGAGGACGTGACGGTCTTCGGCGTGTACGAGAAGCTTGAACAGGCCGGACCGGTCGCCGGCGATCTCTCCGCGAGCGAGATCCTGGTACCGGGCCACCCCGACGACGTAGGGCACCTCATCTTGGGTCAGCTCGCGCTCGGTCGCTCCGACGAATGAGATCTCAGGAATCGTGTAGATCCCATACGGAAGGAGACGAGGCAGCGATCTCGCGGGCTGCCCGAGGGCGGCCAGAGCCGCGAGACGACCTTGCTCCCTTGCGGTGGCCGCGAGGCAAGGGAAACCCACGACGTCGCCCGCGGCGAAGATGTGCGCGACGGCGGTCCGGTGTTCGCTGTCAACGGCGATCCGGCCGCGATCGTCGGCAACGACTCCGATAGCGTCGAGGTTGAGATCCTTGGTAGCGCCCTTGCGCCCGGGCGTGTAGAGGACGACCTCAGACGTGAGGTGTTTGCCGCTTCGGACGTCGATCGCCGCGACGCAGTCCGCGTCTCGCCGAACGGCCTCGACCTCCTCGCCGAGCCGGAGCACGACGCCGAGACCCCGCAGGTGGTACGAGAAGGCCTCGGCGATCTCTTCGTCGACGAACTCCAGGATTCGCGGGCGCCGTTCCACGATGGTGACCTGCACGCCGATCGCCGCAGCCATAGACGCGTACTCGAGCCCGATCACGCCGCCGCCGACCACGGTCATCGTGCGGGGCAGCTGGGTCAGTCGAAGCATGCCGTCCGAGTCGAAAACGTTTCGGTCGTCGAAATCCACTCCCGGGGGACGCGCGGGCTTCGTGCCTACGGCAACGACGAAGCATTCAGCTGAGACCACCGAGCAGTCACCCGCGTCGCGCACGATCTCGATCGTGTGCGGATCGAGAAAGGAGGCGGTTCCGACGAGGATGTCGACCGAGTTCCGTCGGAGCTGGTCGTGAATCACGTTTTGCTCGTGCTCGACGACTTGCTGGGTCCTCCAGAGGAGGTCGTCAATCGTGATCTTTCGCTTCAGCCCTCGGGTGCTTCCGTAGACGCTCTTCGCTTGTCCTGTGAGCTCGACGATCGCGGCGCGCAGAGTATTCGACGGCAGCGTGCCTGTGTTGGTGGACACCCCGCCAAGCACCGCCTGACGCTCGACGATCGCGACCCGCTTCCCGAGCCTTGCCGCTTGGATCGCCGCTCGCTGACCTGCCGGACCGGATCCAATTGCGATCAGGTCGTACCTAGTGGTGTCCACAGGCCTCAACCTGGCACCGCCCGCGCATGGTCGCACCGGTGAAATCGCCGAACCTGCCCGGAAAGATGGCGAACACGCCGAGACCGGCTCGCAGCCGGTCTCGGCGCCCCGCTGATTGGGCCTTGAGCATCTATCGGAGGGGGTGCATCCTCGCTGGTGTGGGCCAGCGCTCCGCTTCGGCGCCCTTCAGGCCGTCAAGCAGTTTCTCGCCCTCGATGTCGAGGTTTGGCATGACGCGGTCCAGACGCTGCGGCAGCCACCACGCGCTCCGTCCCATCAGAGCCATCACGGCTGGAACGAGCGTCATCCGAACGATGAACGCATCGACGAGCACTCCGAATGCGAGTGCCAGACCGATCGACTTGATGACCATGTCGACGTCGAGCACGTAGCTGCCGAAGACCGCGATCATGATCACTGCGGCGGCGGTGACGACACGGCCGCTTTGGCGGTAGCCCGTGACGATCGATTGCCGCGGCTCGCCGGAGTGCACGAAGCGCTCGCGCACACGAGACATGAGGAAGACCTCGTAGTCCATGGCGAGCCCGAAGAGGATGCCGATCAGCAGCACGGGCAGGAAGCTGACGATGGGACCGGTCTTGTTGACGTCGAAGAGCCCGCCCAGATGGCCGTCCTGGAAGACCGAGACGACGAGGCCCAGGGAGGCGGCGATGCTTAGCAGGAAGCCGACTGCGGCCTTGACCGGGACGAGGATCGACCGGAAGACGAGCATGAGCAGGATCAACGCCAGTCCGACGACCACAATGATGTACAGCGGCAGCTTGGCGGCGAGCCGATCGGCCGTGTCGATGTTGATCGCGGTCTGGCCGGTCACGAGCACGTTTACCCCGGTGTCACGCCGAACTTCGTCCGCCTTGTTGCGGATCACGGAGACCAGATCCTTCGTCTGGTCGGTCGACGGGCCGCTCTTGGGAGTAACCCCGACAATGGTGACGTCGCCGGCTTCGTTCTGAGTCGGCTCCGAGACCGCGGCGACGTCGGGCAGCGATGCGAGCCCGCTGGAAGAGCGCTTCGCGACCTCCTGCTGCTGCTCCTTCGTAGCGCCGGGCGCGTCCACGACGACCGTGAGCACGCCGTTGAAGCCCGGACCGAAGCCTCCGCTGAGCAGGTCATAGGCTTTCCGCTCGGTGGAGCTCTTCGGCTCGGACCCCGCGTCGGGGAGTCCGAGCGAGAGGCGGGTCGCGGGGATCGCGATGCTCACGATCACCACGAGCCCGACGGCGAGCACGGGTAGCGGATGGTTCGTCACGAACCGCGCCCAGCGCTCGCTGAACGGCACGCGGTCTGCCGTGCGTGCCCTGCGCGGCCGGAACGCGAGCACGCGGTTCGTCTTCGCAAAGCGCTCGCCTCCGATGCCGAGGACAGCCGGCAGCAGCGTGATCGCGATCAGCACGGCGAGAGAGACGGTCGCAACGGCCGCCAACGCCATCACGGTCAGGAAGGGAATGTTCATCACGACCAGGCCCACGAGGGCGATCACGACTGTCATCCCAGCAAAGACGACGGCGCTGCCGGCAGTCGCGATCGCTTGGGCGGCAGCCTCGCGCGGCTCGAGCCCGTCCGCGAAGTTCTGGCGATGTCGGGACATGATGAAGAGGGCGTAGTCGATGCCGACCGCGAGCCCGAGCATGGACCCGAGGATCGGCGCCGTCTCGGAGACGCTGATCACGCCGGACAGAGCGGAGAGGGCGGTCACTCCGATGATCACCCCCAGGATCGCGGTAATCACCGGTATGGACGCAGCAAGCAGCGAGAGCAGAGCAATCGCCAGGATGATGAAGCCGATGAGCAGGGCAGCCCCCTCGGAGGTCTTCGAATCCTCCGTAACGAGACCGCCGCTGAACTCGACCTGAAGGCCCCCTGCACGCGCCGGGTCGGCGCTTGCTTCCAACGCGTCGCGAGCGGGGTCCCTCACGTCCTCCTTCGGCACCGGGTAGACCACGTCGGCGAAACCGATTCGCTTGTCACGGCTCAAAGCGCCGGCGCTGTACGGGTCGATGACGGAAATGACCTGCTCGCCCTTCTTCGCTCGGGCGACCGACTCCATGACGGCGGCCTTGTTCGCCGGGTCGGTCAGCGTCTGGCCCTGGGGGGCGACGAAGACGACTCGGGCGGATGCACCGCCCGCGCCCGGGAACTTCTTGTGCAAGAGATCCTCGGCCCGCTGCGATTCAGTGCCCGGGACGGAGAACTTGTCGTTCGTCTCACCTTTGAACGCGGCTGCCGAGGCGGCCACGGCGATGACCACGGCGAGCCAGGCTCCGATCGTCTTCCAGCGGTGCTCGAAGGCCCATCCTCCGAGCCGATAGAGATAGGTCGCCATGTCGGCGCCCCCTTTCAGCGAGGTACGTCGTTTGCCACTCCCACACTTGGGTGGACTCGGTGCGGTCGCACCGGCGAGATCGCCGGTTTGGCCGGGAACGCAGCGCTGATTACGATTGCCAGGTGCTCTTCGGGCGTGACGTCGAGCGGGCCGAAATCGGGACGCTGCTCGAAGCGGCGCGCGATTCGCGAAGTGGCGCGCGCGTCGTGCGTGGCGAGGCTGGGATCGGCAAGACGGCGCTCCTGGATGACGCGCGTGACCGCGCCGGGGACATGCACGTCCTGACTGCGCGGGGCGTCGAGTCTGAGTCGGAGCTTCCGTTTGCCGCCCTCGACCAGCTCATTCGACCCGCACTCGGTCACCTGGAGGAGCTGCCTCCACCGCAAGCCGCAGCTCTTCGGCGTGCCCTCGGACTCGAGGAGGGGGGTGCGGACGAGCACTTTCTCGTCTTCGCTGCCTGTCTATCGCTCCTCTCGGAAATGGCCGAGCGGCGGCCGGTTCTCTGCCTCGTGGACGACGCGCATTGGCTCGACACAGCGTCCGCCGACGCGCTGCTGTTCGTGGCGCGCCGTCTAGACGCCGAGGGAATCGTGATGCTGTTCGCCGCCCGGGAGGGCGACGTTCGTCATTTCGAGGCAGCCAACGTTCACTCTCTGCTCCTAGAGGGGCTGGACGCGGAGGCGGCGGAAACACTCCTCTCCCGGGTCGCGGGTGAAGCGGCTCCGAGCGTGCGTGACCGGCTGATCGAGCAGGCTCGTGGCAATGCTCTCGCGCTCGTCGAGCTCCCGTCGGCGCTTAACGAGGCGCAGCTCGCCGGCGACGAGCCCCTCCCTGACGCGCTACCGCTGACACACCAGGTCGAGAGCATCTTTCTCGAGCGCGTCCGGCGCTTGCCCGATGAGACCCAGCGCGCGCTCCTCCTGGCCGCTGCCGATGATGCGGAGGACGCCGCGCTCATCAGCCGCGCCTCGGGACTAGCGGGTGTCGGTTCGCACGTGCTCGACGGCGCAGAGCAGGCCGGTCTCGTCACCGTGCACGGGAATCGGCTCGAGTTTCGACACCCTCTGGTCAGGTCGGCGGTGTACGAGGCGGCGACATCCAGTGAGCGTCGGGATGCCCACCGCGCGCTTGCGGAAGCGCTTCAGAACGAGGAGGAGGCAGACCGCCGCGCCTGGCACCTCGCGGCCTCCGTTCTCGAGCACGATGAAGACGCGGTCAGTGCGCTCGAGGAGGCGGCCGAGCGCGCGGAAGAGCGAGCGGGCTACATTGCTGCGGCCAAGGCGTTCGAGCGCGCGGCCGAGCTGTCGGCGGACGGAGCCGCTCGAGGTCGCCGCCTGGTCCGCGCTGCGAGGGCCGCGCGCATCTCAGGTGCGGACGACCACGCAGTCGCGCTCGCGAACCGCGCGCTTCCTCTCGTCGACGATCCGCTCCTGCAAGCCGAGATCGCGCTCACTGTCGGTGTTGCCGAATTTCGCCGCGGCCGGCCACTCGACGGTTTCCCCGGGCTGATCGACGCAGCACGCGAGGTCTCCGAGCTCGATCCCCACAAGGCGCTCGAGCTCGTCATCTGGGCTTCGGGTGCTGCATCGACCGGAGGGAATCCCACTGCTCTCATCGAGGTCTCCAAAGTGGCTGCCACAGTCGCGGCCGCTGGCGGAGATGACGAGTCCATGTTCGTCGTGCAGGCCCTCGCCGCTTTTGCACGGTCGATGGAGGGAGATACGGCGACAGGAGCGGACCACCTCGAGGAGGCGCTCGCCTGGGCAGCCACGGCGGGTAATGCGCAGCACGTTTTCGCGGTGAGCGTCGCCGCGCTCTTCCTGAGGGACGAACAACGTTTCGCCACGCTGATCAACCGGGCGATCTCGCTTGCGCGAGCGCGCGGCGAGTTCGGGATCCTCGCGGAAGCCTTGACCATAAGGGCGGCCCAACTCGTGATCGCGCAGCGGTTCGACGAAGCAGCGCTTGCTGCGGGCGAGGGCTTGCAGTTCGCCCGCGACTACGGAGCCGCCAATGTCGCGGCAAGATCTCTGGGCAACCTCGCCTTCGTCGCGGCCGTCCGCGGCGATGATGACGAGGCTCGCCGGGGTGCGGGCGAGGTGCTCGAGCTTGCGGCCGCCCACGGGCTCCCTCCGCTCGCCGGATCTGCCGTCTACACACTCGCCATGCTCGACCTTGGCCGCGGGCGCTGGACTGAAGCCCTCGAGCGCTTGGAGATTCTCGCCGACCCGCCTCCGGACATCGGCGACGCGCGCATGGCGAAGTTCGCCCTACCGGACGTGATCGAAGCCGCGGTGCGCGCGGGCCGGTCGACCGAGGCGGATGAAGCGCTTTCGGCGTTCGAGGACTGGGCGCTCCAATCGGGCCCGGCGTGGGCACGGCCCCAGCTTGCCAGCTGTCGCGCTCTCGTAGCGGACGGCGACGAGGCGACCAAGCACTTCGAGGAGGCGCTCCAGCTCGGTGCCGGCGCCCGGCCCTTCGACCTCGCTCGAATCCAACTTCTCTTCGGTGAGCACCTCCGGCGGGAGCGTCGCCGCACCGACGCGCGCGTGCAGCTGCGTGCCGCTCTCGAGAGATTCGAACGCTTTCGAGCGGAGCCTTGGGCCGACCGGGCCCGCTCGGAGCTTCGGGCGTCGGGAGAGACGGCACGCAGACGTGACCCGAGCACGATCGACCAGCTGACGCCGCAGGAGCTTCAGATTGCCCGCTTCGTCGCGCAGGGCCTCGCGAACAAAGAGGTCGCCGCTCAGCTCTTCCTCTCGCCGCGGACGATCGACTACCACCTCCGCAACGTGTTCGCGAAGCTGGGGATCAAGTCGCGCACGCAGCTGGCGCTTCTTGCCCTTGGAGAGC
>WNGF01005545.1_pt1 | contig 36699 bp, 45 predicted proteins | sample 5400641 | NCBI WGS metagenome assembly WNGF01 (sample SAMN13153371, study PRJNA577476) | soil metagenome | isolation source: 80 cm soil or saprolite under grassland replicate 2 | place: USA:California | collected 2016-06-15 | reverse complement strand
TCCGCGCTGCCTTTGCGATTGTCCAGCGCAAACGGACCTTCTGGAAGCTGATCTATGCTGTGCGCACACAGGGCGCAGTTGTGGCAAGCCTCGGCGATCTGTTGATCGCAGCCTCGAGCGAGATTCGCACGACAATCGAACGCTACTGCCGCACTGCCGGGCTGCCGCACCCTGAGATCGAAGCTGCCATCCTGTTCGCGCTGATCGACGGCGTCGCGCAGCACTATGTGCTAGACCCCGCAAACTACCCGCTCAGCGCCGTAACAGAGGCATTGGTCGCTCGCTACAACACATTATTAGTCAAACAAGGAGGTGACAATGGGACCTGAGTGGCTTGACCGAACGATCTACCCGTTCACTTCGCGCTATCTCGACTTGCCGATGGGCCGCATGCACTACGTTGATGAAGGGAAGGGCGAGCCGATTGTCTTTGTCCACGGCACACCCACATGGTCATTTCTTTACCGCGATCTGATCAAACGCCTCTCGGCTCGCTACCGCTGCGTAGCGCCTGATCAGATCGGCTTCGGACTTTCAGACAAACCCCTCAACTGGACATACCGCCCAGCCGACCACACCGTCAACCTTGCCACGCTGATCGAGCGCCTGGACCTCCATGAGATCACGCTGGTCGTCCACGATTTCGGTGGCCCGATCGGGCTGGGCTACGCTGTCGAACATGTGGAGAACGTCGCGCGATTGGTTGTGTTCAACACATGGATGTGGTCGTTGGCAGACGATCGGCAAGTGCGCCGCACCGACCGCCTTGTACGTGGAGCGCTGGGCAAGTTCCTCTACATCCGGCTGAACGCATCGCCGCGCTTCTTGCTGCCGGCGCTGTGGGCGAACAAGGCCACCCTCACGCCTGCGGTGCACAAGGCTTATACGGCTGTTCACCCTCGAGCGCAGGATCGGATGGGCATGTATCAATTGGCGCGCGAGTTACTCGGATCATCCGACTGGTACGATGGGCTGTGGGAGCGACGGGCGCGGCTGGCGAACATCCCAGCACTGCTGCTGTGGGGCCTTAAGGACCCAACATTCGGCCCCGCTCTTGGGCGCTGGCGCGAGGTGTTCCCACAGGCTCAGGCGATCACATTTCCCGACGCCGGCCACTTTGTGATGGAGGAGGAACCGTCAGTAGGGGAACGCGTGGAGAGGTTCATCGATGAGCGGGCCGTGGTTTACGGGGTATGAGGAGCATCGGTGCGAGACGATTGGAATCTCCGGTATCCCGAATCAGTGGATCGGACAATCTCTCCTCATTATCCCTCTTCTCAGCGTATCAATGCTCTATTTCAGAAGCGGGATGTGTAGATTATGTTGGACACCGGAAAAGATTCGTGCGATAGCTTTTAGACCCCTAAATGACGCGTGCCGAGACCATTTCAAAGTGGGCTGAGCCTAGCGGAAGACCGGCGTGCTGGGATTTTTGCCAGGAGACAACAGATAGTCGCATTGTGCTGATGGCCTGATCCAGAGCGGAAGTGACGATGGTGCCGAGCTACAGGCCCTAGCCCCCACTTTGAAATTCTCCCGCGACGGGACGAGATCGGGGAGGAGGGCAATTTTCTGCAAGACGGCGAGACACCTGCTGTGCTATAGTGATCTCGGAGGGCAATCAATAGACCGCAGCACATGTCATATGATACCAGATTCGGTTGATCGCTTATTACAAGCGGGGAGGTTTGGAGGGGCGGGGTATCCTCCGTGTGCCGTTCCAGGAAAACTCCTTGCTCAACTCTTTAGACAAGGTTTCAGGCAGACCAATCTGACTTTACAGTCTTGACCAAAACTACAGACAAACAACTCCCTGGTGGTATGGTTGAAGCGCCAACCCCAACCAATCACCAGGGAGGAACCGATGGTTCGCACGCATCCTAATCCTAGTACCCACGACCCTTGTCTAAGCGGCGCGGTATGCTATCGTTACGTCAAAGGACAATAGCAATGCAGACAGTCACATTGATCGTATTTTGCGCAACAGTATTGCCGCTGATTTTTACGCCAGGTCCTGACATCATTTACATCACCACAAGAGGTATTGCACAGGGACGCCAGGCGGCGCTGGTATCGACGCTGGGCGTGTGCGCTGGATACATCGTTCACACGCTCCTAGCAGTGTTGGGACTGACTGCGCTGCTTTATGCGTCAGAAACGCTATTCAATATCGTGAAATATGCCGGGGCGGCATATTTGCTGTATCTGGGAATCAAGGCGATCAGAAGCAAGTCCCACATCGAGCTGAAGGCGGACAAAAAGCGGATGAGTAACAAGAGGATGCTTTTGACTGGAATGGCGACAAGCGTTATGAATCCGAAAGGAATATTGCTGTTCTTTTCGTATTTTCCGCAGTTTGTGGTGCCAGAAGCAGGGAACGTGACGCGCCAGCTGTTTGTAATTGGAACGCTGTTTACAGTGATGTGCGGCTTGGTGTATGGCACGTATGGATTCTTCTCTGGGGCAATTGGAGAGCGGTTATCGGCCGAACCGCGAATTGCGAATGTGATGAAATGGTTCACAGGAAGCGTGCTGATTGGATTAGGCCTGCGATTGGCATTGCCGGATAAGAAATAGCAGGCAATTTCGCGCTGGTTTCATATGCGTGCCAGGGCGCACACAACATAGCATGCAGCCGACGCTCATGGCCTGGGCGGTTTGCTGGGCTCATAGGCCGTCTGGGCCATGAACGCGGCTGATGCTGGCGTTGGGCGCACGCCATCACTTAGCCGAATTTGGAATGCATGGACGAGCGCATCGGGAGATGAGATCGACAGACATGGCGACACCGAAGATCGATCGAAAACCATCCACACGCGGCCAGGAGTGGAGCAAGATCGGGCGCAGTGCAGAGCTCAACCTGGAGTTCTTTCAGGCGTTCTACACCACGCATGCTTACCCGCGCCACGTCCATGATTACTACGTCATCAGCTTGATCGAGCGCGGGATACAGTCGTTTACCTGCCACGGCACGAAGCATATTACGCCGCCCGGCGGGCTGATCCTGCTCAATCCCGACGACGTGCACACCGGGGAGCCGGCCGACGAGCGCGGGTTCGAATATCGTGCGCTCTACCCAACGGTCGCGCATATGCGGGCCGCGCTGGCCCAGTTCACCGGGCGGCAGCAGGATATCCCCTTCTTTTCAACGGCGCCGATCGATCGCCCGATGCTATCAGGCAGCGTCCGCGCGCTGCATAGGTCGCTGTTCGAAGAGGCCTCGCCGCTCGAGCGCGAGTCGCGCTTCATCTGGGTTCTGGCACAGCTTATCAAGGACCACGCTGATACCCGCCCGCTCGAGCGAGCGATCGGGCATGAGCCGCGCGTGATACGGCAGGCCCGCGACTATATTGACGCTCACTTTGCGCGGGGCGTCACCCTGACCGAAGTCGCCAGCTATGTCGGCCTGAGCCCGTACTACTTCCTGCGTGTCTTTCGTGCCGAAGTGGGAATGCCCCCGCATGCCTACCTCGAAAGCGTACGAATCCGCCAGACGCAGCAGCTCCTGGCACAGGGGATGCCGGTGGCTGAGATCGCCCACGAGGCCGGGTTCAGCAGCCAGAGCCATTTCACCCATCGCTTCAAGCGCCTGATCGGTGTGACGCCAGGCCAGTACACGCACCAGCTCAAACGCTGATGCAGGATCGCGCCCGTGATGCACATGCCCGGCATTTCGCCGCTACTTGCAACTGGAACAACCAGAGGGAGGTCAGCTTGACTCGACGGCGCATCCATTACGCCTGGATCATGCTGGCACTCTGTTTCCTCGGGCTGCTGACCGCTCAGGGCGTGCGTCTCTCCTTTGCGGCCTTTATCGATCCATGCGAGCGCGAATTTGCCGTCGATCGGGGCGCCATCGCGCAGGTCTCGCTCCTGAACTTCGCCGTGTATGGCGTGATGCAGCCGCTCGTTGGCCGGCTCGTTGATCATTATGGCGTCCGCCGTGTGCTCTTCCTGAGCGTGCTGCTGGTGGGGCCGGGAATCCTCGCGGCCTCCTTCGCGCGCTCGACCAGCTAGCTCCTCGTGCTGTAGGCCTGGTCGCCTCGATCGGCTTCGGAGGAGCCTCCGGCGTCACCGCCTCCGTCGCAATGGCCAGGTGGTCCAGGCGCGACGCGGCCTGGCCTTCGCCATCATCGTGGCGCTGGCCAGCTCCTGCTCGTTCCGGGGTTGCTGCTGGCGATCGGGGTATCGGGCTGGCGGCCGCCGCTGATCGTCATCGGCACGCTGCTGTGCCTGGCGGTATTCCCGGTGCTCCTGATCTTCCTGCGTTCCGCCCCTGCCGAGGTAGGGGTCCAAGAGCTATCTGACGATTATTGTGCGCTGTCCAACATAACGATCAGGTGTAGAGAAACTGAACCGAAGAATGGAGATCATCCTGGTGCCGCTTGCACTTCTCCTCAACTGGCGCCTTCCGCAGCGGCCGGCATTCATCCTTGTCGCTACCCTAGTCTTCTATGCCATCCGCATATAGATGTATATTTCCTTCGCGCCGCAGTAGTTCGCGTTCGCAGACATGGCCTTTTCGCAAGCGTTGATTGATCAGCTCAAGATCTGGATGGTGATAGATATCATACGAGTCGTACTCCTTCTTGGAGAAGCCGTGCTGTTGCTCCTGGCAGCCCTGGTTGGCGTGGCTTGAGTATCGGTGCATGCCAAGAACGATCAATAACCTACGGCCAGGCAGCGCGGCGAGATTGATGCAAATAGCTACTTGACTCTCTACCATGGTAGAGGGTGTATACTCCAGCCGAGCTTGGTAAGGGGGTGTTCCATGCAGATGCGCGCATTAATGGCCGATACCACCACGGTATTCCGGCACAGGGCATCGCCATCGCCCTCCGGACGTTGCGGCGCATACAGGAGAATCTGATGGCCAGCGCCGCCGGTGAGCAGGCGGACGGGCCGGCCTCATGCGTGGTTCACCGCTCTGCCGCCTGCTACCTGTGGCCGTTAGTGCGATAAGCGCCTGAGCTGGATCAGAGAGCATATAACGAACTACCCGTGGAAGCCGTGCGATGACGCAGCTGACGTTTTCGAGGTCTGGGCGGACATCGCGCTGTGGAGCAGCGGAACGAGAGGAGAGCTGCACGCCGGGGGCGGCGTGCAGGCGCAGGCAGAATAACACAACGTGGCGGGGGCGAACCGATCGGCTCACCCTCGCAACGCGACAGGAAAGGAAACAGCGATGTGGTACTTGAACGAGATCGCGGCGCGCGAGCATGCCAACGATTTGTTACGCGAAGCGCAGCACGAACGCTCTGTGCGTGCCGCGCGCGGCGTGCGGCGCTCGAAAGGTCTGTATGGATCGGCGATGTCTTGGCTGGGTCGCTGGCTGATCGCCTGGGGGTGGCGGCTGCGGGCGCGGCACGACGCGACCGAGTTTTGCGAGGAGGCCACGGCGTACCAGCTGTATCGGTAACACCGCCTTCGTGCGAGCTTTACTGTTTGGCGATGCGCGTGAACGGTGTGCTGATGCTGGCAGTGCCCACGCTTGTGTCTCGGAAACCATCCCAAGTGAGAGGAGCATGGCATGACGAAGTTTTTGTTCACGACCCTGCCCACCAATGATCTCGGCTTGCTGACACGGTCCCTGCCGATTGCCGCTGAACTGGCCGCGCATGGGCACACAATCGTGTTCTGCAGCCCCGCCAAAGCCCCCAGCCGCTTGATTGCCGACGCCGGGTTTGTCAACCTGCTTCCCAAGCATCCGCTCTACGATCTCATCGGCATGGATCGGAGCCTATCGGGGCTAGCCACCTTCATCAGATCGGGCCAATGGCAGCGGTATGGCACGCTCGTCCATTTCCTTCGCCAGCTCATCCCGGCCTTGCCGATCAGGTCGGCGCCCAAGACGCTCGAAGACTGGACGATCGATCAGACGGGTGCACGGATGGGTCTGTTGAACGCCGGCTTCGTGCGCGCCAGCTGTGAGGCCCTCAAAGCACTGATGCTAGATTGTGGCGCGGACGTGGTCGTCGACTTTTTGAACCCCTTTGCGGTGATCGCTGCCCGGATACTCCACAAACCGGTGATCACCGTGATTCAGGGCGACGCCCATCCCGCCAGCCAGGGGTTCATCTGGTGGAAGAGGCCGCCTGCATATCTCCCCACGCCGGTCCCGGTTGTGAACACGGTGCTGGCGGAGTACGGGCTGCCGCCCATCCGCACGTTAGCGGAGCTGTGTGTGGGTGATCTGACCTTGGTGGTGGGCGCGCCGGAGACCGACCCACTCCCTGACCATACTGATGTCACCTACATTGGCCCGATCCTGTGGCAAAAGCCTGGCACGAGATTGCCGGAGCGGATCGACGGTCTCAGCCGCGACAGGCCCTTGATCTGGGTCTATTCGGGCAATCCGCGCTACGCGTCAGGGGACGATGCGTTTGACTCGATCGTTGTCCTGCAAGCCTGCATCGCGGCGCTGGCGAGCGAAGAGCTGCACGTCGTCGTGACCACCGGGCATCACCCGCTGCCGCAGGAGCTGCTGCCGCTGCCCGCCAACTTCCACCACGAACCGTACCTTCCAGGATTGGCGATGGCGCAGCGGAGCGACCTGCTGATCCACCACGGTGGCTATGGGTCATCCCAAACCGGACTCTACACCGGGACACCTGCCGTGATCATCCCGACCTACTCAGAACGCGAGAGCAACGCACGGCGGATCGCCGCCTTGGGTGCCGGGGCAATTGTATCGGTCGAGCGTGCATCGGGGGCGAAACGAGTCCGCGTGGACGACGTGCGGGCGACCGTCCGGCGCGTGCTCAGCGACCCATCCTTCACCGACAACGCTCGGCGCATAGGCGAGCGACTACGGGCATATGGCGGTGCCGGGCACGCAGCACACTTGATTGAGCAATTCAGTGAGCGGGTAGGGGTAGATAGAGACAATGCTCCTCGTAACGATGCTGCTTGGCTTGTAGAGGAGGTGAGCATATGACAAGAGCAGAGCTTCTTGGTCCGTTCAAACAAGTTCATCTTGCACAAGGAACCATTCGCTATCGCGAGCTGGGTTCTGGCCAGCCGGTGGTCTTCGTCCATGGTCTGCTGGTGAATGGCGATCTGTGGCGCAAGGTTGTGCCATCTTTGTCAAGGCATTGTCGCTGCATCGTGCCTGACCTGCCACTTGGCTCACATGAGATCGCTCTGAAGGAGGATGCTGATCTCAGTCCCTCGGGACTCGCACAGCTTCTTTCCGACTTTCTTGCGGCGCTTGATTTGGAGCGAACAACGCTGGTAGCCAATGATGCCGGAGGTGCACTCTGTCAGATCGTCATGACCGAGTCTGCTGAACGGATTGGTCGGGTTGTGCTCACCAATTGCGATTCCTACGACGCCTTTCCGCCGCTGTTCTTTCGTCCATTGCATTGGGGAGCGCATCTTCCTGGTTTTCTGTTTCTGATTGGGCAACTGTTGCAACTGCGCTGGTTCCAACGCTTGCCAATCGCGTACGGCTGGTTGGCCAAGTATCCGATGGCGCCTGAGACGCTCGCATCCTATGTTGACCCTATCGCTAGGAACACGGCAATTCGTCGTGATCTCGGCAACGTACTGAAAGGAACCTCGGCGCGCTATACGTTGCAGGCCGCTCGGAAGTTCCCATTGTTTGACAAACCAGTCTTGTTGGCCTGGGCAAGGCAAGATCGCTTCTTTCCGCTGCGGTACGCTCACGCTCATCACAAGGCACTCCCCAATGCGCGTTTGGCACTGATCGAGGACTGCTCTACATTTGTTCCCGAAGACCAGCCGGAACGCTTAGCAACGCTCATTGAGGAATTTGTCGCCCAAACTGATCATGTACTGCTCAGTGGAGGAGCATGGCAATGATGATCCACGCTATGGAGATGCAAACGATGGAACAAGAGTTTGTCCAACGATTTGCGGAAGCATGGAAGCAGCCTTCACCAGAGCGGCTTGTTGCGTTACTACATCCTGATGTGGTCCTCTACCAACCCCAATCGCCTGCGATCCGCGGCAAAGAAGCTGCGCACAGAGAGTTTCAACGTCTCTTTCGTTGGCTGCCGGATCTCTGTGGAGACGTTGAACGATGGTGTGGCGCGAGTGGCGTGGTCTTTATCGAGTGGCACATGCGCTTCCCAATCGGTAAGGGGCTCGCTATCAGAGCAGTGGATCGGTTTGTTTTGCAGGAGGGCTTGGGCATCGAACGTGCGGTGTACTTCAATCAACTCCCCTTGCTAGCAGCAATCGTGAGCCATCCACAGGTTTGGCCTGGGTTCATACACTACCGCTTCGGGCGGGGATAACTGGAGTCGGAGGTGCGCATGCTTCTGCTGTTAAAGAACATCCTGTTCACGCTGTTGGTGCCTGGAACATCCGCTGTCTACATCCCACTGCGCCTTGTAGCCTCACGGGGCGTACCTCCGCTGTCGGAATGGAACGCTGCGCAGGTCGCAGCCTTGCTGCCTCTATCACTTGGGACAGCGATCTATGTTTGGTGCGTATGGCACTTCGCGGTGACCGGCCGGGGCACACCTGCGCCGATAGACGCACCCAAGCGCTTGGTCGTGCAGGGGCCGTACCGGTACGTGCGCAACCCGATGTACGTCGGCGTGCTGCTGGTCATCGTCGGCTGGGCAGTGTTTTTTTGGTCGTCGGCGTTGCTGATCTACGGCTTGGGAGTAGGGATGCTCGTCCATGTATTCGTCGTGCTGGTCGAGGAGCCGCTGCTGGAGCAGCAATTTGGCCAGGCATACGTGACCTATCGTGAAGCGGTTGGGCGTTGGATGCCGAGGATGGGACATAAGTAGGCCGTCTCATGGCCTGGGCATCAGGTGTCACCGTAGGCGCCCTGCACAGAACGGCCCGAAAATCACGACGATCTGTGGCGAGCAACACCTGGTGCGAAGTAGTCGGCTGCTTCGCATGTTTGCCAGCGTCAAGGGTGCGACCCACTGACAATCGGTTCACAGCTCGCGCCGTTCCCGCCCACATTCAGTATCTTGTCATACTCTTTGGGCCGTATACATCTCTTGACTGAAGGATAGCTCCTTACACACATTAGGTTGCCCCTCACAGCAGTTACTGGAGATTGCGGCGAATAGCGAGGTGTCAACATGAAAGTGTTCGTCACGGGTGGCACTGGTGCCATCGGCGGTCATGCCGTTCCTGCGCTCGTGCGCGTGGGACACACGGTCACCGCACTCGCACGAACGGCGGAAAAGGCCGCGCTGTTGAGCACACAGGGCGCGACACCCGCAGCGGTGTCGATCTACGACCGAGCGGCATTAACGGAAGCGTTCGCCGGGCACGATGCGGTCATCAATCTTGCAACCGCCATTCCGCCAACTGCTAAGTTCATGCAGACGAAGGCGTGGGCTGACAACGACCGCGTCCGCACGGAGGGCTCGGCCGCGATCGTTGATGCAGCCATTGCAGCAGGCGTTCCGCGTGTGGTGCAGGAATCCGTCAGCATGATCTATTGCGATAGCGGCGACGCCTGGATCGACGAGGACTGGCCGACCGACAATTTTCCGCTGGCGCATGCGAACCACGCCGCCGAGGCCAGCGCGAACCGTTTCTCCAGCGCAGGTGGTGTGGGCGTGGTGCTGCGTTTCGGCTGGTTCTATGGGCCGGGCGCGAGGCATAGCGAGCAGTTTTTCGCCCTGGCGCGTCGCCATATCTGCATAATGATGGGGCCGCCCGACAGCTATGTTTCGTCCATCCATGTCAGCGACGGCGCTGCCGCAGTCGTCGCGGCGCTGATGGTCCCGGCGGGAACCTACAACATCGTCGACGACGAGCCATTGACCAAGCGTGCCTACGCCGACGCTCTCGCCGCTGCAGCGGGAAAGTCGGCCTGGCTTCGAGCGCCGGGCCGCCTGGCGCTCCTGCTTGGGGATCGTTCGACGTCGCTGACCCGGTCCTTGCGTGTCAGCAATGCACGTTTCCGCGCAGCCTCCGGATGGTTGCCCAGGTACCCAAGCGCCCGCGAAGGTTGGCGGGCAACCGCCACCGCCCTGGAACAACGCCGAGCATAACGCTATCCCGTCACGCTGAGCGAAGGTGCGTTGCTGATGCGGCACCAAGATCTCGGCAGAGTGGGTGTGAGGGTTGGCGAAAGTGGATCGCTTCGATTGATATTGCCTCTTGACATAGACATAGTATGTCTAGTATAATAATGACTATGGCGCGAACTTTCAAACGCTCACCTGTGGCTCTGGCGCTGCTGGCGCTGCTATATGAGGCGCCGATGCATCCCTACCGGATGCAGCAGTTAGTCAAAGAACGCGGCAAAGATAAGATCATCAACGTCCAGCGTCGGGCGAGTCTCTATCAGACGATCGGCCAACTGGAGCGCGCCGGACTGATCCGTATTCGGAAGACGGTGCGCGAGGCCAGACGCCCGGACCGGACGATCTACGAAGTGACTGACGCTGGGCGCCTGACCTTTCAGCGCTGGCTGCGCGAGGCGCTCTCGACGCCGGCGCAGGAGTTTCCCGAGTTTCCGGCGGCGATCTCGTTTCTGCCCTTGCTGACGCCAGAGGACGCGCTGCGCCAACTGGAGAAACGTGCGGGCGCGCTGGTCGACAGGTTGGCGCAGGTGAACGCCGGCGGGCGCGAAGCCGAAGGAGCGTTACCCAGGTTGTTTCTACTTGAGGACGAATATCTGCACGTCACGCTCGACGCCGAGCTGGCCTGGGTGCGTGGCCTGATTGACGACCTCGGTTCCGGCCGGCTTACATGGAGCGAGGAGTGGCTGCGCAAATTTATGGCATCTGAGGAGGATGAGTTATGAGCGAGTTGAACTAACATCCGCGCGACGTCCCGGAACGCACGCACTGCGACGTGAAATCGTACCCCCACCGCTTTCACACTGAGCTCTCCGGGTCTCCGTAGCAACCCTTGTCTGCGTTTACCGAAAGGGAGCAGCTGATCCTGGCTGTATCCATGGCTTTGTATGTGCCCGATCCGGGCCGTCACCACGCTGATTATCACGCATCCAGCGATCGACGTACACCGCAATCACGGCGGCGCTGATCTGTCGTCGCAGGGAGGAGGAATACGCATGGCACATATTCTCATCAGTACGATGCCCGCCGTCGGGCATGTGAATCCCCTGTTGCTCACGGCTGCGAAGTTGGTTGCACGCGGGCACCGGGTCTGGTGGCACACCGGCACAGAAGCGGCACCCAAGGTCGAGGCCAGCGGCGCGTGGTTCGTGCCGATGCAGCACACACGTGATATCGTCGAACCGCTGCGCCAAGCGCAGCAAAAGCACGGCCTGGCCGCGGCCAACGCCGCCATGATCAGCCTGTTCGTCGCGCCGATGCTGGGGCAGCTGCGCGACTATCAGGCGATACTGGCCGACTTTCCGGCCGACGTGGTCGTTGTAGACATGTGCAGCCTGGGCGCGCTGCTGCTGCACGAGACCGGCGGGCCGGTGTGGGCCACGGTGGGCATCAACCCGCTACGCACGGCCGAGAGTCCGCCCTATGGCTCGGGGAAGGCACCTGCCCGTTCGCCAATCGGGCGCTTCCAGAATCGTCTGATCAGCTGGCTCGGCAATCACGTCGTGCTGCGCGAGGTGACGGTCGCCTTCAACCAGCAACGCCGGCGGGTCAGCCTGCCCGCTGTCGCCAAGGGTACGACAGTTTTCGACTATCTGATGTCGCCGTTTCTGCACCTGCAAGGCACGACGCCGGCATTCGAGTTCCCGTACCGCGATCTGCCGCCACACGTGCATTTTGTGGGGCCAATGCTGCCGCCTCTGCCGACGGACTACGCGCTGCCGCCGTGGTGGCCGGAATTGGAAACCGGACGGCCGGTGGTGCATGTCACCCAGGGGACCGTGGCAACCGATGTTGCCGAGTTGGTCTGCCCGACGATCGAGGCCCTGGCCGGCGAGGATGCCCTGGTTGTGGTGACAACTCCAGCGCCGGACCAACTCGGCGCAGTGCCATCGAATGTGCGGGTGGAGCGCATGATTCCCCACGCTCTGCTGCTGCCGCATGTCGACGTCATGGTGACCAACGGCGGCTACAACGGGGTGAAGGTTGCCCTGGCGCACGGCGTCCCGTTGGTGGCTGCTGGCGCGACCGAAGACAAACCCGAAGTCTGTTCGCGCATCGCTTGGTCCGGCGCGGGGCTGAATCTGCAGACCGGGGCGCCGACGCCGGCGCAACTGAAACAGGCGATCCAGCGCGTGTTACACGATTCGTCGTATCGGGAGCACGCACGCGCCATCCAGGCTGACTTTGCCGCGCACGACAGCCCGACTGAGGCGGCGCAGCTGCTCGAACGCCTAGCGCAGACCAAACAGCCGATCGTAGGCACCAATGGAGGAGCAGGATGAACAACAATATGGTGTCGAAAACTTATCGCCAGGGGCTCAATCCGCTCTGGCTCGTGGTTCCCGCGTCCACCATCGTCTTCGCCCTGGGCTGGAGCAACGTGGCAGGGATGACCGGCGCACTCATCGGCGGGATCGGTGGCTTGGTGTGGGCGTTGGTCCTGGCCTACCTGGTTCGTCTGCTTGATCGCACGGAACGTTGGAAGGATCGGCTTGCCACTGCGGTGCTGGTGGCCGCGGCAGCGACCTTGTTCACCATGATGGGCGGCGGACTCTACGAGGGCATGCTCATGTCCAAAGCGCTTGAGACCGAGCCGGAATGGATTACGACCATCACGAGCGGGCCGCTTGCAGACCAGGTCATTCTCTATTTCATCATTCTGAACTCACTGATGGAGGTCATCCTGGTGCCGCTGGCGCTGTTCCTCAATTGGCCCTTTCCGAAGCGGCGGGCATACGTCTTTGTCGCCGGCCTGATTTTCTATGCGCTCCGCATCTGGACGTATCTGTACTTCGCGCCGCAGTATTTCGCGTTCGGAGACATGGCCTTTTCGCAAGCGTTGGTTGACGAACTCAAGACGAGGATGGCGATAGATAACATACGAGGCGTACTCCAGGTTGGAGAAGCGGTGCTCTTTGTGCTGGCCGCGCTGGTTCCCGTCACCACGGCAGCGGCATCCGCCGGGAACGACCGCTAATCTGCCGTAGCCAGGACATTGGGCGCCTTTGTGAAGGAGCTTGTCGCGTGGAAACACAGCCGTTTACGCCGGCCCCGGAGACGCGAGTGGCGTTAAGCTTCATCTGCGGCGTGGTCCTGCTCGATGTCGTCGGGCTCACGATGTTGATGCCGGTGGAATGGATCTGCATACGCTGTGGGGAGCGATTGTGACATCGTTATGCTACATCAAAGTTAAGGAGAAAAGCAATGATTCCAATTCTCATAGCAGGACTAGTCGTCCTCGGTTTACCGACACTCTATTTCGCTCTACGGAGTAGAGAGTTTCGCAAATTCTTGTCAGGCGCGTTCTTTGTAAGCGGTGGAATGCAGTTCTATTTCTATCTCGCTAATCTTTCGGTGCCGCTCGTGGGCACGAGCATTGTCCAGGCGCCCGAACTCAGTGCTGTGCGTTCCATTGTTCATTTCATTTTCTTCTTGATATCTTTTTACTTCGGTTTTATCAAGAAGCCAAAAAGCTATTGACCAGATTGGTCAATTATGCTATAGTTGTATTGACCAATTTGGTCAAAACTCGACAAGGCTCTTGGCCATAGTGAATGGACTCGGCCATATGGCTGTTGGCATGCAATTCCGAACAGCGACACGGCAGCAAAATCGCATCAGAAAGCAGAAGAGGTTAGGAATGACTTCAAAGTTTCTCAGTTTAGAACCGGCAAAAAGAGCGCCGATTGTGAATGCCGCGCTCAAAGAATTCGCCCGAAAGGGCTTCGATGATGCCTCTACAAATGAAATTGTCAAGGAAGCAGGAATTTCCAAAGGACTGCTGTTCCACTACTTCAACACCAAGAAGGAGTTGTTTCTGTTCCTGTTCGATTACAGCGTAGAAATTCTGAAAGCGGAGTATTTAGCGTTACTCAATACTGATGAACGCGATATTTTTGCGCGATATCGCCATGCCGCTCTGCTCAAAATAGACATCATCCATAAACATCCCTATGTATTCGACTTCATTGGTGTTGCAGCTTTTACCGAGTCCGAGCAGGTCAGGGAGGAGTTAGAAACTCGAAAGAGCGAGCTCCACGCAAATAGCCTGGCGAAACTGTTTGAGAACATCGATGTATCCAAATTCAGATCCGATATTGAGGTCAAAAGGGCCGTTAATATTGTCGTATGGGTCGTTGAAGGCTATGAGCAACAGGCACAAAAGGAACTACAGGGAGCACTATTGAGCCAGATCGATTATGATGCGTTTCTGGCGGACTTTGATGCATACATCGAAGTGCTAAAGAACTGCCTGTATCAATAAATGGTATCCTGCGGTGAAACGTGTGGATGGGTTGAAGACCGGTTTGGCGTGTCGTGGCAAGTGAATTTGGCAAGGACAAAACAACGATGGACCGTCGTCAGCTTGCGGCATGGGCAGGCATGATTGGACCGGCACTCTTTGTGGCGGTATTCACCGTCGAGGGGTGGCTTCGCCCCGGCTATGATCCACGCAGTATGTTTGTCAGTGAACTGGCACTCGGTCCACGTGGCTGGATTCAAATTGTCAATTTCATTGTTCTCGGAGTGCTGTTGCTGATGTTTACGCGTGGTGTCGCTGCCGAATTTCAACACGGCAAAGCGTCGCGGGCTGGCCCGATACTGCTCACGATTATTGCAATCAGTTTTCTCGCTTCTGGCCCTTTCGTGATGGATCCTGTGACTACTCCTACCGACCAGATGAGCTGGCATGGCAAGCTCCACTGGAACGTCTTCGGAGCGCTGGTGTTTTCGCTTTCGCCCGTGAGCTGCTTTGTATTCCTGCGCCGCTTTCGCCAGGACCCGAACTGGCGAGCATTTCGATGGTGGACGCTCGCGGCGGGGGTGGTAACTGCCGCAGCGGTTGTGGTCATGTCCGTCGGGCCAACACGGGCACCAGCAGCGCCAAATGCCTTCAATGATTGGAACGGTGTCATTCAACGAACGTTCATTATCGCGTACTTGAGCTGGATATTCACCTTTGCGTTGGCACTCCGCGGGCGAAGTACAACGCATGACAGGGTATTTCAAACATCGCTACCAAGTCGGCGATCGTGAGCATGCTCGCTTCCACGCCGTTGAAGGAGCTGTCCTATGAGGGTCAATCTCAAACTGCTCACAGTACAAATTGTCGGAATGTTTGTAGTCTTGGCTCTCGCCCTGTTTGTCGCGGCGGGCACCCTGGTCTGGCGTGCGGGGTGGGCTTTCCTGGTTCTGTTCTTTGGTTTCACCGTCGCCCTCAGCCGCTGGTTGCTCAGGCACAACCCGGGACTGCTGACTGAGCGCATGACCGGAATCGGCAAACCGGATCAAAAGACCTGGGATAGGGTGTTCTACGTGGTTGCGAACGTGTTCTTTCTTATCTGGCTGGTGGTGATGCCGCTCGATGCGGTTCGGTTCCACTTCTCGCAGATGCCAGCCTGGCTCCAGGTGGTGGGAGCAATTCTTCTGCTGTGTTCGTTCTACTTCTTTTTCCTGACGTTTCGGGAAAACGCGTATCTGTCACCCGCCGTGCGGGTCCAGAGTGTGCGCGGGCAGCGGGTGGTATCGACTGGACCGTATCAGTATATGCGCCATCCGATGTATGCCACCGCGATCATGTTCCTGGTCGGCACAACCCTGTTGCTCGGCTCATGGTATGGACTGGTCGTGGGGCTGATGCTGGTGGTCGCCATAGCACTTCGAGCGGTGCAGGAGGAGAGCACGCTGCGAGCAGAGTTGGCAGGATATCACGTGTATATGGCGCAGGTGAAATATCGCCTCATTCCATATATCTGGTAACAGTGGCACGAGCGCTCCAGGACGATACAGCCCTCCGCTTGTACGCCCGCACGTTTGCTCGTTGAGAACAGGAGAAACAGAATGACAGTCGAATACCAGAGACGCCACGGGACGCTGCTTGAGTGGGTGCGCCAGTTCCATAAGGCGGTCCTCAACCGGCTTATCCTGACGTTCGCGGGCCGCCACGTGTATGCGGTCGTGCACCACGTCGGCCGCCGATCGGCAGTGCCGATTGCTGACGGGTTCATCATACCCTTGACCTTTGGCGCCGACACGGATTGGTGCCGTAATGTCCTGGCGGCTGGGCAGTGCACGCTGCAATGGCACGGTCTGACCTATACCGTGAGTAGGTCAGAGGTGCTCGCAGTAGCTGCAGTACGCCCACTCGTGCCGAGTTGGGGGCGGCCGTTGGTCAGAGTATTGCAAATCAGCCAATTCCTGAAGGTCTATCGGCCCGTCACTCGCTAGGGTACCTCGGCTCACAATGTAGGGTAGCCGGTGGGCAGGCCCTTTCGTACCGCTTACTGCCCACCGGTGTTCGGTACCCAGCCATGCGCCTGACGCCGGGAACCATTGCCAATCGCGTTCGGAGACATGGCCTCTTCACTCGCGTTGATTGATCAGCTCAAGACCCGGATGGCGAGAGATATCATACAAGTCGTACTCCTTACTTGGAGAAGCCATGCTGTTGCTCCTACCAGCCCTGCTTCCCGAGGCTTCAGTATCGGTGCATGCCAAGAACGATCAATAACCTACGGCTCGGTAGCACGGCGAGATTGGTGCAAGTAGCTACTTGACTCTCTCCCATGGTAGAGGGTGTATACTCAAGCCGAGCATGGTAAGGAGGTGTTCCATGCGAATCGGACAAGTCGCAGCTCAGGCTGGGGTCAGCGTCCAAACGGTTCGACTCTATGAGCGCCTGGGCCTGATCGCTCACGTGGAGCGTCGCCCATCAGGGTATCGTGAGTATCCAGCCACGGTTGTGCAGCGAATTCAGGCGATCAAGCAGGGGCAAGCACTTGGATTCACCCTCAAAGAAATCCACAGGGTTGTCCAGCTGGCTGCCCAGCACCAGGCGAGCCCCGATCAACTTCGGACCTTCGCATTGCACAAAATCGCGTGGATCGACGCGACCGTGCAACGCCTGCAGCACATCCGTCAGGTGTTAGTTGCGTTGAGTAATCAGCCAACAACCTGGAACGATCCTGATGAATGTCCGATTATTGTGGCACTTGCGACATTCGGCACGGCTGCGCTGGAGCAGTATAGTGAAGAAACGAAAGATGTTTGCGTTTAGCTACTGGCGCCCAACACACACCTCGAGGCGAACCGCCCGAAGCGGCCCAACGTTGCAGGTTATGCCATGCGCTCGGCTGTCAGATGGGTTGCGTCTTGGACGATAGAGTATCTTCATGAGATGAGCTTAGCAATTATAAAAAGTCAAAACCGCTAAAAAAGGAGCATGTGGATGAATATTCAAATACTGATGATGTTGTTTCCTGTTGTATTCATGTTCCATGATTTCGAGGAGTTGTGCTTTCTTGAAACTTGGATAAGAGGGCGTTTGGAAATTCAACGGGATATAATAATCAGCAACTCGCTGCAAGTGTAAAACGCTGACAAAATGTAGCGAAATGGCTGAAAATTATGCAAAGAACGGGTGTTCTATTCCGCACCAGAAAGCCTTAGTGGTACAATTTCGTGTACTCTCACCATATGTTGCGCGACTTCCATTACTACGGTGCCAAGCACCCGAAAGGAGAAGGACACCATGGACGCAACGTGGCAACCTTCGACCGATCTTCCCCCCGCCCTCGCCCTGCGGCAACTCATCTTTGGCCATCGGGTGACCCAGATTATCGCCACGGCCGTCCGACTCGGCCTCGCGGATCAACTGAATGACAGCCCCCAGCGTGCCGCCGATCTGGCGCCGCTCGTTCAGGCCGATGTGCGGGCACTCCACCGCCTGTTGCGCGCGCTGGCTAGCGTGGGGGTGGTCGCGGAAGTCGAACATGGGCGTTTTACGCTCACCCCCATTGGTGCCTGCTTACAAACCGATGCGTCCAGCGGCATCCGATCCTGGATCCTCATGGAGAGCGCCGCGTTCTTCCAACAGGCGTGGGGCTGTCTGCAGCATGCGGTGCAGACTGGCACACCGGCGTTCGATCATGCGCTCGGCATGACCTTCTACCAGTACATGACCCAACACCCGGATGCCGGCCAGAGTTTCAGCCAAGCCATGAGTGAGGTCACAACCGTACTGGCCGATGCGATCGTGGCCGCGTACGACTTTGCCGCAGTGCAGCAGGTCGTTGACGTCGGTGGCGGCTACGGCAAGTTGTTGGCGACCATCTTACAGGCGTACCCCAGCGTGCGCGGGGTGCTGGTCGACTTGCCCTCTGCCATCGCTGGCGCGGGCGCAACCATGGCGGCGGCTGGTGTTGCGGATCGCTGTGACCTGATTGCGGGAGACTTCTTTGAGAGTGTACCTGCAGGTGGCGAAGCCTATCTACTGTCACGGGTTTTAATGGACTATGACGATGATCGCAGTGTGCAGATCCTGCGTAATTGTCGTCGGGCGATGGCAGCACAGGGACGCGTGCTGATTATCCAGCTGCTACTGCCGCCGCCAGAGCGGCAGATCGTGCACGACATGCTGTTCGAGGCGGCGATGTCCGACCTCAATATGCTCATCCTTGGACGTGGCGCTGAGCGGAGCGAGATAGAATATCGCACGTTGCTCGAAGTGGCCGGCTTCACGGTAACCCAGGCCATACCGACTCGGTCCCTGATGAGCATTGTTGAAGGCAGGCCAGTGTAAGGGGGCGGACATCAAACCCTTCCGAAGCACACCACCGCCGGCTGCCACCCACCGATAGGTTGCAATGTCAAGCGGGAATCGGTACCAGCTTTGGACGAGTTTTGGCTCGTCGCGTTGTGGGAGGCGAGCCAATTCCACACCAACATCTCATGGCCCAGCTGCGCCTGTGGTTGCGCAGGAGGCTGAGGATGATCATCCAGACCCGGTGCTACCCCCATTTATCGTGGATAATTCCGAACCGTCTGGACGAGTATACGCTGATCTGACTTAAAAGGACCTGAACGTTGGCTCTGTCGACGATGCGGACCTTACAAAGGGCTGCACCGCGATAACCCTTTTTCGCATTAGAAAGGCATGAACTGCCCATTTCTGAGTAAACACACGAATACCCCAAAGAAGTAGGCGCGCAAAAATCGCACATTTGTTTGTGTTGATCTTCGTTCACACGAGAGATCCACTTTACCGCAGTAGAAAGGCGTTTATGAATTACCCACGATAGATTGGGGTAGCACCCGAAGATCCAGCAGGTGCAACGTTGCACGGCATCTACAAACACTACGCGCATGCCCTGAATAAACGTCCGTTGCTCAAAGCATGGCTCCTACGCGATTCAGAGGTACTTGGGAAGTTCGCGCACAGCGAGCACAGCAGTGCTGCCTTCATCGAGCGGGTAGCGGGCTTCAAGATCTACCTCGAATTTCTACGTCAACAAGGTTTGGTGCGTACTGATCTCAGTGTGCGAGAGCAAGTGTATATGTTGAGCGCCATCGTGATGGGGTTTTACCTCATTGCGCCCTGGATGCCAGATGAACTAACCCTTACTGACGAGGAGCTTGCCGATCGAATAGGCGAAACTGTGCAACGCTCACTGGAGTCGTCTCGCTCTCCCACAGCGGATGAATTACAAATCATTTCCCAAACTTTTCTGGAGCATCTGGACCGCGGTATTGCGCTTTACGAAGCACAGTTTCAGCATGACCTGGGCTCGTGAAGCCTCCAGGCCAAGGTCAGTATCCAGCAATGTACTGTGAATCGAAAGGATTGTGAACGACATGACAACCCAACAAGTGATGATCCAGTCGGGGCGCGTGACGACGGAAGGGGATGACCTGTACTACGAAGTGCGCGGCCAGGGACAGCCGCTGCTGATGATCGCCCCCGGCGGCGGGGATGGCTGGCAGTATTCATTCGTTGCGAATATCCTCGCCGATGAATACAAAGTCATCACCTACGACCGCCGCGCCAATGCCCGCAGTACGATGAACCAGCCCCAGAATTTCGAGGTCAGCCAGCAGAGTCGGGACGCACTCGCCGTGCTGCGCGCGGTTGGCGAGGAATCCGCCTTCGTTTTTGGCAACAGCAGCGGTGCGGTCATTGCGCTGGACATGGCCAAGACCCAGCCGCAGGCAGTTCGGGCGGTCGTGGCGCACGAACCACCGATTCCACGTGTACATCCGCAGGCCAAGAAATGGCAGCGTTTCTTTGCCCGTGTTTACTTGACGGCCTTCCGCTTTGGCTCGTCTCTTGCCGCGCTCCGGTTTCTTTTGGGCATTGAGGTTCCCGCTCGGCAGCTGATCAAGGCGACCAGGGATGTGAACATCCACAGGGAGCAGAGCAGTGAACGCTACATCAGCGCGAAGGATGCCAGCGATTTCCTGGTGAAACAGGAGTTGCTGCCCGTCACTAACTACCTACCGGATGTCGAGAGGATCAAGCAAAACGGGGTCAGGGTATTCATGGCGGTTGGCAAATGGGCTCTGGATCGAAAGACCTGGTACGCTCAAGCGGCTCAAAATCTGGCGGAACAGCTCGGCTGTGAACTCCTCACTTTCCCCGGCCATCATGGTTCTTTTATGGATATGTCGGATGAATTCGCCGCCACGCTGCGCAGTATCTTACATAAAGCGGAAAAAGCGGAAGCAGTAAACGCATGAAACGAACAGGATACGTTTTTGGCGAAGGTATTGTGCAGGCCAAGAACGATCAATATGCTGCGGCCAGGCCGCGCGGCGAGATTGGTGCAAATAGCTACTTGACTCTCTACCATGGTAGAGGGTGTATACTCCAGCCGAGCTTGGTAAGGAGGTGTTCCATGCAGATTGGACAAGTCGCAGCTTAGTCGGTGAATTTCTAAACGCCCTCTTAGCCATGACTGTAGGAAATCTTACGTTATTGCACATGCGGAGTTAATAGACGTATCGATGAGTCGGCTTACTGCAATGACACACGCTTGTTCTAAGAGACGGTGCATTGCTTTCTGATGCCTTGCACCATCATTTTGAGGAACCGAGACCAGTAGACAGCGGCAATGCAGTTGGCTTCCTAATGCGGTATTTGTAGCGCAGCACAAATGTGTTCATGCAGTAAGGATGAGCTGGTGTTTGGTGTTAAGCTCTCGGAGATCTCAGATAATCAAGAACAGAGATTCATCATCAGGGTACGCTGCCCTGTGACCTACTTGAGGAGGAGAAATGATGAAATGCACAACCAAAGTCGGTCTCGGACTCTTCGCAGCGTGGGCGATTCATGACTTCGAAGAGCTGTGTACCATGAGTGAGAACAGCAAGCAGATCTATGGCAAGCTGCCCAAGAAAGCGCCTATTCCCCAAGGGTTGCGGCGCGCTGGTATGTCGCAGAAGCATGTGCGAATAGGCACCGGGTTCATGGCTTTGGTGATGGGTACGGCGGCAGTCCTTGGGGTGAGGAGCGAGGGCAGGGCGATCCGACAGTATACTTCAGGCCTGGCCACAGCACCGACCATAGTGATCCCCTTCTGGCTTTGGGCACGGAAGGAACTCGCCAAGGAAGATCTCTCGGATTTGAATTGGACTACAGCACTTATCGCCCTGAGCTTGCTGTCGTTACTGCCAGCCGTGCATGGAGTACTTTACAAAGTCCTCAAAGAGTAATCAATGATGTGATCCGCGAACGCTGTGGCTTCGGTACGCTCCTCTCAGCTACAGCAAACGTTTCGGTAACGGTGCAGGCCAAGAACGATCACTAAGCTGCGACAGTCAGCGCGGCGAGATTGGTGCAAGTAGCTACTTGACTCTCTCCCATGGTAGAGGGTGTATACTCAAGCCGAGCATGGTAAGGAGGTGTTCCATGCAGATCGGACAAGTCGCAGCTCAGGCTGGGGTCAGCGTCCAAACGGTTCGCCTCTATGAGCGCCTGGGCCTGATCGCTCAAGCGGTGCGTCGTCCATCAGGGTATCGTGAGTATCCAGCCACGGTTGTGCAGCGAATTCAGGCGATCAAGCAGGGGCAAGCACTCGGATTCACCCTCAAAGAAATCCAGACGGTTGTCCAGCTGGCTGCCCAGCACCAGGCGAGCCCCGATCAACTTCGGAGCTTCGCATTGCGCAAAATCGCCTGGATCGACGCGACGGTGCAACGTCTGCAGCACATTCGTCAGGTGTTGGTTGCGTTGAGTAATCAGCCAACAACCTGGAACGATCCTGATGAGTGTCCGATTATTGTGGCACTTGCGACATTCGGTACGGCTGCGCTGGAGCAGTATAGTGAAGAAACGAAAGATGTTTGCGTTTAGCTACTGGCGCCCAACACACACCTCGAGGCGAACCGCCCGAAGCGGCCCAACGTGGCAGGTTATGCCATGCGCTCGGCTGTGTCACTGAGGCTGTGTGAGACGTATCAACTCATTTTGAGGAGGTGTTGCGATGGCTCTACCAGCGCGCTTGCGCAGCGCATCGGAGTATCTGGTGACCAGGGCGATTCACGCGACGACGTGGCTGCAGGGCTGGCTGGAGCAGCAGGTCGTGCAGCAGGCGATCGCGCGGGCATACCTGCGCTTTGCGCGAGCATATCCGCGGTGGGCGCAGTCGTTGTTCGACGACTATTTCCTGAGGCACACGGCCGCGCCGCTGTTGCGGCGGGCAGTGCGGCCGCAGCAGCATCCCACCGCGGTTGAGCTCGCGCAGGCCTGGTGGGCGCAGCTGGCGCGCCCTGCAGCCGACGGGCAGGAAGATCAGCTTGCCGACGTCATCCCGGTGGCCGCGGCCTTCTTGGACGAGCTGGATGCCGAGCTGACGGTGGTACGCGCAGAAGGCGCACTGTGGGGCACGCACGGTGTGCATCCACCACATCATGCGGATGTTTGCTAGCCGCGCCAGACGGCCGGAGTATGCGCGTCCAATATACGTGAAGGTGCAATATGAGGCGTTGGAATGGCTGGGGCGATGACACGCTGGCCTACCCACTGCCCGCTGCGGCGGCACGGTTTTTAGAGCGCCTCGTCGGCCGCGGAACGCCGCCGCGCGACGCAACCCTGGCCGATGTGATGGCTGCGCTGCCGCCGTCTCGGCTGCCGGCGCACCCGCTGGTCTCCCACGCGCCGAATGTGCGGGTGCGCCACGCGCGAGGGCAGAGCTTGCCTGATTGGATCGCCCTGCGGAGCGGGCGCGTCGGTGCCTTTCCTGACGGCGTGGCCTACCCCACGACCGACGCCGAGGTCCGCGACCTGCTTGGTTTCGCGGCGGCGGTCGGCGCGCAAATCATCCCCTACGGGGGCGGGACCAGCGTGGTCGGGCATATCAATCCGCAGAGTGGCCCGGCGCCTGTGCTGACCATGGATATGAGCCGCATGAATCGGCTGCGTCGATTCGACGAGACGAACCATCTGGCGACATTCGGCGCGGGTGTCTCTGGCCCCGACCTCGAGGCGCAGCTGCGCGCGCGCGGCTACACGTTAGGACATTTCCCCCAATCGTTCGAGTACTCGACGCTTGGCGGCTGGATCGCCACCCGCTCGAGCGGACAGCAGTCGCTCGGGTACGGGCGGATCGAGCAGCTCTTCGCGGGCGGGCGACTGGAGGCCCCGGCCGGCACGCTGGTGTTGCCCTGCTTCCCGGCCTCGTCCGCCGGGCCGGACCTGCGGGAGATGGTGCTTGGCTCAGAAGGCAGGATGGGCATCCTGACAGAGGCGACGGTCCGCGTGACCTGCCTGCCGGAGCGCGAGGATTTTCACGCCGTTTTCTTCCCCACTTGGGAGCGCGGCCTGGCCGCCGTTCGCCAGATCGTCCAAGCCCAGCTGCCGCTCTCGATGCTGCGCCTCAGCACAGCCGCCGAGACAGAGATGACCCTGACGATGGCGGGGCACCAGCAGATCGTCGGCGCGCTGGAGCGGCTGCTGGCGGCCCGCGGCGTGGGCGGCGGGAAATGCATGTTGATGATCGGTATCAGTGGGAGCAATGCGCTGGTCAGGCTCGCGCGCCGGGCCGCGCTTGACATCGCCGGCAAACACGGCGGCGTCCACATCGGCCGCGCAATGGGCCGGCAGTGGGTGAAGAGTCGTTTCCGCGCGCCCTATTTGCGCAACCTCCTCTGGGAGATGGGTTACGCGGTCGACACAGTTGAGACCGCCGTGAAGTGGACCCGGCTTCCCGCTATGGTGGATACGATCGGTACGGCGCTGCGCACGGGCCTGGCCGACCGCGATGAGCGCGTGCACGCCTTCACGCATCTGTCGCATAGCTATCCCTCCGGCTCCAGCGTCTACACAACCTACGTGTACCGCGTCGCGCCCGACCCGGACGAGACACTGTCGCGATGGCAGGCGCTTAAGGCGGCCGCCAGTCAGGCGATCGTCGCACACGGCGGCACGATCAGCCATCAGCACGGCGTCGGCGTCGACCATCTGCCCTACCTGGCCTGCGAAAAAGGCGACCTCGGCCTGGCAGCCATTCTCCGTTGCAGATCGCAGGTTCACGCACTACGCATGAGAAAGGGGAGGTTCGGAGGGGCCGCCCTCTAAGGAAATCCCCCACCCGTATCGCAAGAGATCATTCGTAGTATTACGCATCAGATTTTATGCTTTACGTTTTACGGAGTGAAAGTTATGTGGAACACCAACTGGCGCGAGGATATCTGGTCGAAACTCGACCAACCGTGGGACATCGTTGTCATCGGCGGGGGCATCACCGGGGCCGGCGTGCTGCGCGAGGCGACCATGCTTGGCGCGCGAGCGCTGCTCGTCGAGCAGCGCGATTTCGCCTGGGGCACCTCCAGCCGCTCGTCGAAGCTGGTGCACGGCGGGCTGCGCTACCTGAGAGAGGGTAAAATCGGCCTGACGCGCGCGTCGGTTCAGGAGCGCGATCGCCTGTTGGAGGCGGCTCCGGGGCTAATCGCGCCGCTGAACTTTTTGCTGGCGACCTACGCTGGCGCTCGGCCTGGGCGCTGGACCTACCGCGCGGCTCTATCGATGTACGATCTGCTAGCGCGCCGCCGGAGCCACCGCTACTATGGCGCGCAGGAGTTTCAGATGCTCGGCCCTCGGATCGATCAGCGCGGTTTGCAGGGCGGCTTTTGCTATGGCGAGGCTCAGACCGACGATGCCCGCCTGGTGCTGCGCGTGATTCGCGAGGCGGTGGCGGCCGGCGGCGTCGCAATCAACTATGTCGCGGCTGAGGAATTGCTGCGCGCCGACGGCCAGGTGCTCGGCGTGCGGCTGCGTGACCGCCAGGGACGCACCGCCGAGGTGCGGGCCAGGGTGGTCGTCAACGCCACCGGGGCCTGGGCCGATCGGCTGCGCGGCCAGGTGGATCGCCCGGCCCGCATTCGGCCGCTGCGTGGCAGCCACATGATCTTTCCAGCGTGGCGGCTGCCGGTCGCCCAGGGGATCACCTTCATGCATCCCCTGGACCATCGGCCGGTGTTCATTTTGCCGTGGGAGGGTGTCACGCTGGTAGGGACCACCGACGTGGACCACGGCCGGCCGCTCGACGACGAGCCGGCGATCAGCCCCGAGGAGGTGAGCTACCTGATGGCGGCGGCCGAGGCGCTTTTTCCAGCGCTGAACCTCTCCCTGAGCGATGTGATCTCGACCTACGCCGGGGTGCGGCCGGTCATCGGTAGTGGCCAGGCCGACCCTTCCAGAGAGTCGCGCGACCACGTGGTGTGGGAGGAGAGCGGCCTGCTGACCGTCACCGGCGGCAAGCTCACGACCTTTCGCCTGGTCGCGCTGGACGCGCTCGCGGCGGCGAGCGCTCGATTGCTCGATTTGCCCCGGCTGAGTCGCGATCTCCCGGCGCTGAATCCGATCGGCGCGGAGCTGCCCGGCGCCGAGGCGCTGGACGATTGGCAGCGGCGTCGGCTGCTGGGCCGCTACGGCGCCGATGCAGTGCCACTCGTCGCTGCGGCGCTGCCCGGCGAGCTGGAGCCTATCCCAGGCGCTCAGACGCTGTGGGCCGAACTGCGCTGGGCCGCTCGCGCCGAAGGGGTTCTCCACCTGGACGATCTGCTGCTGCGGCGCACCCGCCTGGGCCTGCTACTGCCCGCTGGCGGCAAGTCGCTGTTGCCGGTGATCCGAGCGATCTGCCAGCCGGAGTTGGGCTGGGACGACGCCCATTGGGAGGCGGAGGCCGCGGGGTATCTGGAACTGTGGGGCTCCTGCTACAGCCCGCCTGACCCGACCAGCGTCCCCGATTGGCGCGCGCCACTGGCAACCGCCAGCCTGGCTCGCCGCGCGCCCCGCCGCAGGTCTGGCGCTCGGCTCGCCCTCGCGGGAAGGCTGATCGGCGGCGCGGCCCTAGCGCTGCTACGCCGCCGAGGCAGGCAGGCTACCCGCCGGGCTACCTATTAACAGAATGTGCACGTTCGCTCGCAGGATGCTGCCACAACGGTACTTTTCTATCTATTAGTCAACAGGCATAGCCTAACCTGAAGGGGGTCACACATGAATATCGTACTCTGGGTCTTACAGGTGCTGCTCGCTGTGATGTTTATTCTGAGCGGAGCGACAAAGGCGTTTCAGTATGAGCGCGCCAAGGCCAGTATACCGTGGGTCAAGGACGTGCCGCACGGATTAACCACGTTTATTGGCATAGCCGAACTGCTCGGTGGGGTGGCACTGCTGCTGCCGGCCATTACCGGCATCCTGCCTTGGCTCACGCCGCTGGCCGCAGCGGGCCTTGCGCTGGTGATGCTGCTGGCGGTCGGCTTCCATGTCACGCGGCGCGAAGGGCAGGGAATCGGTATGACAGCTGTTCTGTTCATCCTGGCCGCATTTGTTGCCTATGGGCGATTCATGATTGTGCCGCTGTAATGCTTATGGCATCCGGTTTGGTGAAGTCTCGTTCAATATTGTAAGGAGGAACCATGAAAGCTATTCATATCTACAACTATGGCGGACCAGATGTGCTGGTCTATGAAGATGCGCCTCGCCCCACGCCGGGGCCAGGCGAGGTGCTGGTCAAATGATCCAGCCCGTTGGACGGGAAAACCCCGCCCCTACGATCGGGATATTCCCGTGTAGGGGCGCGGTCGCCGCGTCCGGGGTAGTGCCCCTCAGCTTACGTGATGGGTATGATCAAGTGCGGGAAACAAGTGTTCGATTGTATTCAGGGTATCCAGAAACGGCGCTGGCACACGATAGCCCAGCAACTCATCGATAGTCCAGACGTGATCGGTCATCCCAGCCGCCATGGCCGACGTCACGGGACACCACTTCCGTGGCGATCCGCTGCCGCGGGTCGGTTCGGGTGCCAGCAGTTCCTTACGCAGGCTGTCGTGCGGCAAAACCAAATGATAGTAGGCCAAGGTCAACCACAAATGCTTTTCCAGCCAAGACAACTCCTTGCTAAATCCATTGGTTTTACGGGTCAGGCGCCGGTTCTGCTGTCGCAATGTCAGGTTTTCCCGTTAGACAAAACTGGTGTTAATCGTGGTGCTCGTCGACAGGCTGTCCAGGCGGGTCTTGATGGCTGCTTCAGTCCCGAACACTACTTTCGTACTCACAGCCACAACCGCTCCGCGTTCGCGTTGTTTGACCACCTGAGCATACAGCAGCCATGCTCCCGCCGGGCGCCCGCGCCATGCGTGCCGAGGTCAACGGCCAGCCCGCCCTGCTCACATGGGTGGGCAACGCACTGGTGAACGTGCTTGCCTATCAGCTGGTAGACGACCGTATTCGCCCGATCTACTTCATGATGAACCCGGCGAAGCTCGCCTTCATCCAGCGGCAGCGCACCCGGGGTCCAGATGCACTGAACATGCACGTCGCAGGCGCGCTCCAGGACATCAGATAACCTGGCGCGGCACGGCTGTTTCTGGCGTTCCAGTATTTGGCGTCCCGGTTGGTTCAATCAGCAGGAGGTGGGTCTCTTCTGCGGCAAACGGGCAGTGTTCGACGCCACGCGGCACCACGAACAGTTCGCCCGGTCCGAGTTCAACGTCCCGATCGCGAAGCCGAATGAGTAACCGTCCCTGGAGGACCAAGAAAAAGTCATCAGTGTCAGCATGCGCATGCCAGACGAACTCGCCCTGCACTTTGACGACCATTATATCGTACTCGTTGAGCTGTGCGACAGTTCGTGGCGCCCAGTGGTCGGTAAACTGCGACAGTTTCTCCGCCAAGTTGACAACATCGTTTGGCATCGTGTACTCCTAATCGCTATCCCGCGTGCTTCCAAGATCAAGACGCGCGACTCCCGCTTTGTGTGACACTGGTGAGACTGGATGCGTTGTGATCGCGCGAGATCCGCCCGTTACTGCGTCATAGGACGCGATCATCGGACGGCACAGGTAGCAGTTACCGGCTCCCGTCACATTCGTGTTAGCTGCTCCGTCTCATGCTCTGAGTGGCGCTTTGGTCTAGGTTGCACACCTGGCCGAACCAACAACATGGAAGGGAAGTCATGCTGTTCCTTTCGCTTGGTGAAGTGGCGGGTAATCACAACTATTATCATAGCAGGAAGACGAAGGAAAGACGTGGCCTGACTCAGACGGCAAGAGCTACTGACCAGCTTGCAACGGGTAGAGCGACTGATTGTTGCGGGCCAACGCTAAAGCTCACCTGCGCCCCACGACCTTGCACCACGTCTTCCACTCGAAACGGGTGATTGTAATCGCTACTTATCGCCAGGTTCCCGGGCATCAGGTGCAGCGCCTTCAGCCCGGGTCTTGGAAGACTACGAATACAGTCTGTTACCCTCGGCATGTGGCGTGGCAGCATTAGTCACCCTTTCGGGTTTCGCGATCCACGCTGGACGCGCAGGCCACCACGAACGCAGCTCTCTGCGCTGTGCCAACCTTGGTGACCTGCGCCCGGCGTATTAGCAGTAATAGTCCGGCGCCTTTTTCAACGTCGGCCATTGCTGCGCGTCGTGGCCGAAGACCACCAGTGCCGCGCCCTCGCGCCGGGCAAGCTCGACCAACCTGCGCGTGCTCGCGCGCACGCTGGCCAGATCCATATCATGCGGCCCCAACTCCCGCCGCTCGGCGTCAAACTGCGCCGCCTGGGTCACCGCGTCAATCGCCAGCAGTACCGGCCCGGTCTGTGGCAGGCGCACCAGCACCGACTGATGGCCCGGCACATGCCCGCTCGTTTCGATCAGCTCGATGCCCGGCAGCAATGTGCAGTCCCCGTCGATCAGGCGGTAGCACAGGCTGGGGTGATCCCAATGGGTGCGCATCCGCTCGAAGCGCGGGTGCGTGCCCGACCGGGCCACTTCGTAATGCCGCCGCTGCACGATTAGCTCGGCGTCGGGGAAGGCATCGTGGCCGCCAGCGTGGTCCTGATCGAAATGGGTGCAGACCAGGTAGCGGATGTCGCGTGGCGAAAGCCCCAGCGCCGCGAGCTGGTTGACGATATAGTCGCCCTCGGCCAGCCGCAGGTCCATGCTGGGCGCCTCGAAGTGCTTTGAAAATCCGGTATCGATCAGGACGTTGGCACCGTCGTCGGTCTGAATCAGATAGCTCGGCGCCGGGATGCCGTTCGTGGGCATGAGCGCCATCTGGAATAGGTACAGTCGCATCACTATCCTCCTCGCTGCGGGGGCGCACCGTCGCCCCCGCAGCTATCAGATCTAGAACCGCGCATCCGGGCGCTAGCGCGGCGCGTGCGGGTTAAGACCCAGCAGCAGCCCCGCGAGATTGAGCTCATGGGCCGCAAGCGCCAATCCGGCAACCACCACCAGCACGACCACCAGTATGATTAATCGCCTTTGCATGATGACCTCTCCTTGATTTATACTCATATGCGTTCATTCGTGTGCGAACCGAGAACCGGGTACCCTCTGGGTGAACCAGATGCCGCGAACCGATTCTCGATTCGCCGGGTACCCTTTGGGTGAGGGTACCCGGTGTGGGCACCCGGTTCACCCAGAGGGTACCCGGTTCGCGACCTGGTATTAGACATAGGCCAGGGTTTCGCGCACCGTCAGGCGTGATGCACGCCAGGCCGGCACGGCGCTGGCCAGGGTCGACCCCACCAGGACCACGGCCAGCCAGATCAGCATGGTCTGCGGCGCGAGGATCAGCGGCAGCGGCACGTTGAACATCATCCGCCCCACCATCGCATTCACCACTGCCGAGAGCGGCAGGGCCAGCACGATCGCCAGCACCGAGCTCATGACGCCGATGAACACCCCTTCGCTCACCACCATGGCGCGCACCGTCCGCGGCGTGCCGCCGATGGTCTGCATCACCCCAAACTCGCGGGTGCGCTCGACCACGCTGGTGCTCATCGTCGAGGTCAGCCCCAGCACGCCGACGATCGCCATCAGTACGGCCGTGAAGACCAGCGCGACGATCAGCAGCAGCACGTGGCCATCCAGTCCGGCGCGCAGATCCACATCCGTGAGCGTCGTGGCCACGCTGACGCCGCTCTCCTGCAGGCTCCGCTCGACCGCGCGCAGGACGGCGGCCGTCGCCGCGTCGTCCTGGGTGGCGGTGACGATGCGCAGCGAGCGGGTGCGCCCGGCCAGTTCGCCCGCGCGGGCGAACGCCGCGTCAGTGACGTAGGCGCCCGCGCCCAACCCGATCTCCTGCACGATGCCCACCACCCGCCAGGTGGTTGGTCGCGCGCCCAGCGACAGTGTGACGCTATCACCCACGCCCACGCCTGGGAGCTGGCGCAGCGCCATCTGGTTCAGCACCACCGCGTCGCTATCACCAGGCTGGAGCCAGCGGCCCGCCAGCACCGGGAAGTCGACCAGGCGTGTCGTGGCGGGCGGGGCGCGCAGGGCGAAGGCGCCGTGGCCGCCATCCGGGTAGGTGCGCACCACATCGATCGCGCCGGGCTGTGTGGGCGCCGTGGAGGTGTAGCCCCAGGCTTCCACATCCCGCACGCCCGGAATACTGCGCAGGCGTGCGATCAGCGTGGCGACCTCCTCCGGGCGGCTCAGGCGGATCTCCATATTGTAGCGGCGCGCGGTCACCCCATCGGCGATGATCCGCTCCCAGCCGTCGCGGATGTTCAGGCCAGTCATGAACATCGCCCCGCCCGCCGCCAGCAGCCCAAGGGTGAGCAGCAAGCGCGCGCGGCGCCGGAAGGTGTTGCGCAACGCCAGCAGCAGCGTGCTGTTCAGGCCGAGCAGCGCGCTCAGCCGCGCGACGATCCCGCTGCCGCCAGCCGCGGCCGTGCTGACGCCGTAGTCGCTGATCGCCTCATACACGGTGATCCGGCTGGTGCGGGCGATCGGGTAGGCCGCCACCAGCAGCGGCACGAGCAGACCGGCGGCCGCCTCCACCGCGAAGACCCACGCCGGGATCGCGTCGTTGATGATCGTGAAGTTCAGCAGATCGGCCACGGTGCGCGCGAACGTGCGCCCGACCACCACCCCCGGTGCCATGGCCAGGGCCAGCGCCGCGCCGCTCAGCAGCAGGATGAGCACGACGTACATTATGGCGATCTGGCGGGTGCGCGCGCCGATCGTCTTCATCGCGCCGATCTGGCGGATCTGCTGCGCCAGCAGCCCGGCGATCATCGTCGCAACCAGGATCGCGCTCAGCAGCAGCGCCAGCAGGCCGAAGCTCAGCAGCATCGTCAGCACCGTGCGCATCTGGCCCTGGTGCGGATGCTGCCCGGCGGGCGGGATCTGCAGCTCATGCACGGTGCGGCCCTGCTGCTGCAGCCACATGCCCAGGTCGCGGGTGGTGCGCTCGATCGTGGCCTGGTCGAACGGTGACCCACTGACGATGATCTTCAACTCGGAGAGCGTGCCCGGCTCGCCGAGCTGCGCCAGGGTCGCGGGCGTAATATAGCCGTAGCCCTCACTCTCTTGCCAGGCCGGCGCCAGCGACGGGTCATACACCACCCCGCTGATCGCCACGGCCTGCGGCGCACCGTGCGGCGTCTTGACAACTACACTGTCGCCAGGCTGGGCATTGAGCATGGGCAGCGCGGTGCGCTCGAGGAGCATGGTGCCCTCGGGCGGCGGCCAGGCACCAGCCTCGCGCTGGAAGGTGCTGACACGCATCGCGTTGAAGTCCGGGACGACGAAGAGCAGCAGCGGGCGCCACTGGTCGGGGCCGACCTGCACGCGCGCCGTGAGCGTCTCGCGCGCCTCGGCGGCGGCAATGCCCGGCCGCGCGCGCACTGCTGCGAGCAGCGCTTCGTCCACCCGGTCGAGCTCGATGGTCGCCGAGGCGGGGTTGGTGCCGAGGTAATTGCGGCTGATCTCGGGCGTCAGAATGGCGTAGGCGCTCAGCACGGTGCCGACGCCAAAGAGACTGACGGCGATCGCGACCACCATCAGCGCCGTGCGTCCCCTGGTCAGCCAGAGGTCGCGCAGCAGTTTTTGCCAGCGTGGGCTACGCATGGTTCACCTCCATGGTTACATTGCGAGCAGGAGCTGCCGCGAGCGATTCTGGCTCAATGTGCGGCGCGCCAGTGTCAATGATCTGGCCGTCGGCCAGCGCGATCGTGCGACTCACGATCGTCACGTCGCGCTCGTGCGTGACCATGACCACGAGCTTGCCCTCTTTGGCCAGTTCGGCGAAAAGTTGCAGGACCGCGCCGCTGGTCTGGGAGTCGAGGTTGCCGGTCGGCTCGTCGGCGACGATCAGCGACGGATCGTTGGCTAGCGCGCGGGCGATCGCAGCGCGCTGCTGCTGGCCGCCGGAGAGCGCCGATGGCAGCTTGTCGGCCTGCTCGGCGATGCCGACGCGCTCAAGCAATGCCAGAGCGCGTGGCCGGCGCTCGCGCACTGGGTAGGTATTGCAGAAGTCCATCGGCAAGACGACATTCTCGGCGACGGTCAGAGTCGGCAGCAGCTGGAAGAACTGGAAGACAACGCCGACGTTGCGCCCGCGCCAGATTGCGAGTTGTTCCTGCGAGAGTGCGTGGACAGATGTGCCAGCGATGTCGACCTCACCGCTACTCGGCCGATCGATGCCGGCGATCAGGTTGATCAGGGTCGATTTGCCGCTGCCGGACTTGCCGACCACGGCGACGAACTCGCCAGCCTGCACCTGCAAGCTGACCCCCTTGAGCGCAGTGAAGGAGCCGGATGCGCTGCTGTAGGTCTTGACGACCTGCCGCACATCGATGAGTGGAGAGCCAGGCGCCTGGCCGTTACTGGTGCGCTGGCCTGGAGAGCGATGATGAAGCATGGATCACACCTCCTCAAATGATAGACATATTGTTTTATATCAATCACACTGTTTCTTTATTGTCACAGCGTGCACTTTCTGTTATACTGTCTCTCAAGGTGAAGATCAACCACCAATCCAGCCGCGCTTGTCCATTACGAGACACACAGGCGCGAATTGGCCAGCAACGGGAGGTGCCGTGATGGCAGCAAAGGCGGAGGACCGGCGTATCCAGCGGACGCGTGCACTGCTGCTGAGCGCGCTGCTCGATTTGATCGTGGAGCGGGGATACGAGGATGTGTCAGTGCAGGATATCGTCGACCGTGCGAATGTCGGGCGATCGACGTTCTACAAGCACTTTCTCGACAAGCGCGAGCTGCTGTTAAGTGGAGTGGACGGACTGCAGGAACTCTTGACCCAGCAGCGCGCGGCGCTGGATACGTCGGAGGCGGCGCGCGCGCCCCTGCTAGGGTTCAGCCTGCCGCTCTTTCAGCACGTCCAGAGTAACTTGCGATTTTGCCGGGCGCTGCTCGGCCCGAGGAGCGGGGCGATTGTGGAGCCGCGTGTCCAGCGCATCCTGGCCGATCTGGTGCAGGAGGAGCTTGCTGCCTGTGTACCCGCCGGTGCCGTGCTTGCAGGAGGAGCTTGCTGCCTGTGTACCCGCCGGTGCCGTGCTAGCAGTCCCACTCGACGTGGTCGTGCAGTATACGGTCAGCGCCTTCCTAGGGCTACTATAGCGGTGAGCAGAAGCATTGAGCCATAGCCGAAAGGACCCAATACCCACAATGGGTAAAGAACGCCTTTGCATCAGCCGCCGTAATGTGTGGCAGCGCATCAGCAACTGCTTGTTCCAGCGCCGCCGCAGTGCGCGCACCCACACGACGGAGGTGGTCTTTGAGCTTGGCGAAGGCCAGTTCAATCGGCGACAAATCCGGCGAGTAGGTCGGCAGATACCACACCTCACAGCCGCGTGCCGCAATCAACCTGCTCACGCGCGGACTTTTATGCGCACTGAGATTATCGATCAGAACCACCTGTCCGGGCTGCAGGCTCGGTCCAAGCACATGCTCGATATACGCCTCAAAGGTGTGCGTGTCGGTGCCACCCTGCACCAACATCGCCGGACCCATGCCCCGCAGGCTGAGCGACCCAATCAGCGTGGTATTCGGCGGCGTATTGCGCGGGACGCTGCCGTATGCCCGCTCGCCGTGCGGCGCACGCGCATAGCGTGGCGTCAGATCCAGATTAGTACCACACTCATCCACGATCACAAACACATCCGCGTATCGCTCGGCGATACGTACCTGAAAGGCCGCCCGCGCCCACGGATCACGTTCGCAGGCGGTTATGGTCTTTTTTTTCGAGACCAGCCGATGCGCCGAATAGCACGCCCAACGGTCCACTGCGTGAGCCTGCTGCCCAGGGCAGCATTCCAGCGCGCGGCATGTTCGGCCAGTGTCGCATCCGGATACGCTTCCAGTTGGGCGCGCAAGAGCGGTTCCTGGACCGGCGTAATTGTCGCGGTCAGCCCTGGCGGGAGGCCTGGGGTGAGATCGCCCGTATCCCGGCGCTTGGCGAGCCAGCGCTTGAGTGTCGCCAAGCTGACTTGGAACGTGCTCACGGCCTCGCTACGGGCCATTCCGCGGTCGATCGCCGCCAGCATTCGCTGACGTAAAGGTGGTGGATGGAGCAGCCGGCGCCGTGTGCCGCCGAGGAGATCGATCGACAGTTCCGAACATTGACCATCCCTGCGATCACCACCGCGCTGGAGGTGGGCGCGGTGGCGGCCTGATTGGGGCGGGCGCCGGCTCGAGGGCGATCGGCGATGCGCCGATCGTCAACAGAGAGGCGCAACTACGCAGCGAGCGCGCTCAACCAGGAGCAGGCACGCCCACCCGGGCATCGTCGGTCTTACCCGAGTAGAAGGCTGTGCACGCGGCGTACTGCGTCAACCACCCTCGACTTTCCAGGTCAAGGTTCGAATGCTCGTGGCAATATTGAGTCGGCCGCGCCATGGCCTTGTCATAGTACCCGTTCCGGACGAGATGAAACGCCTTTCGCTCCACCGCCGCCAAGTCGAGCCAGCCAACATCCACAGGATCTGGTTCAGCAAGATCTGCGAGCATCTCGGCGTGATATTCCTGCCAACTCTTGTCACGCCCCAAACACTTGACGACCAAGTCAACAAACGCCTTTGTGTCCTGTGACGCGAATGTGATAGTGCATATGCGGCCTCCTCGGATTTTCCATTGTGGGCAGCATACCGCCCGCAACCGGCATGCGTAGTAGTGAAAGGTCTACCATGAAGAGGTACATCAAGCGCGCGGCTCACCACGGACAACTCTGACACGGGGGCCAGGTTTGGCCTGCGGCAGCAGCATCGTGCTGTCCAGTTGAGATGGCGCTGATGTGTAAATGCAATAGCCACGCGACCAGCACCGGGGTAGCCTTCGAAGGCCACCCCGAATCGCCGCGGGTTTGCGCGTAGGTACAAAACGCCTTCAAGCGCATACTGAAGCCATCCAAGCCCTTGACAACTCGGCGCGAAGCCCTTGCATCTGTCAAGGGCTTCGGAAAGGGCTTCGGAAACCCCTTCAGCGCCGATATTCCTTTACAGCTCTATTCGGAACGCATGAACAATCAAGCTGACACTTCGACGGCCCGAGCGGATATGCGGGCAGATCAAGCGGCTTGGTTGCCTTAATCGCCGCTCGGAACCAAGCTGAATGAATCTGACACAATCCTCGTTCCGATGGCAACCATGGCAGATTCTTACACTTTGGTTCCGCCGTTCTGTCACTTCGACACATCCCCACCAGTGCTGACGTTGGGAACCAAGTGGAGTCAAACTGCCACGTCATCCGCTGGTGCGCATTTCGTGGCAGTTTGATTTGAAATCGTTCCTCTGCTCGGTGGGGGCCATAAAATGGTCATCGCTGAAACGCGCATGCACTGGGTATCTGGAAGCGTGGAAAGCTTGCCTGTCCAACCCCCGGCAATCGAGCCGCCGGCGCTGCTGTCAGCATTTTAGGATAACCACGAGGGTGCTTGCACCTCCGAGCAAAGCTATTTCAGCGCGCAATCGCTTCGGAAAGTGCTTCGCATCTGGCGCAACCTATCTGTTCCCACAGTGGCAGGGCGACAAGCGGCTCGCCGGCAAGTTAAGTGTTGATTGCTCAAGACGCTATCAACACTTATCTTTCTGCTTCCTTCACATTGGCCGATGGTGCTGATTCGGATGCTATTGGTCTAGTGTTAGCCAGCTGCCTTGAGTCTTGTTCGTCGTAAGTGTTGATTGACACGTCAGCGCATCAACACTTATTGCGCCGCTAGTTCTTGCTGTGCAGTTTGTGCCTCAAGGAAGAGCCGCTTAGAAATAGACAAGACTTGGTAGGCACGCTCGCATGAAGGGCAGATATCAAGGCTCGGAGCCTTTCGACCTGGCAGTGGCGGAACATAGACAAGATAGGGATCAGTTCTTGCCGTGCGCGCCCAAATCTCCAGGACCGCTTCGGCGCCCGCGATCGGCTCGTGCTGAAGCGGTCGATAGTCCTGCTGCTCGGCCCAAGCACGCCAATCTTGTGCAATTGTCAGCCGGCGTGGGTCACTCCATCCATCATGTGTGACGATCAGCGTGGTGTCTGGCAGGCAGAGCTGCTCGGCGAGTTCGACCCTGATCCACTGGCGTTCGGCTGGCGCGAGCAGCGGCGCGAGTTCAGGCTTGATATGGACCACCACAGTCGTGACGATACCACGACGT
>WNGF01005440.1_pt1 | contig 36701 bp, 31 predicted proteins | sample 5400641 | NCBI WGS metagenome assembly WNGF01 (sample SAMN13153371, study PRJNA577476) | soil metagenome | isolation source: 80 cm soil or saprolite under grassland replicate 2 | place: USA:California | collected 2016-06-15 | reverse complement strand
GTGGCGTGCCCATGGATCAGATGGTGCGGCGAAACACCAATCCTGGCGGGCACGTCCCGACCCCAGGGAAGAGGTAAAGCTGGACCCATATGCGGACGATAGTCGAAGATGAAGCTGATGCCGTTTACTGTCCTGCTCGCCGCACCGCGCGGGTTCTGCGCCGGGGTCGAACGTGCCATTCGCACGGTCGAGCTGGCGCTCGACAATCGCGCCGCGGGCGACGAGCGGCCTATCTACGTGCGGCACGAGATCGTGCACAACAAGTTCGTGGTCGACGATCTGCGCGCCCGCGGCGCGGTCTTTGTCGAAGATACGGCTGAGATCCCGGGCGGCTCGACGGCAGTGTTCTCGGCTCATGGCGTTTCACCTGATGTACGTAACGAGGCGTCCGCGCGACAGCTCGTCACGCTCGACGCGACCTGCCCGCTCGTCTCGCGTGTGCATGCAGCCGTGCTGCGCTATGCCGGTCGCGGGTACACCATCCTGTTCGTCGGCCACGCCGGTCACCCGGAGGTCGAAGGAGTCATGGGCGAAGCGCCCGATAGCGTCCGGCTGGTGCAGACCGTGGCCGACGCGCACACCATTGACGTGCCCGACCCGACCCGGGTCGCCTATGCAACGCAGACCACCCTCAGCCTGGACGACGTTTCGGCCATTGTCGATGCGCTGCGCCAGCGGTTCCCCGCCATGATCGGGCCGGAGGCGGGCGACGTGTGCTACGCAACGCAGAACCGCCAGGAGGCGGTCGTTGCCCTGGTCGAAAAACACGCCGCCGATGTGGTGCTCGTGCTTGGCTCGCCGAATTCGTCGAACTCGAACCGACTGCGCGAAGTTGCCGAGGCCGCTGGTGCGCGGGCCTACCTGCTGGGCAGGGCGAGCGAGCTCCAGCCAGCCTGGCTCGATGGCGCTCGACGAGTCGGGGTGAGCGCCGGCGCCTCGACGCCTGAGCACCTGGTCCAGGCGCTGATCGAGCGGCTCACAGAGCTCGGCGCCGACGATGTGCAGACCGTCGAGACGCGCGTCGAAGACGTCTTCTTCGCACCGCCACCGCTGGCGAGGCTGAGCGCGCGATCTAGCCTGTAGACTGTCGGCAGATACGCCGATGACGGATAAGACCGGTGCACTGCGCACGCGCGAGGTCGAGACGCCCACGACGTGGCGATGTCTGACCTGCCGCCTCGAAGTGGTCGACACGATCCTGCCGCGCAAGTGCCCGCGCTGTGGCGCATCGCGCGTCAAGTTCGTGGAAGTCGGCGCCAAGGCCGAGCCCGAAGAGTGAGCTGAACCGACAACTCGTCGTCGCTGGCTTCGTCGCGCTGGCGCTGCTTGCGCTTGGCGAAGGTGCACCGGCCGCCTGGCCCGTCGACGTCGTCGTCGAAGTCCAAGGCACGGACGTCCTGGTCCGCGTCGACGGTACGCAACACGTTGTCTCGGCCGCCAGTGGCTCGACCTGGCGTGGGATCGACCTCGATCAGCCCGGCGCGTTGCTGCGCGAGTACCAGCTCGACGGCAGCGATACGACCTCGACGAACGATCGCCGCATTGGCGTGCTGGAGCCGGTGCTCGAGACGCCGCTGTACGCGCTCGATGCCTGGCTGCGCGACGAAGGTAGTTACAGCCGCTGGGAGCGTATTCGCCTGAGCGATCCGGACACCGATCAGCCTCTGGCGCATAGTGTGGCACTATCCGCCACGCCGTTTGGGCAGCGCACTGAGCTTGCGTTTCGCTCGAGCGCGTTCCGCATCGAAGCGTCGCTGCGCCGACCTGAGGCGCCGGCGCATCTGTGGCTGCTGTCAAGCGTTCCCGAGCAGCAAGAAGGCCTCGAGCTCGACCGCGATCGACGCAACGCGCGCTGGATCGTCCAGCGCGGCGGCGTGACGGAACCGCAGCCACGCTGGTTCTTTCCCGAGCAGCCGATGCCGTTCGCAGCCGAGCTGCTGCATCTCGCCGGCCGCTCGGCCGCGGCCGGCTATGCGCTCGTCCTGGCGGTGCTGGGCCTGTCGCGAATGATCCCGGCGCCGGAGCGTTTTGATCCTGACGCAATCATGCGGCGACTGCCGCTCATCGCCAATGCCGTCCTGGCAGCGTGGCTGCTGGCCGTCGGCATCGTCACTACCCGCCTGTACCACCAGGTGCCGCACATCCTCGACGCAGTCTCGTATACCTTCCAGGCCGGTGTCTTTCGCGCCGCCCGCCTCTGGCTGGAGGCGCCGGCAATCGAAGACGCCTTCAAAGGCCCGTTTCAGGTCATCTGGCACGAGCAGTGGTTCTCGCAATACCCGCCCGGCGCAGCCGCGGCGTACGCACTAGGCGGGCTGGTCGGACTCCAATGGCTCGTCGGCCCGGTGGCGTGCGCGGTGCTCATTGGCGCCACAGCGTGGACCGCTTCCGCGCTCTATGGCCGAGCCGTAGGCGGCGTGGTGCTTGGTCTAGGCGTGCTGTCGCCGTTCATCCTGTTTCAGGCCGGCTCGTTTCTCAGCCATCCCATCGCCGGCGGTCTGCTGGCGATTGCGCTGGCCGGGTCAGTCCAGGCCGAGCGGACGCGCTCGATGCGCTGGTATGCGCTGAGTGGCGCCTGCCTGGGCGCGGGCTTCGTCACGCGCGAAGCGGCCAGCGTCCTGTTCGCCCTGCCCCTCCTGGCCCGAACGCTGGCGCTGCGGCGCTGGCAAGGCGTCGGCTGGCTGCTTGCGTGCGGGCTGCCGTTCCTACTGCTGTACCTCGCCTACAACGACGCGCTGACCGGCAGTGCGCTGCTCCTGCCGCGGACGATCTTCGACCCATCGGATCGGTTCGGCTTCGGCGACGGGCTCGGCTTCCACCGCCGCCACACCATCGCCGCCGGGCTCGCCAACACCGACGAGCTGCTGACCATCCTGCAGTTCGAGCTTTTCGGCTGGCCGCCGCTGTTCACCCTGGGCCTGCTGAGTCTGCCCTTCCTGCATGGCCGCCCCAGAGCCTGGGACTTGCTCGCCGCGGCGGGTGTGCTGCTCTTTGTGGGTGCCTACACGGCGTACTTCTATCACGGGATCGCGCTCGGGCCGCGCTACTACTTCGAGGCCGTGCCGTGGCTGCTACTGCTAGCCGGCCGCGGCGCACAGCGCCTTATCCAGGTCTGCGGCAGTCGCGCGGCAGTCGGACTGGTGCTAGGGCTCCTGAGCCTGAACACGCTGCTGTTCTATCTGCCGGCCGAGGTCGCCCGGCGCACCGACTACTCCGGGTACCCCGGTGCCCGACCACTGACGCTGGCCTTCGTCCGCGTTGGCGTGTTCGGTCCGCGCCTCGAGAACGTGCCGACGCCATCGCTCATCCTGAGTGGCGATTGGTGGTTGTTCAACACCGCGCTTGCGCCGCTCAACTGTCCGACCGTGCCCGACTGTCCAGCGCTGTTCGCGCTGGCCACGACGCCCGAGGACGCCGCGCGTCTGCGCGCCACGTACCCCGGCCGCATTGCGCTGCACACCGTCGACCACGACGGCCGCGTCGACATCGAGCCCGACTGACCTTGTGACGTACCGATAACGGTCCCGGGACGTCCCGTGACGGTTTGGCCGAAATTGTGACCTGCGCGGTGACGCTTCCCAGCCCGCCCGTGACGGTTCGCGTGACGGTCGTGTCTATACGCTGGGGCGGTGGCGGGGGCCGGTGGGCCCGCGCCTTCGGGCGGGGGACGGACCGAGCCGGGTTACATGGCGTTGAACGTCTCGTAGACCTCGATCGTTCCGCCGCTGCTCAGAATCGGACAGCCTTTCGCCTTCTCGGTTGCCTCGCCCAGACCATCAGCCTTCAAAATCGAGTACCCGGTCAGGCCCGAGCCGCCGCCCTGACTCACCGATCCATTTGACGCCAGCGATGCCGACGGTCCGAATGGATTGCCACCGTCGACAACCGCTGGACCAAGCTCGCCGAACCACTTGCCCCACGCCGCCAGAACCGTCTGCTGCTCGGCCTCGCTCTGCGGCATGCCGCCGCCCTTGTAGACAAGCACGTAATTAGCCACCCTGCACCTCCTGCCAGCGGTTGAGCCTAGTCCGTGAGGCGCTGTGCCGGACGCGAAAGCTCGTTGTGAGTTTTCACAATCCTGGCCCACGCGAGGATCTCAACCAGTTCTGAAAAGCGCGTCGGGTCGCGCCCGATGCGGCGCTTCAGCTTGTCCAGTCGATAGCTCACCGTGTTCGGATGGACGGCAAGTTCGGCGGCGGCCACGCGCACCGACATGTCGCCTGACGCGTAGGCCAGCAGCGTCTCGACCAGGATGCGATCGGCGGTCACAATCGACTCGAACAGCCGGCGCGCGGCGGCCGGAACCATGCGCTGTGCAGTCCCGTCCGCGCGTTCGACAAGGTAGTCGCTCACGCGCATCTCCAGCAGCGCCTCGACCGTACCGTGCGCGGTGGCCGCCTCGAGCGCGTGGCGCGCCTCGTCGTAGCCGCGCGGTACCTCGGCCAGGCCGGCGCACACCGTGCTCACGCCAGCCGCCCATGATGCGCCACGCTGGGACAGCTCACGATGGGCGCTGCGCACCTGCCGCACCAGGCCGGTCGTGCGCGCTCGGCCAATCGGCACGATGGCCACGATCTCCTGCTGGCGCACAACCACGAATGGCTGCGCCACAACGACGGCGAGCTGATGGCGCACCGTCTCCGCCGCCCGGGTCAGCGCGTCGCTGGCGGGTACGGCAGAGCTCGCCAGCACCACGATCAGCAGCTCCGCGCCAGGCAGCAGATCGAACGTCGCCGCGAGGCGTTCCGTCTCCGCGGGATGGCCGCCGCTCGCGACAAGCAAGTTTTCGAGCAGGTCGCGCCGGTCACGATCGAGCTCGACCAGCAGATGCCGCTGCTGCTCGAAGTACCCTTCGGCGAGCGCGGCGCTGATCAGATCGGTATAGCCCAGAGTCAACGTGGTGAGCGCCAGCACCGCGTCGAGGACGTCCTCACGATCGCCGCCGACCTGAACGAGACGTTCCCAGACCGTGCGGTGTCCGAGGCGATATGAATGTAAGAGCGCGTTCAGCGGTAGACCCTGGCTCGCCCGCAGCGCGGCCTGCGCGCGTACGAACGCGAGCTCCTCGTTTGACGGCAGCGTCCAGGTGCGGATAGTGCGCACGACGGCGTGCACGTGATCGACACTGTGCCCGAGCACGGTGCGCGAGAGCTGATCTGTTCGCAAACGGCCGTAGACGGGCACCTCGCGGAAAACCGCTTCGGCCATGACCTGGGCAAGATCATCGGCATCACGCTCGAGCCGATCGGCGACCAGCGCGCAGATCGACTGCGTGGCGCTATCGAGCGGCTGCAGCGCGAGCATCGCGCCGCAGAGGGTATCTCAGGCCGCGGTCTCTGGCGCAGCTCCGCGAGCGCGCGTCAGCGTTGTCAGCAGCGTGACGCAGATGAAGGCGGTGAGCAGGTGCAGCAGCATCAGCACGAGCACCTGCTCGAGGGGCGTGGTGAAGCCGCCGGGCGGTCCACCACCGGGCGGGCCGCCCCCCGGGCCCCCACCACCGGGCGGGCCTCCACCAACACTGGGCGGCGGGCCGCCGGGACTGGCTGAGCCCAACGTGGCCAGCGGACTGACGAAGCGTAACGCCATGCCGGCTGGCGCGCCGCCCAGGCCGAGCGCGATGTCCGGCAGCCAGCTCACCAGCAGCGCGACGACGGCCACGACGCGATACCAGAAGAACGGCCGCCGTGTGACCAGCGCGACCAAGACGAACACGACGATGGCCGCGACGCTGCCGATGAGCGTGAGGGTGATGAGTGGCTGCTCGAGCTGCGGCATACGCCCAAGCCGCGGGCTCAGCGCTTGAATCGCCGCGCGCAGCGCCAGGTTCGCCGCCAATGCGACCACGATGGTCAGCGGTGCGACCCACGCTACGCGTATCCAGGACACTTGTTCGCGCGCCGGGACGCTGCGCGCGCTGGCTGCAAGAGAAGCAGTAGTCATGCTGTCCGCCAGCGTACGCGGGCCAACCTTGGAACCACCTGAGAAAGCGTGTTTCGACGCCGACGCGGCACACTATCCCTATGGCCCAGCACACACGCCTCGCTGTCGGCGATCGCGCGCCACTCTTCACCCTGCCATCGTCGATTGGTCAGCCCGTCGTGCTGGCCGACCTCCTGGCCAGGGGGCCAGTGGTCGTGGCCTGGTATTTGTTCGACTTCGGCCGCGTCTGAATGCTCGAACTGAATGGGTTCCGTGCGAACCAGGAACGCATCGAGGCCGCTGGCGCGAGCATTATTGGCATGTGCGTCGAAAGCGATCGCGCCCACAAGGCGTTCGCCGAATCACTCGACCTGAAGTTCCCTTTGCTGAGCGACTTCAATCGGCAGATTGTTCGACAATTCGGCATCGACTACACCGAGGATGCGCCCTACTCCGGCTTCTGGGGCATGAGCCGCCGCTCGGTGTTCGTGCTCGACAAGAACGGCGTCGTGCGCTACACGTGGATGACCGACGACCCACTGGTCGAGCCTGACTACGAGGCCGCGCTCGACGCGGTCCTGAAACTTTCACCACAGGAGTAACCACCACAGTCATGGCTGACCGCGAATTCAACTTCGGACCCGGCAATCCGGACCCGGGCGTATTCCCGACCCACGAGCTCGGCCAGGCCGCGCAGCGCGTCATTGCCCGCCTCGGGCCGGAGCTCGCCCATTATCCGGATCAGCTCGGCCTGCCGGAGCTGCGCGCGGTCGCCGCGGAGCGCTTCGCGCGCAACCACGGAGTCCGCCCGCCACTCGAAGACATCGTCATCACCAACGGCGCCATGCAGGGGCTGATCTTGAGCGCTCAGGCCTTGGCGCTACGTGGTGACAGTGTGGTCATGGAGGAGTTCGAGTACGGCGGCACAATTCGCGTCTTCAAGCAATACGACTTGCGGCTGCTGGGTGTGCCGGTCGACGACGACGGCATGCGCATGGATGCGCTGGCCGACATCCTGGAGCGTGAGAAGCCCGCGTTCATCTACACCACCGCCAGTTATCAGAATCCCACCGGCACGACGCTGCCCCTGGAGCGCCGTCAGCAGTTGCTTGCGCTGGCCCGGGCACACAAGCTGCCCATCGTCGAAGACGACACGTACGGCGACATCAGCTTCGTGCCGCTCGGGCAGCGGGCGATCTACGCCATGGCGGAGCCGGGCGAGGTGGTGTATATCGGATCGTTCTCGAAGATCCTCGGCCCCGGGCTACGCCTCGGGTTCTTCCTCGCCGCACCGCCGCTGCACGCGCAGCTGATGGCTTGGAAAATCGACGGCGGCACCAGCGCGCTGAGCCAGATGATCGCGGCCGAGTACTTCCGCGACAACTTGTGGGAACACGTCGAGGAAGGGCGCGGCTCCGTTAAAGACAAACGCAACATTTTGCTTGACGCTCTGGAGGCAGAGTTCTCCGGTGTGGAGGGCATGCACTGGACCAGGCCCGACGGCGGCCTGTTCGTATGGATAAAACTGCCCGACACCCTTGACCGCACGCGCCTGCGCGAGCTGGCGACGGCGCACGGCATCATGTACGCGACCGGCCAGGCGTTCCACGCCCTTGATCAGGATGTCCCCTACTTGCGGCTAGCCTTCGGCTGGATCGAGCGGGAGGACATTCCCACCGGCGTCCGCCTGCTCGCGCAGTGCGTGCGCGAGGCCATGCCCGCGCCCGTGGCCTGAGGCGCGCGCCGCCGCCAGTCCACACGCCGCACGGAACAATGACTTTCTCTTCCAGAGGGGTCTGCGGAGGAGAACTGCAATTCGACGCGGCGGGTGCAATGACGGCGGCGTTCGCCTTTCGACGTACGCCGCCGTCTGCGACTAGCTATTTGGCGCCTTCGACGGCGCGCTGGACGAGCACCGTGGCGAGGTGGCGTTTGTACTCGGCGCTGCCGCGCAGGTCGCTGCTTGGATCGAGACCTTGCGTCGCATTCTGAGCGGCTTCGGAGGCGGAGGCGCCGGAGCTCAGCGCCTGCTCCACACCAGTGGCGCGCACCGGAGTAGGACCGGCGTTGGTCACGCCGATGCGCCACTGGCCGTCGTCCATCTTCTGCGCCGCGGCGCCGACGATCGCCCAATCCGACAGGCGCCGGCGGAACTTCACGTACTTGTGCGGTCCACCGGCCGCCGGGAACGCGACCTCCGTCACCAGCTCGTCAGCCGCGAGCGGTGTGGAGAACAAGCCGACGAAGAAGTCGCGCGCCGGAATACTCCGCTTGTTGGTCACCACGGTCGCATCCAGCATCAGCGTCAAAGTTCCATAGTCACCGGCTGGATCGGCATGCGCGAGTACGCCGCCAATAGTGCCCATGCTGCGCACCTGCGCATCGCCCACCTCGGAGGCAATCTCGGCCAGCAGCGGCAGGCCGCGCTTGATCTCCTCGGACTGCTCGATCTGGTAGTGGCGGGTGAGCGCACCGATGCGCACGGTGCCGTTGTCGCGCCGAACGTAGCTCAGCTCACGGTCGAGTCCGTTGATATCGACCAGCACACTGGGCTGAGCCAGGCGCAGCCGCATCAGCGGAATCAGGCTGTGCCCGCCGGCCAGCACCTTGGCGTCCGAGCCGCCTTGGGCCAACAAACGCGCAGCGTCTTCAACTGAGGAAGCACGCTGATAGGAAAAAGCGGCAGGAATCATCAGCGGGCTCCTCCCTGCGCTGCCTGAATCTGCGCCCAGAGCCGATCCGGACTAGCGGGCATATCGACATGGTTGATACCGAGCGGCGAGAGCGCATCGACGACGGCGTTGATCACGGCCGCGCTCGCGGCAATCGTGCCAGCCTCGCCAATGCCTTTGACGCCAAGCGGATTGCTCGGACTCGGGGTCACCGTCCGATCCAGGATTGGCGCTGGAATCTCGTTCGCCGTCGGCACCAGATAGTCGATCAGCGAGCCCGTCATCAGCTGACCACTTTCGGGGTCGTACGCGACTTCTTCGTACAACGCCTGGGCGATGCCCTGAGCGATGCCACCCTGCAGCTGGCCCTCCACGATGAGCGGATTGATCACGTTGCCGCAGTCGTCAACCGCGACGTACTTCTGGAGGTCCACATCACCCGTGGCTGCATCGACCTCGACCAGCGCGATGTGTGTGCCGAACGGCCACACAAAATTAGGCGGATCGAAGTACGAGATCGCCTCCATGCCGTGATCGACGCCCTCCGGCAGGTTTGCGCCGTACGCGGCGAATGCGATTTCGCCCATCGCCTTGGCCGTGCCAGGGTTGCCGCGCACGTGGAACCGTCCCTGATCGTAGACGACGTCATCGGGCGAGGCTTCGAGCAAGTGCGACGCGATCTTGTGTGCTTTTTCGACGATCTTCTTCGAGGCCGCGTGGACCGCCATGCCGCCCACGGCGAGGCTGCGACTCCCGTACGTGCCGTAGCCGAACGCTGGTCCCTCGGCCGTGTCGCCGTGGCGCACCTCGATCGACTCGTACGGCACGCCAAGCGTGTCCGACGCAATCTGCGCAAACGTCGTTTCGTGACCCTGGCCGTGCGCGTGGGTGCCGACGTACACCTGCACCGACCCGGTCGGATGCATGCGCACCTGGGCCGATTCGATGAGCGCCAGGCCGCCGGTCGCGCCCGCGGTGGCGGCACTCGGCCCGAAGCCGCAGATCTCGATCCATGACGAAAGCCCAATCCCGACATAGCGGCCCTCGGCGCGCGCTTGCTTCTGCCGCTGGCGCAGCTCGTTGTAGCCGATGGTCTGCATGGCTTTGTCGAGTGCGCCCTCGTAGTTGCCCGAGTCATAGACGAATCCGAACGGACTGGTGTACGGGAACTGGCTGGACTGGATGAAGTTCTTGCGCCGAATTTCGGCCGAGTCCATGCCCAGCTCCTGGGCCAGCTTGTCGACCATACGCTCGATGAGATGCGTCGCCTCAGGCCGACCAGCACCTCGGTACGGATCAGTCGAAACCCGATTGGTCAGCACGCCAACGGTCCGCGCGGCAATCCCGCCAGGCCAGTTGTAGGCGCCGCCGGCCAGCAGACAGGCACACGCCTGGAAGGCGCCAAATGTGCCGATGTACGCGCCAAGATCGAGATACTGGATGACCTTCAGCGCCAAGAACGAGCCATCTCGCTTGGCCGCGAGCTCGACGTCGAAGATCTGACCGCGCCCGTGTGTCGTGGTCTGCAGGCTCTCGGTGCGCGTCTCGATCCAGCGAATCGGCCGCTTGAGCAGCCGCGCCGCGGCGGGCACCAGGTAGTCCTCCGGGTAGGGCGAGATCTTGCTGCCAAAACCGCCGCCGACATCGTGTGAGATGACCCGCACCTTGGTCTCGGGCAGGCCCATCGCACCCGAGACGAACAGTCGGATGAAGTGCGGGTTCTGCGTCGCCAGCCAGATCGTCAGCTGATCGTCGAATGGGCTCCACTCGGCCATGACGCCGCGCGGCTCGATCGGCATCGGCGCCAGGCGCTGCTGCAGGATGCGCTCTTTGACGACAATCTCGGCTTGGCTGAACGCGTCCTTGACGTTGTCTTCAGGTGAGAACGTGAGATCCCAGCCGACGTTGTCGACCGCGCTAGTATTCACCTTCGGGCTGGACGACTCGATTGCCGCGATCAGATCCTGCACTGCCGGCAGTGGCTCGTATTGGACCTCGACCGCCGCCGCGGCATCGGTGGCCAGCTTGCGGGTCTCGGCGACCACAACCGCGACCGGTTCGCCCTGGAAGACGACCTCAGATTCGGCGATCGGAAAGCGCTCGGGGACAGTGTGCTTGTCGGGCACGAAGGCGGGCGCGACCGGGTGCGTGCCGGTCAGGGACGACTTGAAGTCGGCGGCGGTGAGGACGGCGACCACGCCAGGGATGGCCTGCGCCTGCGCGGTATTGATATTGGTGATGCGCGCGTGCGCGTGTGGGCTGCGCACCACAGCCATCGTGAGCGTGCCCGGTCGTACCAGGTCCTCGATGTACCGTCCGCCGCCCGTGATCAGTCGCGGGTCCTCGCGGCGATGAATCTTCGCCCCGATCATCTGGGAAATGGCCATCGGTCTACGCCCTCCCCGCGGTCGCGGCGCCGGCCGAAACGCCCGCGCCATTGACGATTGCCTGACTGGCGGACTGCACCGCGCGGACAATGTTGGTGTAGCCCGTGCATCGGCACAGGTTGCCTTCGAGGCCCTTACGAATCTCGGCTTCGCTGGGTCGCGGATTCGCCTCGAGGAGGGCGGCCGCGGTCATCAGCATGCCTGACGTGCAGAATCCGCACTGCAGGCCATGTTCGTCCCAGAAGGCCTGCTGGAGTGGGTGCAGCTGACCATTGGTGGCCAGGCCTTCGACCGTTCTGAGTTGATGACCGTCGGCCTGCACGGCGAACAGCGTGCACGCCTTGACAGGCCGATTGTCCAGGAGCACCGTACAGGCGCCGCACTGGCTCGTGTCGCAGCCGACGTGCGTACCCGTCAGGCCGAGATCCTCACGTATGAAGTACACGAGCAGATCGCGCGGTTCCACATCCCGGGCATAGCTCGTCCCGTTGACAGAGATGGTGACGGGGACTCTCTCCGCCATAGCGCCTCCCTCGAAAAGATGCGAACGGCGGCCCTCATTGGCCGCCCCTAGCGCCTTCGGGACCGGCCGGGACTCGCGCTGCGACGGCCTTGCTCTCCCGCGGTCAGCGCGAACGGTCCCCCTGGCGGTCTCGGAGATTGACGATATGCCCCGCCAAGGGCCGTGTCAATTTCGAACCGCGCCAATCACCCACAGATCTTCGTAGACGGTGTGCAACGCGGGAATCAGCACCGGCCGCGTCGATTGCACGCCCACCCAGCCGAGCTGCCAACTGACGGCGAGCAGCGCGGCGGCGAGTGGATCGGGCCCGAAGTGCTCGGCCAACAAGAACGCCAGCCCGAGCGGCAGCGCCACCGGCAGGCTGGCGATCAGGAACGTGCCCAACAACAGCCAGAAGTAGCGTCCGCCAAGCTGCCACGACGCCACGACGGCCTCACGTCCGTCGAGGTCGCCATGAATCGCCAGGTACGGCGCGAGCACCGTCCGCACATGCTGGTGCAGCGCCACCGCGCCGATCACGCACACCCACACCGCGGACGGGATCGCTTCACCGAGCGGGCTGCGATCCCGCACCAGCACGAGCGCACCTACGGGTACCCAGAACAGAACGGTCGTGTGCACATTCGTCCAGATGTAGCGCGGTACGGAGGGCACGCCGCGCCGCGTCGCTTCGACGACGCCAATGCGTTCGCCATCGTGGCCAGCATCGACCGCGTGCATGAGCACGACGGGTGCGACGACCATCGTGATGAGCGGTAAGGCAAACGCCAGTGGCTGCGACGACGACGGGCCGAAGAGGACGATCCAGGCAGCAGCCAGTGGTGGCAGCGAGTACAGCACCACCAGCTTGACGTACAGATCCGGCTGCTGGCGCGTGATCGCCAGGCCGCGTTGAACGTTGTCCAGCCCAGCCAGCCAGGTCGTCATCAGCGGAGTGCGTATCAAGGCCTAGCCGAATCCCTGCTCAACCGCCGGAGGGGAACGCAGCGCGTGGCGGCGGGCGCACCGGTGGTTAAGGCTGAATGCGGGGACGGCTAGCGCACTGTGCACTAGCAGGATCATAGTGGTAGGGCCTGGCCGGTCGCCGCCTACAATCTGTCGATCCGTGGCACCCGCGCTGCTCCTGTCCGAGCCCGCCCCGTATCCGGAGGATCCGTTCCCTCTCCTCGAACGAGGCAGCGTCGAAGGAATCGAGCTGATCCCATGGGGTTCTAACTACACGTTCGCGGCTCGGTTGAACGGAGAAGATGGCTCGAGCTGTTTCGGGGTGTACAAGCCGCGCCGCGGCGAGGTGCCGTTGCGCGACTTCCCCAACGGCACCCTGTATACACGCGAAGTCGCCGCGTACGTGTTTGCGCGCGAGCTGGGTTGGGACCTGGTCCCGCCGACCGTCATTCGCGAAGACGCCCCGCACGGTATCGGCAGCTTGCAGCTCTACGTTCAGCCGGACGTCGACGCGGCCGGCCACTTCGATCGGCTGCGCGAAACGCATCGCTGTGACTTGCAGCGCATGGCGCTCTTTGATCTCTTGACCAATAACGCGGACCGCAAGGGCGGTCACTGTTTGCTCGATGTCCGCGGACGCGTGTGGGGTATCGATCATGGCTTGACGTTTCATCACGTGCCGAAGCTGCGCACGGTGATCTGGGATTACTGCGGCGACCCCATTCCACCCGACCTGGTGGCCGAGATCGACTCATTTCGGAATGACCCCGCCCGCTGTACTGCGCTGCACCGCGCGTTGAAGCCGTTCCTGGCTGAGCACGAAATCGAAGCGCTCTGGCAGCGCTGGGACCGATTGCTGGCCGTGCCCTGCTACCCCGAGCTCGATCCGTACCGCAACGTGCCCTGGCCACCTTTCTAGGGGTCAGGGCCAGGCGCCAGGCGTCAGGAGCAGCCGTCGCCTGACAACTCCATGCCTGATACTCAAATATGGGTGGGCTCGCGGCCAGCGTCTTGCATGACGTATCTCCTGACGCCTGGCGCCTGGCGTTGACCCCTGATCAATGGACGTCCTTCGCGCAGCGCAGCTGCTGACTGACTTCGCTTACCTCTTCCTGGGCATTGCCGCGGTCCGCGCGGCCGTGCGCTACCGCCAACGCTCGCGCGCCGACGTCGCGCTGCTGTTCGGCACGTTGGCCGCCGTCGTGGTCACACAGGAAATCACCCTGCTCAGCTGTCCGACGAGCCTCGGCTGCCTGACCCTGCCTGCCTCGAACTTCATCACCCTGGTGCTCATTCTGCTCTTGCCGCTGGCCCTGCTGCGCCTGCTCGACGACGTCGCGGATATCCCCCTGTGGCAGATGTGGCTCGTCCTGGTCACGCTGGTCACGCTGTCCGTCGCCATGGTGCTCGCCGGCCCGACGACGCCGGCCTGGCTCGTACCGGTCCTGATCGTGTACCTGATCGTGGGCACCGCGTACCCGGCCTGGGCATTCGTGGAGCGCGCCCGCGAGGCAACGGGCATTACGCGCCGACGCATGTCCGCCGTCGCCTGGGCCTGCGGACTGCTCGCATTGACCTTTGTCTTCAGCATCGCGGCGCAGATCAGCCCGCGCGACCAGGCCGTGCTGACGGCGCTGTCGCGTGGCGCAGGTTTGGCCTCGGGCCTGTGCTTCTGGGCGGGATTCTTTCCGCCGACCTGGCTCAGCCAGACGTGGCGCTTACCCGAGCTGCTCGAGTACCTCCGCCCGGCCCGCCTGATGGCCGGCGGACCCAACGAGAACGGCCTGGTGACCGAGGCCGTCGCGCTCGATCGACTGACCGCCGCCACGGCGCGCACGACGGGTGCGCGGCGGGTCCTGTTGATCATGATTCGACAAAGGTCCGATGTTCGTCGAAGACGACCTCGAAGTCGTGCACTTCTTCGCCGGTGAGGCGGCGGCCATTCTGCAGCTGCGCACGCTGCGCGAGCAGGCTAATGAGCTCGAGGCGTTGCGCGAGGCAGATCGGCTCAAGGACGAGTTCATGGCCGTGGTCTCGCATGAGCTACGTACGCCCCTGACGGCGATCAGCGGTTATGGCGACATCCTGCTGCGCAAGCTGTCCGGTCCGCTCAACGAGCGCCAGGAGCGCCAGGTCGTCGGCATCCGCGAGGCCTCGCGGCGTCTGCTCGGGCTGATCAACGACTTGCTCGACGTGTCGAAACTCGAGGCGGGCACGCTCGACTTGCACCTAGGCGCGATCGAGCCGTACGCGGCTATCGAGCGCGCCGTGGCCAGCACGCGCGTCATCGCCGCGAACAAAGGTGTTCATCTCGAGGTTCGCGAGCCGTCCGGCGACGACGCGCTGCCGCGTGTGCGCGCCGACGACGAGCGCCTGCAGCAGATCCTCAGCAATCTGCTCGTCAACGCGATCAAGTTCACGCCGCAGGGCGGTTCGATCTGGATCGACGCCATCGCGGAACTCGCGCCAATCACCGACGCGACCGAGAATGTGGTGTTTCGCGTGTGCGACACCGGCGTTGGTCTTGCGCCCGGGCAAGCCGAACGCGTGTGGGACCGGTTCTATCAGGTCGAGTCCTCCTCGACCCGACGATTCGGTGGGGCTGGACTTGGCTTATCGATCGTGCGCCGCTTGACTGAGCTGCACGGCGGGCGCGTCGAGGCTGCATCCGAAGGTGTCGACCGCGGCAGCACGTTCCAGGTGCGCTTGCCGGCTGTGCCCGCGGACGCTTCGGGGACACCCATTCATCGCCAGGTGCCGGCGGCGGCGCTACTCGGCGACTCGTCGACCAACGGGAGCGACAACGGGCAGTTCGGCGAGCACGTGCTGGTCGTGGAAGACGATCAGCACATCGCCACCGTGCTGCGCACCTACCTCGAGGCGGATGGCTACCGCGTCGACGTCGTCGGCGATGGCCAGCAGGCGATCCAGGCGGCCCGCGCGCTCTTGCCGTTCGCGATCACGCTCGACATCAGCTTGCCCAAGCTGGACGGCTGGAGTGTGCTGAATGCGCTCAAGCGCGACCCGGTCACCGCGCAGATTCCTGTCGTCATCATCTCGATCGTTGACAATCGCGACTTTGGCATCGTTCTGGGCGCGACGGATTACCTGGTCAAGCCGATCGATCACGAGCGCTTGCAGCTCATCCTGCGCGGACTGAGCGCGGCTCGCGCCAATGGTAACAATAGACTGGTTCTGGTGGTCGACGACGATCCTGCGTTGCGCGATGTGTTGAGCACGTCGCTGGCGGAGGACGGCTGGCGAGCGGCGACCGCGAGCGACGGCGAGGCGGCGCTGGCAGCCATCGAGCGCGAAGCGCCAGCTGCGATGGTGCTTGACCTGATGATGCCGAACACCGACGGTTTCGAGGTGTTGCGCTCGGTCCGCGCTCGACCATCCTTGCGCGACATGCCCATCATCGTCGTGACTGCCAAGGATCTGTCGGACGAGGACCGCCAGCGGCTCGCGGACAGCGCTCAGGGGGTGATTCTCAAGCAAGCGTTGCGGCTGGAGCAGCTCTTTCAGCAGATCCGCGACGCACTCGCGCGGGAACGTGCCGGCAGCGAACGTGGTCCTGCGGCGGGAGGCAGGGCGTGACCAGCGACGACACACTGATCCTGATTGGCGAAGATGAGCCCGACAATCAGCTCATCATGCAGACCGTCGTCGAGTCGCTGGTCGGCGCGCGCGCCGAGGTTGCCTCAGACGGTCTGGCTGTTCTGGCCTCGGTGGAGCGGGAACGCCCGCGCATGATTCTTTTGGACTTGATGATGCCCGGTTTGGACGGCTTCCAGGTCACGCGGCAGTTGAAAGCGGACCCCTCTACGGCTGACATCCCAATCGTCGCCATCTCCGCCCTGGCCCGCCCCGACGATCGCGAAGCCGCCCTCGCCGCCGGCTGCGACAACTTCGTCCGCAAACCCTTCGAGCTAGACGAGCTCGAGGCGCTCATCAATTCGTATCTGACAGAGCGGTAGCGGACACCGAGGCACAGCCTCGTTGACGTACGCGCCGTTAGAACCGCTCGACGACCACCTTGGCCTGCAAGAACAACTGCAGATAGTCTGGCCCGCCGGCCTTGGAGTCAGTCCCGCTCATGTTGAACCCGCCGAATGGCTGGGCGCCGACCATTGCGCCGGTGATCTTGCGGTTCAAATACAGATTGCCAACATGGAACTCGCTGCGCGCTTGCTCCAATCGTCGGCGGTCGCGTGAGAAGACGCCGCCGGTCAAGCCGTACTCGGTGTTATTGGCGATAGCCAGCGCATGGTCGTAATCGCGGGCGCGAATGAAGGACAGCACAGGGCCAAAGATTTCCTCCTGGGCCATGCGGCCATCCTCGGGCAGGTCGGCGAACACCGTAGGTTGGATGTACCAGCCGTCCGCACCATCGGGCTCGCCGCCAACCACCAGGCGGCCTTCGCGGGCGCCCACCTCCATGTACGACAACACTTTGCGGAACTGCGACTCGTCAATAACGGCGGCAATCTGCGTCGACGGATCCTCGGCGGGACCCAGCCGCAGGGCCTCAGTGTGCTCGGCGACGCGCTGCAGAACATCTGCGTAGACGGGTTCCAAGACGATGGCACGCGAGGCAGCAGAGCACTTCTGACCCTGGAAGCCAAACGCCGACGTGGTTATCCCCTCAGCCGCCAGAGCCAGATCGGCGGTCTCGTCGACTACGATCGCATCCTTGCCACCCATCTCGGCGACCACGCGTTTGAGCCAGCGCTGACCCTGCTGTACCTGCGCCGCCAGCGCATAGATATGGGTGCCTACTTCACGTGACCCGGTAAAGGAGATGAACCGCGTCCGAGGGTGCGCCACCAGGAAGTCGCCAATGTCCGCCCCGCCGCCGGGTACGAAATTCACCACCCCCGCCGGCAGCCCCGCTTCTTCGAGCAACGCGACAAACCGAGCGGCAATGATTGGCGTCACGCTGGCGGGCTTGAGCAGCACGGTGTTGCCGCACACGATCGCCGCCGCCGTCATGCCGAGCGTGATGGCCATGGGAAAGTTCCACGGTGGAATCACGACGCCGACGCCCAACGGCATATACGTCATTTCGTTGTCTTCGCCCATGAGCCGCGGCAGCACCAGCGATTGAGCGATCCTGAGTGCCTCGCGCGCGTAGTACTCCAGGAAATCGATCGCCTCGGCGGTGTCCGCATCGGCTTCTGGCCAGGTCTTGCCGGCCTCATAGACCATCGTGGCGCTGAAGACATGCTTCTGGCGCCGCAACATGCCTGCCGCCCTGAGCAGGAGTCGCGCCCGTTCGTCCGGCCGCCATCTGGACCACTCTGGATACGCCGCCCATGCCGCGTCCATCGCCTGTTCAGCTTCAGCTTTGGACGCCCGGGCAACGCGCCCGACGCGGCGATCCTTGTGGCACGGATCAAAGCTGTCGATCCAGGCACCGGTGGTGACTCGTTCGCCGCCGATCACGAGCGGCCACCCGCGGTCAAACTCGGCGGTGACTTGTTTCAGCGCCGCCTGCATCGCCTCGCGCTGCTCAGGGTCAGAGAAGTCGGTCAGGGGCTCGTTTCTGAACTCCGGCACCATGCTCTGACCGTAACAAATGCGCACTTGGGGAGGGATCGTTACACTAGTGCGGATTGCCCATGCCGCGCCGCCGCAACGCCGAACGACCGGGCGCGCGCTTGGCGCGCTCGTACCTGGTCATGCGCGCCGAACAGGGCGCCGATCGACAGCCGGCCGAGGCTGCGTCCAAGTTGCGCGGCACGATCCGCATGCCGCGGCTGGCAACAGTGCAACTCAACTCGCCCGAAGCGCATGCTCAGTATCGGCTGGCTATCCTGGCGCGGCTGGCAACGGGCGGCGCCCCCTGGTTTACGCTCGCATTGTCATCCTGAGCGCAGCGAAGGATCCGCTTGCCGAAACGTGTGTGCTCGCGGATCCTTCGGCTCGTTCCTCGCCTCAGGATGACAAACTGCCTGGCTTCAGGAACACGGCCCCAAGCGGCGGGATGGTCAAGCACAGCGAATGCGGTCGACCCGACCACGGCTCGTCCAACGCCCAGACCTGGCCACCGTTGCCGATGTTGCCGCCACCGTACAGCGCGGAGTCGCTGTTGTAGATCTCGCGCCACGGACCGCCGGTCGGCACGCCGACGCGGTATTCGTAACGCGCCACCGGCGTGAAGTTCAGCGCCGCGACGACGATGTCGTGCTCGTCGTGCCCACGTCGCAAATAGGCGAACACCGAATTCTCGTTGTCGTGCGACTCGAGCCAGTCGAAGCCGCGCCAATCGAAGTCGACCTGGTGCAGCGCAGTCTCGGTCCGGTACACCCGCTGCAGATCGGCGACGCCGCGATGCAGCCCGCTCTGCAGCGGAAACTGCAACAGGTGCCAGTCGACACTGCGCGCTTCGGTCCATTCATTCCCCTGGCCGAAGTCCATGCCCTGGAACAACAGCTTCTTGCCAGGATGACTGAACATATACGCGAACAACAACCGCAGCGTGGCAAACTTCTGCCATGCGTCGCCAGGAATCTTGTTGAGCAATGAGCCCTTGCCGTGCACAACTTCATCATGTGAGAACGGCAGGACAAAGTTCTCTTGGAACGCGTACAGCAACGAAAACGTCAGCTCGTTGTGATGCCAGCGGCGATGAATCGGCTCCTTTGAGATGTACGACAGCGTGTCGTGCATCCAGCCCATGTTCCACTTGAACGAGAAGCCCAGCCCGCCCATATAGGGTGGCCGCGTTACCTGTGGCCACGCCGTCGACTCCTCGGCGACAGTCAAAACGCCGGGGCATTCGCTGTGGACGACCTCGTTCATGCGCTGCAGGAACGAGATGGCCTCGAGGTTTTCACGCCCGCCGTACTGGTTCGGCACCCACTCGCCTGCGTTGCGCGAGTAATCGAGGTACAGCATCGACGCCACGGCGTCCACACGCAGCCCGTCGATGTGGTACTCGTCGATCCAGAACAGCGCGTTCGAGATCAGGAAGCTGCGGACCTCGTGCCGGCCGTAGTTGAAGATCTTGGTGCCCCAGTCCGGATGCTCGCCCTGGCGCGGATCGGAATGCTCGTACAACGCGCTGCCGTCAAAGCTGGCCAGGCCATGCGGATCGCGCGGGACGTGAGCCGGCACCCAGTCGAGCAACACGCCGATGCCAGCCTGGTGCAGGATGTCGACGAATGCTTTGAAGTCGTCGGGCGTGCCGAAGCGCCGCGTGGGCGCGTAGTAGCCGACGGTCTGGTAGCCCCAGGAAGGATCGAACGGGTGCTCGGAGATCGGCAGCAGTTCGACGTGCGTGTAGCCCATCGACTGGCAGTACTCAGCCAATTGGTGCGCCAGGTCACGGTAGGTCAGAAAGCCCTGGGTATCAGGGACGCGCTTCCAGGAACCCAAGTGGACTTCGTAAATACTGATCGGCGCGTCGAAGGCCTGGTGCTGTGTGCGCTTCGACACCCAGTCCTGGTCTTGCCACTGGTAGGTGCTGATGTCCCAGACCACGGAGGCGGTCGACGGCCGCAACTCAGCCGCAAAGCCGTACGGATCAGCCTTGTCGATGCGCTTGGTCGAGAACTTGGGCCTGATGCTGTACTTATAGAGTGCGCCCTGGCCAATCTCGGGAACGAAGCCTTCCCAGATGCCGGACGAGCTGCGGGCGTTGAGCGCCGTCTTCTCGGGATCCCAGCTGTTGAACTCGCCGATCACGCTGACGGCGTCGGCGTTTGGAGCCCACACGGCGAAGTACACGCCGCTGCGGCCGTCGACGACCATTGGATGCGCGCCCAACTTCTGATAGACGCGCACGTGGGTGCCTTCGTTGAACAGGTGCAGGTCGAAATCGGTCAGCAAGTTTGGCGACGCAGACCCAGCGGTCGCCTTCGCCGTCGGTCGGGTCGTCTCCGTCGTCGTCATTGGCTTATCCTCGTTACGAGCAGTCAGCTGTCAGCAGTCAGCCGTCAGCATTGGTTGTAGTCCTTGGGTGGCCTGTGCGTAGTGTGAGCAGTCAGCTGTCAGCAGTCAGCCGTCAGCATTGGTTGTAGTTCCTTGGGTGGCCGGTGCGTAGTGTTCCTATCGGTTCCGCCGGAGGCGGGGCTTCTGCTGAATGCTGAGAGTTGAAAGCTGATGGCTTAGTATCCTCGTTACGAGCAGTCAGCTGTCAGCAGTCAGCCGTCAGCATTGGTTGTAGTTCCTTGGGTGGCCGGTGCGTAGTGTTCCTATCGGTTCCGCCGGAGGCGGGGCTTCTGCTGAATGCTGAGAGCTGAAAGCTGATGGCTTAGAACGTGGCACGCTCCGTGCCGGCCGGACAGTGAGGTCTATGGAATCGAACCCCTCCAACGGCAGCGGCGCTCGCGCGCGTCCCCGGAACCCTAGCACGAGCCCCGAAACGACGCCGAACCGTCCGAAGCGCAACGGACAGACCGACGGCGCAACCCCCTCCACTCGCGCCAGAGCGAAAGCACCCAAAGCTCAGCCGGCACTAGCGCGCGTCCAGGGCCCACCGCCGCCCTTCGACACCTACCCGGCGATTGCCATCGAGAGTGTCTCGCCCGAGCTCGAGGGCGGCCGCTGGCCCATCAAGCGTGCGGTCGGCGACACCATCGCCGTCGAAGCCGACATCTTTAAGGAAGGGCATGACCTGCTGAGTGCGCGTGTTCTGTACCGGACGGTCGGCGCCCCGACGTGGCAAGAAGCACCCATGGTGCCAACCGTCAACGATCGCTGGCGCGGCGAGTTCACCGTCGATCGGAACACGCGCTACGGCTACACGGTCCTCGCCTTCACCGACGTATACGGCTCATGGCGCGCCGACCTGGTCAAGCGCGTGTCCGCGGCTCAGGACGTGACGTCCGAGTTGCTCGAGGGCCTGCGGTTGGTCGAACAAGCCGCCGAGCGTGTGACGGACCCGAACGTCAAGGCGCGCCTAGAAGCCTACGCGCAGCGCTGGCGGGACTTCAGCGGTCCGACAGCTATGCGCGAGCGCGCCATGCTCGCCAGCTCAGCCGAGCTCGGCGAGGTCATGGACCAGGCGCACGACCGCTCAGATGCGACGCGCTACCGCCGCGAGCTCGAGCTGATCGTCGACCGCATCGAAGCGCGCTTCGCGGCCTGGTACGAGATCTTTCCGCGCTCGCAAGGCACCGACCCGACGCGCAGCGCGACCTTCCGTGAAGCCGAGGCGCGGATTCCGGCGATCGCCGACATGGGCTTCAACGTCCTGTACATGACGCCCATCCACCCGATTGGCCACACCAAGCGCAAGGGTCCCAACAATACCCTGGTCGCTGGACCAAATGATCCCGGCAGTCCATACGCCATTGGCAGCGAAGCCGGCGGCCACGAAGCGATCGCGCCCGAACTGGGCACGCTCGCTGACTTCCTGCACTTCCAGGACTTGGCCAAACGACACGGCATGGAGCTGGCGATCGACTTTGCGATCCAGGTCTCGCCCGACCATCCCTGGGTCAAAGAGCACCCTGAGTGGTTCTACCATCGGCCCGACGGCACCATTAAGTACGCCGAGAATCCACCCAAGAAGTACGAGGATATTTACCCGCTCAATTTCAGATCATCCGATTGGAAGAACCTGTGGTCGGCGTGGCGAGATGTCGTCATGTTGTGGGCCGAACGCGGCGTGCGCATCTTCCGCGTCGACAATCCACACACCAAGCCGCTGACGTTCTGGGATTGGATGATTCGCGACGTTCAGTCGAGCTTCCCCGATGCGATCTTCCTGGCTGAAGCCTTCACCCGACCAAAAATGATGAAGGCTCTGGCGAAGCTGGGCTTTACACAGAGCTACACGTACTTCACGTGGCGCAATGAGCGCTGGGAGATCGTCGAATATCTGACCGAGCTCACACAGACCGACATGCGTGAGTATTACCGGGCCAACTTCTTCGCGAATACGCCCGACATCCTGCCGCGCATCCTACAACTGGGCGGACGACCCGCGTTTCGCATGCGGCTCGTACTGGCGGCCACGCTGTCGTCGATCTACGGCATCTACAGCGGCTTCGAGTTGTGCGAGAGTCGCCCGCGTGGCGCGGACTCCGAGTACTACGTCGACTCGGAGATGTACCAGCACAAGGTCTGGGACTGGGGGCGACCAGGCAACATCGTCGACGATGTGAAACGTATCAATCAGGTCCGGCGTGACAACCCGGCGCTGCACCTGTACGACAATCTGCACTTCCACGGCGCCGACAACGAGCAGATCCTGGCCTACAGTAAGGCCACGCCAGACAACCGCAATATCGTTCTCGGCGTGGTCAACCTCGATCCGTTCTGGCCGCAGTCAGCCTGGCTCGACGTGCCTGCTCACGAATGGGGCATCAGCGGCGATCAGCCGTACGTCGTGCACGACCTGCTAACGGATCAGCGTTTTACCTGGCGCGGCAACTACAACTGGGTCCGACTCGATCCACACGTCCAGCCGGCGCACCTGTTCCGCGTCGAAATCCCGCGCTGAGCCGCGTGATCGACGAACTGCGCCAGGCGCGCTGGTTCGGCGGGAAAAGCCGCGCCATCGGCAGCACGAGCATCGTCGATCGCGCGTGCTGGGTCGCGGGCGCGTCGTTGTGCCTGGTTGAGGTGCGCTACGAGCACGGTCCACCCGAGACGTACGTGCTGGCCGAGCGCTTCGACGATCCGACGGTTGGCCGTGCGCTCCTGCAACGCTTCGCCGGTGCTGAAGTACCCACCGAACGGGGCGGCAGATTGGTCTTCGCGTCGACACATGCCAGCATCGTCGGGCAGACCGAACCGATCCGCATCCTTCGCGGTGAACAGAGCAACACCTCGTTGCTCTTTGGCGAAGCGCTCATCCTGAAGCTGTTCCGCAGAGTCCAGTTCGGTCCGAACCCGGAGGTCGAAATCGGCTGGTTCCTGACCGAGCACACCGACTTCCATGGCACGCCCGCGGTGCTCGGCTCACTCGACTACGATTCGCCCACCGGCGCGACAGCTTCCCTGGCCCTGCTGCAGGCCTTCCAACCCAACCGCGGCGACGCCTGGCGGACAACGCTCAACCGCCTCGCCGCAGTCCTGGATGGTGCCGACCCCACCGACAGCATCGCCGCTTTGGCGCGCCTGGGTGCCACGACCGCTGCGCTGCACATTGCTCTAACCCAGCCCGGCGGCGGGCCCGACTTCGACACCGAAACCATTGGTCCCGACGACATCGCGACCTGGCGCGACGCCATTCATGGCGAACTCGAACAGGCCATGCGCGGCCTGCACGCGCGAGGTATCGAGGTCGATCGCAGCGTGCTGCTGCAGCGCGCGGACGGTGTGGCCGCGCTCGACGGCGCGCTCAAAACGCGCCACCACGGCGACTATCACCTCGGTCAGGTGCTCGAGAGGCCGGACGGCGAGTTCGTGATCATCGACTTCGAAGGTGAGCCGTCCAAGCCACTCGTTGTGCGGCGCGACAAGCGCACGCCATTGCGCGACGTGGCCGGCATGCTGCGTTCGTTCGACTATGCGCGCCACGCCGCCATGCGCTCCGGTTCACCAGGCGACCCGGCACGGGCTGCCCGCGCCGCGGCGTGGCACCAGGCCGCCCGGTCCGCCTTCCTGGACTCCTATCTGCAGACGGTTCGTCAGGGGAAGCCCAGGCTGTTGCCGGACGACGTGCCGCGTGCGCTGGACGCGTTGGAGCTCGAAAAGGCCGCCTACGAGGTGCTCTACGAGCTCAACAACCGCCCCGACTGGCTGCCTATCCCGCTGGCCGCGCTTCAGTAGCCCAGCCGGTCTACACCACAATGTGTCCAATGGGAACATGGCAGATGTGACGGGTGGTAGCTAGCGTACGGGCCCAACAGGGCGCCTAACCGGCGGATTGCATCGGCTACCCTCGTAAACGATGCCTCCCACGGTCTGGCCCGGTCGCCCCGATCCGCTGGGCGCGACCTGGGATGGCCAGGGGACGAATTTCGCGCTCTTTTCGCAGAACGCCACGCGCGTCGAGCTGTGCCTGTTCGACGAGACCTACGGCAAGGAAACAGCGCGCATTGCACTGCCCGAACAAACACGCAATGTCTGGCACGGCTACGTTCAGGGCGTGGATCCAGGGCAGCTCTATGGTTATCGTGTGCACGGTCGCTACGCGCCGCGCGAAGGCCAGCGCTTCAACCCGAACAAGCTGCTAATTGATCCGTACGCACGCGCGCTGAGCGGCGAAGTGGACTGGAGCGCGCCGGTCTTTGCCTACAGGCTGGGCAGTCGCACCGAGGACATGACTCGAGACGTGCACAACTCAGCGCGCGGCATGCCCAAGTCCGTCGTCGTCGACGACGAGTTCGATTGGGGCGACGATCGGCCGCCGCATGTGCCGTGGCCCGAGACGGTCGTGTACGAAACGCACGTCAAGGGCATCAGCATGCGCCACCCTGAGGTGCCCGAACACGTGCGCGGCACGTATCTCGGCCTGGCCAGCGCACCTATTCTCGAACACCTGCGCAGCCTCGGCGTTACCGCCATCGAGCTCTTGCCTGTCCATCAGTTCATCGACGACAAGTTCCTGCTCGATCGGGAGCTGCGCAATTACTGGGGCTACAACTCGATCGGCTACTTCGCTCCGGCGGCCCGGTATGCCAGCGGCGACCGCGGTCAGCAGGTGACCGAATTCAAGCAGATGGTCAAAGCGCTGCACGGCGCCGGGTTCGAGGTCTTTCTGGACGTGGTCTACAACCACACTGCCGAAGGCAACCACCTGGGCCCGACCCTGAGCTTCAGGGGCATCAGCAACAGCACGTACTACAGCCTGGTTCCCGAAAACCTGCGCTTCTACCACGACTTCGACGGAACCGGTAACTCCATCAACGTCTCGCACGCCCAGACGCTCAAACTGATCGCCGACAGCCTGCGCTATTGGGTCCAGGACTGCCACGTCGACGGATTCCGCTTCGACCTGGCGATCACCCTCGGCCGTGAACCGATTGCCTACGATCAGGGTGCGGCCTTCTTCGACGTCGTCCACCAGGACCCGGTGCTCTCGCGCGTCAAGCTGATCGCCGAACCCTGGGACATCGGCGACTTCGGTTACCAGGTGGGCAATCTGCCCGTCTTGTGGAGCGAGTGGAACGGCAAGTACCGCGACAACGTACGCAAATTCTGGAAAGGTGATGCGGGCCAGATTGCCGAGTTGGCGTATCGCTTGAGCGGCAGCAGCGACCTCTATCGCCTGAGCGGCCGCGGGCCAGCCGGCAGCATCAACTTCGTCACCGCCCACGACGGCTTCACGCTGCGCGATCTCGTCTCGTACAACGACAAACACAATGAGGCGAACGGCGAACGCAACCAGGATGGCGGCAACGACAACAACTCGTGGAACAGCGGCGTCGAGGGGCCGACCGAAGATTCAAGTATCGAGCAGCTCCGAGCTCGACGCATGCGCACCTTTCTGGCCACGTTGTTCCTGTCACAGGGTGTGCCCATGCTGCTTGGCGGGGATGAGTTCGCGCGTACCCAGCACGGCAACAACAACGCGTACTGTCAGGACAGCGAGATCAGCTGGTTCGACTGGGAGCTCAACGAGCAACAGCGCAGCCTGTTCGACTTCACGCGGGGCATGATCGCCTTCCGCGCCGCGCATCCCCTGCTGCGGCGCAGACGCTTCTTCGAAGGCATTTTCGCCACTGGCGCGGACATCAAGGACCTGACCTGGTTCAAGCTGGATGGCACCGAGGTCGTCGACGAAGATTGGGCCGATCCGGAGGCGCGCTCGCTCGCCATGCGGCTGGCCGGCGAAGCGATCGACGAACGCGAAGCCGAAGGCGGCCGCATCTCCGACGAGACGCTGCTGGTGCTGCTCAATGCATTCCATGAAGAGCTGGTGTTCACGCTGCCCGAGGCGGGCGGCGCCGGCGACTGTGCCTGGGAGCTGCTCATGGACACTGAAGGACCGTCACCGCCTGCGCCCTCGGGTGTGGTGTGCCGTGTCGGCAGCACGTACAGCCTGGCAGGTCGCGCGCTGGCGCTGTTCCGCCGAGTCAGCAGCACATGATCGTGGTCGGACTGATGTCCGGCACGTCCGTTGACGGCATCGACGCCGCGGTCATCGACGTGCAGCTTGACGACGACTCACTCATCGTGCACCTGCTCACGTATACGGAGTCGCCGATTGCCGAGGACTTACGCAGCCGCATTCACAGCCTGTTCGACCCCGCGCAGAGCCGTATCGACGAGACCACCGAGGTCAATGTCCTGTTGGGCGAGGCCTTCGCTGCCGCGGCTCAAACAGCGTTACGTACAGCAGGCGTATCGGCCGACATCATCGCCTCGCACGGCCAGACCGTCTGGCATCAAGTTGCACCTGGTCACACCCGCTCCACCCTCCAGCTAGGCGAGCCGTCGGTGATCGCCGAACGAACCGGCGTCACCACCGTCGCCGATTTCCGACCGCGCGACATTGCCGCCGGCGGTCAGGGTGCCCCGCTTGCCAGCTGGGGCGATGGACTGCTCTTCGGCGACGAGCGCCTGAGCCGCGCCGTGCAGAACATCGGCGGCATCGGCAACGTCACCTGGGTGCCGCCAGGCGGCCAATTCGGAGCCATGCTGGCCTTCGACACTGGCCCCGGCAATGCCCTGATCGATCACGCCGTGTGGCGGCTGACCGGCGGCGCGGCGCGTCTCGACGTCGACGGCGCGCTGGCCAGCGCTGGGCGCGTCGACGACGAACTGTTGGCCGACCTTCTGGCCAACCCGTACTTCAGGGTGCAGCCACCGAAGAGCACCGGTCGCGAGCTGTTCGGCGCCCAATTCGCCGAGCCGTACATCGACCGCGCCCGGGCCAGCGGCCACAGCGTGGCCGACCTGGTCGCGACGCTGACGGCCTTCACGGCGCATTCGATCGCCGACCAGTACCGACGTTTCCTGCCCGGCCGTCCTGACGAAGTCGTAGTCGGCGGTGGCGGCTCACGCAATCCGTATCTGATGCGACTGTTGAGCGGGCTGCTCGATCCGGCCCAGATCCGCCTGCACGAGGACTTTGGTCTGCCATCCTTGGGCCGCGAGGCGGTGTACTTTGCACTGATGGGCCACGAAGCGCTGTTCGGCCGGCCGAACACGGTCCCGAGCTGTACCGGCGCGTTGCGCAGTGTGGTCATGGGCAAAATCGTGCCCGGCCAGAACTACCGAGCGCTCGTCGCCCAGGTCGCGACCAGCACAGCGCGCCCCGCGCGTCGCTTGCGCGTCGTCTAGGGCGCCCGGCCCGATGGGCTCAACTTGCCGAACAGCGCCTCGGCTATTGCCTGCAAATGGACCGGCCGGTCGCCATAAGCCGCCAGGAATGTGCCAATCGACGGCGCCGCCGCCGCATCGTACGGGCCACGCAAGCTGACCGCCACCACTGGTTTACCGGTCGCCTGCAGGGCTTGTGCAAGCGTCTGGTCTTGTGGCCGTTGGGCCAGGTCGTACGTGGCCAACACCACGACGTCGGCACTGCGAGCAGCATCGACGGCCGTGCGTGGTGAAGCACCGAACGCACCCGGCGCGAACTGACGGACGGCGTCGACAAGGCTGCTGGCCAGCTCGTCATCTTCGGCCAGGCTGCGCGTCGGCGCGTCGGGCACCACCACCAGCACCTTCTTCGAAGCCGTCAGCGGCAGCAGATGCGGATCGTCGCGCTGCAGCGTGATCGCCTTGCGTGCCACCTCGAGCGCCAACGCCCGATGCTCGAGGCTGTTCAACATGGCGGTCGAGACCGATGGCATCGAGGCCAGTCCCGGAATGATGCCGCGCCGCAGCTTCGCCTCGAGCACGCGCAGGACCGATTCGTCCAATCTCGCCTCCGAGACCCGCCCGGACCGCACTGCAGCCAGAAGAGCGGGCGGACCATCGCCTAGCACCGCGCGATCTTCTGCCGTGATGCCGGCCACAAGCAGCAGGTCAGCGCCCGCCTCGAATGCCTGAACCGCGGCCTCGGCGGCCGTGCGGTCCTTCTTGATGGCGTCCATATCGAGCGCGTCCGTCAGGATCAAGCCCTGGAAGCCGAGCTGCTCGCGCAGCAGGCCCGTGAGCACCGTGGGCGACAGCGTCGCCGGCAGGTTCGGCCGCGGCTCGATCGCCGGCAGGTACAGGTGCGCGGTCATGATGCCGTCGACGCCCGCTTGCATTGCCGCCTGGAATGGACGCAGCTCTGTCGATTCGAGCCGTTCGCGCGAGTGCGGCACCACCGGCAGGTCACGATGCGAGTCGACGGCGGTGTCGCCATGGCCAGGGAAGTGTTTGCCGACGGCGCTCACGCCGCGCGCCTGAATGCCGAGCACGGTCTCCGAGCCCATGTGCGCGACTTCGTCGACGTCAGAGCCGAACGAGCGCACGCCAATGACCGGGTTCAACGGGTTGGTGTTGACGTCGACGACTGGCCCCAGGTCCATGTTCACGCCCATGGCCAGGAGCTCATCGGCCGAGGCCTCGGCTACCTTGCGCGCCAGGCCGAGGTCGCCAGTTGCGCCAACCGCCATGTTGCCCGGGAACACCGTGGCGCCATCGGTGACGCGTGCGATGAGACCGCCTTCCTGATCGACGGACACGAACAGCGGTACCGGGTCGGCCATCGTTTGCAGGTCGGCGTCCAGTTTGGCGAGCTGCTGCGCGTTATCGATGTTGCGCGCGAACAGGGTCACGCCGCCCAGGTGCAGGTCGTGAATAAGCGCGCGGTTGGCGCCGTTCAGGGTCGTGCCCTCGAAGCCGAGCATGAAGACCTGCCCGACACGCTGTTCGAGGCTCATGCTCGCCAGGATCTGGCGCGCCAGCTGTGTCGCGGACGGCGTCGGCACGGGTGTTGGGACCACATTCTGCGCTGTCGCCACCGGGATCGGCTTGACTGGCGTGACGGTCGCTGGCGGCAGCATCGTCGCAGTTGCTGCGGCCAGCGTCGAGGCTGGCAGCGTGGCTGTTGGCATCGCCGTGGGCTCAATCGGCAGAGCTGGAGCAGCGTTGCACGCCGCCACGCCCAGCAGGCCGATGACCGTGAGGGACGCGAGAAGCCCGCGCACCAACCTGTTACGCTCCGACATAGGCCCTGCTCGGACTATGGCGCGCTGGCAGCCGCAAGGCAACAAGGATGCACCGGCCAGCAGTCTCCAGCCGCGCTATCGACGCCTGCTGTCGGTGGGCGCGCTGCTCGACGAGAGCATTCAGCTCTTCCGTCAGCACTGGATTACGCTGGCACTGTTCGGTCTGGCGGCGCTGGTCCCGTCGTGGCTCGTCCTCCTGATCCTCTACACCGGCGGCTTCCAGCAGCGGGTCCTGCTCGGCTCGCTCGACACCGATGCCTCGTTTCCAATCGCTGCCCTGGCGATGGTGATGGGTCTCGGGTTGTTGTCAGGCCTGTTCACGGTGTTGTGGACCGCTGCCTCGACCGCGGCCGCTAATGCGTTCATCCACGGCCGCCGGCCCTCTGTCGTCGGCATCTACGTGCACGCGCTCAAGCGCTTTCCCGCGCTGCTTGGCGCCACTGTCGTGTACGTGCTGATTGCACTGGGTCTGACCATCGCCTCAGGCGTGCTGTTCGTCATCACTGGGCTGGGCACTATCGGCACCCTGATCGCCGTCGTCGGGCTCATCTACTGGTGGCGCCAGCGCGCGGGGCGTCGACCGTGGCTCAAATGGCTGATCATTTTGACGGCGCCGTTCGGCCTGGTGACCTACTACAGCCTGCGCTGGGCGCTCTGGCTGCCGGCGCTGGTGATCGAGCAGGAGGGTCCGATCGGCAGTTTACGGCGCAGCCACCGGTTGACCGAGCACGAGTGGTTTCGGGTGTTTTCGGTGTTGTCGCTGGTCTCGGTCATCGTGCTGGTGCTCGTCTCAGTGCCAGTGACGATCGTCGACATTCTGTTCGGAGTGTTCGCCCGGCCGGGCAATACCGCGTACCAGGAGGCGCTCCAGGTCATCAACAGCACCGTCAGCAGCTTGTGCCAGGTGCTGTTCTCAGGCATCGCCACGATCACATACCTGCTGCTGTTCGTCGACCTGCGCAATCGCCGCGACGGCACCGACCTGGGCGAGCGCATCGACTCACTCGAGATGTCGTTCGCGGTACCCGATGTCGGAAGCTGACGCCCTCGAGCGACTGCGCAGCATTCTTGCCCGCCCCGAGTTCCAGCGCGAGCTCTCGCGCAGCTGGTGGGACAAGGTCCGCGCGACCATTGACGAGTGGCTCTATTCAGTGTGGGTCAGACTCGCCCAGAGCATCGGCGACGCGGCCACCGGCCGTGAAGGCTGGTTCGGCCTCGCCGTGCTGGCCGTCGGGTGCGTCCTCGTGGTCGTGGTGGCGCTGTATCTCGTGCGCTCCATCCGTCTGGCCGTGCTCGCCGAATCGCGGCTGGCAGCGGAGACGCGCGCAGAACGGCGTCAGCGTTCCGATCGGCTGTGGGCGTCGGCACAGGAGCTCGCGGCGCGTGGTGACTGGCCCGGCGCGGTCCGTGCCGCGTATCTGTCTGCCCTGTACGCCCTGGACGAGCATGCTCTGCTCCACGTGCAAAGTGGGCTGACCAACCGCGAGCACGCCATGCAGCTGGCCCGCGCGCACCCTGAGCTTGGCTCGACGTTCGCCGAGCTGGTCCAGCGTTACGATCGACTGCGGTACGGGCGCTACCCGATCACGCCCGAAGCGTATGCCGACCTGAGCCAGCTAGTAGTGCACGCCCGAGCGCTGTCGTGAGACATCTCCGTTCGAGCCTCATTTTGCTGACACTGTGCGTTGGCGCCTTGCTCGCCAGCTGGCTCCAGCTCGCGCGCGACAGTACGCGCCTGCCTTTCGGCAGCAGCTACTCGTATCAGACCGATGGCGTCATCGCGCTCTACTTGTGGGCCGAGTCCATCGGCGCCTCGCCCTCGCGCCTGCGCCAGCCGACACTGCCCGCCGAAAACGTGCCGCGTACCTTGATCGTGCTGCAACCCGAGCAGCCAATCTCACCCGCCACCCGCCGCGAGTTCGAAGCCGTCGCACGTAACGGCGGCACCCTGGTGCTGGCCGGTGACTCGCTGCCACTCCAGTTCTACGCCCGCGAGCTTCAGGTGCCTTTTGAGCCGACCCAGATCACCTCGCTGGCCACGGATGAGCAGGGCACAACACTGCCCATCGGGAGCCGCTTCCGCCTCCGCACTACGGGCATGCCACTCCTCACCACGCCGTCAGGCGACGTCCTCGCGGTGCGCCAGCCGTACCAGGCGGGATCGCTGGTCGTATTCGCCACGCCGCAGCCGCTCACCAACACCGCCCTGAACGACCCTGCCGTGGCAGCATTTGTCTACCGCACGGTTTTGACGGACGCGTCGACCATCGCCTTCGACGAGGTTCATCACGGTTACACGCCGCCAACCGAGTCTCAGCCGGCGACGGTCGACGGACTGTTATTCGACACCGCCCCTGGCCGCGCCGTCGTATACGTCGCGATCCTGACGTTCCTGTTCCTGCTGTTGGCCTATCGCCGGCTTGGTCCGCCCCTCGCGGAGCGCGGCGCAACCCAAATGCGGCGCACGATGTACGAACATGTGCAGATGCTGGCCAGTCTGTACCGCCGTGCCGGGCAGCTCGACACCGTGCGTGCCGCGTTCGCGCGTCACTATCAGCGCGTGGCCGCGCGTTCCGCGGTGGCGCCCGTGCGCGCGGCGCTCCTCGAACAATCCGTCACTGAGGTCCACAACGCGCGCTCGGAAGCTGAGCTGATTGCTGCCGTCGCGGCGGCAGATCGGGCCGTCAACGCCCGGTGACGCCGCAAGTGTTTCACGACGCGGCGCTCGAACGCGTCAAGCGCGTTCTGGTCGACGTCGACGAGCCATTTAGCTACTTGCTCGCGGCACTGGTGCTCGGCGGCAACGTGCTCGTCGAGGGTGTCCCCGGCACGGCCAAGACGCTCATGGCGCGCTGCCTCGCGGCCCTCTTGCGCACCGACGGTGGGGTCCGTGGCTTCCAACGCATTCAGTTCACGCCCGATCTGATGCCGTCGGACATCCTGGGCACGAACGTCTTTCACGCCGCGAGCGCGTCGTTTAGTTTTCGACCGGGTCCGATCTTCGCCAACGTGGTTGTTGCCGACGAAGTCAATCGCGCCCCTGCCAAGACGCAGTCCGCGCTGCTCGAAGCCATGGAGGAGCACCAGGTCACCGTCGAGGGCCAGCGCATGCCGCTGCCAGCGTTGTTCCTGGTCGTGGCGACGCAGAATCCGGTCGAGTTCGAAGGCACTTATCCGTTGCCCGAGGCGCAGCTCGACCGTTTCTTGTTCAAAGTGCTGGTCGAGCACGGCGCGGCCGAGGCCGAGCGCGAGATCGTGGTGCGCCATCACGCCGGTCTGCAGGTGACCGATCTCGCCGCCGCGGGCCTGGAAGCTTTTGTCGATCCCGAGGCGGTCCTCGGCGTGCGCGCGCACGTGCATGCGGTCCAGGTCGACCGCACGGTGTCTGAGTACCTGGTCGCCATCGGGCGCGCGACTCGGTCGACCCCGGAGGTTCAGTACGGCGCAAGCGTGCGTGGCGCGCTCGGGCTGCTGCACGGCAGCAAAGCGCTTGCCGCGTTTGGCGGCCGCGAGTATGTCACGCCCGACGACGTGAAGCGCGTAGCACCAGCAGTCCTGCGGCATCGAATCGTGCTCAAACCCGAGGCTGAGCTGGACGGCCTGCGGCCGGACGACGTCGTCCAGCGCATTTTGACCAGCGTCCCGGTTCCGCGTTGATCTTGCCAACGCGCCGTCTGTACATCCTCCTCATGCTTGCCGCGCCGCTAGGCGCATTCGGCGGCATCCTCCTGGCAGCCGCCCTCCTCGTCATCGTCCTCGCCCTGCTCGCCGCCGCGGTGGACTGGTTCCTGGCCCGCGATGGCCGCCGCGTCACCATCGCCCGCGTGCTGCCCTCGGACAAACTTTCCCTCGGCGCCTGGAACCCCATCCGCGTGGACATCCTCAACACCACCGCCCGCAACCAACACATCACTGTCCGCGACGTCCCCCCGTCCGACTTCGATCTCGACCCAACGCTGGCGCTGTTCACAACGCGCTTGGCGCCTGGCGAAGCGGCCACCGTGGCGTACCACGTTCGCCCCCGCCAACGCGGCAATGCAAGCTTCGACGACCTGCACATCCGCGTCGATGGCCCACTAGGTCTGGTCCGCCGCACCCGGCGCGTGCGCGAAACGGCGCAAGACGTACGGGTCTATCCAGGCCTGCGCGACCTGCGCCGCTACGAGCTACTCGTCAAACGTGGCCTCGAGCGCCAGGCGGGCGCCCAGCGCGTGCGCCTGCCTGGCGCCAGCAGTGAGTTCGAGCGGGTGCGCGAGTACGTGCCCGACGACGAGTTCCGTCGCATCAACTGGAAGGCGACCGCCCGCCGCGGTCAGCCCATGGTCAACGAGTTCGAGGCCGAGCGGAGTCAGAACCTCGTCATCCTGCTCGACGCCGGACGCACCATGGCCGCCCTGGCCGAGCCGCCGCTTGCTGCCGATGCCTCCGGTTCACCTGGGCTCACCAAACTCGACTACGCCCTGAACTCCGCCCTGGTATTGGCCTACGTCGCCAGCATGCGCGGCGATCGCGTGGCGCTGCTGGCGTACGCCGACGAGGTGCGCACGTTCGTCCCGCCCCAGCGCGGCCGCCGCGCCCTTCTCTCGACAGTCGCCGCCCTGTATGCGTTGCAAGCCGAGCCAGTCGAACCCGACCACGGCAGAGCCTTCCATTTCCTGGCCACGCGCAACCTGCGCCGTTCGTTGGTCGTGCTGTTCACGGACCTGGCTGACCGCGAATCGTCCACCGCACTCGCCGCACACCTGGTCCACGCCGCGCGCCAGCACCTGGTCGTGTGTGTGACGCTCGGCGATCCAAACGTCCGCCGCCCGGCCCAAGCCGCCGTCCGCGACGCCGCCAGCCTGTACGAAAAAATGGTCGCCCAGCAGCTACTCGACGACCGCGCTGCCGTCACAGCGAACCTGAATGCCCACAGCGTCCTGACGGTAGACACCGATGCCGACACCCTCAGCCCCAAGCTGATCGACACCTACCTGACGCTGAAACACCGCGCGCGCATCTAAGCCGCCCTACGTGTAGCGCGGCTTCACCTGAATGTGGATGTACGCCACGAGCAGCGTCACCAGCAGGCTCAAGATCGCCCCCGTCAGCAAGTCCTGCAGCACGTACACGACGAGGCCGCCCGCGACCAGCCACCAGCCGGTCATGCGCTTCTGCATCATCCCGTAGCCACCAATAATGTTCAACACCGTCAGTAACAAGGAAAACAGAAGCTGCTCGAGCAGAGAAGCGCCAAAGCGATAGCCACTGAACATGTAGATGAATGGGCTGACCAACACCGAAGTACCAAGCAGCGCCAGCAGAGCAAGCGCGGCGAAGGCGCCGAAAATCATCGCCACCCAGGGCGCGTATTTGACATAGCCGTCGAGGATGTTCTCAGGCGCTGGCGGCACCTGCACTCGCAGCCGTTCGGCATACACGTCCAGTTGGCTCAAGGCACCCGATCCACCACGAGGCGGCTGCTCCACGTGCAACTCCCTTCTCTCCATCGACGATCCCCCTGGAGAGGCAGATGCCCCAGCATATCCGCCTCAGATCAACCAGGCGTAAACCCCTGGTTGCGTGCCGGTTCTGCGCCCGACTCGAAACAACAGAACAAACAACCCGAGCCCCAGCACCGGCCCAAGCGCAACCCGAACCAGCCACGGCACTTCGTCGGAAGGCGAGACAAATCCCTCGATCAAGCCAGCCACGATCAGCACCGGTGCCGCACCGCCAACAAGCTCCACAGCCCGTCGCGCCGCGAAGGCAAGCGCATCGCGCCGCCGCCACACGCCCGGTCGCACCAGCGCATCACCCAGCATCAATCCAGCTGCCCCCGAAATGACGATGCACGCAAGCTCGAGGTACCCGTGCGGCGACACAAACCCCCACAACAAGGCAGCCATGCCGTAGTACTGGGCTGCGCCAAGCACCCCGCCCAACAAAAGCCCGTTCGAGATAAGCACGTACACCGTGCCGACACCGCACAGTACGCCACCCGCGAAGGCAACGAACGCCACACGGATGTTGTTGGTGAAAATGAGCGTGGCCATCGCCGGACGAATGGCCGGCTCTATTTCAGTCCACGTCCGACCGCTGGCCATCACGCTGCGTAGCTGCGCAGGAACGAGCGCCTCGCGCAACGTCGGATCGATCAACGCCCCGAGGTACGCAAACAGCGCCGGCCCGAACAGCAACAAAGCAGACACGAGCAGGTACGGTCCAGCGGCGCGGAAGCGTCGCGCAAAGTCGACCCAGAAGAACGCGCCAAGGCGTCGCCACGACGGCGGCGGCGACCGATAGAGCCGCAAGTGCGCTCGAGCCGCGAGCCCGTTCAACCATGCGGTGAGTTGGTCGTCGGGGAAATCGCGCTGCGCGATGGCCAGGTCCGAGACTACCTGGCGATAGGCGCGTCCGAGCGCCTCAATCTCCGAGGCCTCAAACGATCGCAAACCATTGCCGTCGCTGCGCGCCAGTAGCGCCTCGAGCTCGGCCCAGGTCCCCCGACGGCCAGCAGTAAAGTGACTGAGGGATGGCATTGAGCGACTATCGCGTGCTGACGCCGGAGCGGGTCAGCTTGCAGTATGACATTGCCGGAATTGGCTCACGCTGCGCGGCAGCGCTCATCGACGCAGTGATCCAGGGCGCGGTGCTGGCCGTGGTCGGCCTCGCCCTCGGCGGCATGGGGATCGTCCTCGGTGCCTTAGCCAACAACGGCGCCAACCTGCTCAACGCCGTCCTGGCCGCCCTGTTCGTGCTCGCATTCTTCGCGGTTACCCTCGGCTACTACATCGTGTTCGAGATCCTGTGGAGCGGCCAAACGCCCGGCAAACGCATCACCGGCATCCGCGTGCTGCGCGAAAACGGCTATCCCGTTCGTCCCGTCGACGCCGTCATTCGCAACCTCGTCCGGCTTGTCGATGGCCTGCCGGTCGGCTACGCGGCCGGCGTGCTGACGATGCTGTTCAATGCCCGCGCCAAGCGCCTGGGCGACTTCGCCGCCGGCACGATCGTCGTCCGCGAAGACACCCGTGGCGTGCTCGCAGCGCCCGACCCGGTCGCCTCGGACCTGCCGCGCGGCCCTGTGCTCCGCGGGGAGGACGCTACCCTCGTGCGCGACTTCCTGGTCCGCCGCTCGAGCATGGATCGCGACGCGCGGCGCGACCTGGCCAGCCGCCTCGCCCGCGCACTTACCACCCGCTATGGCCTCGGCCTGGCCACCGACCCCGAAGCCTTTCTCGAATCTCTGGCTGGCTGAGGCGGCGCC
>WNGF01001293.1_pt1 | contig 36747 bp, 27 predicted proteins | sample 5400641 | NCBI WGS metagenome assembly WNGF01 (sample SAMN13153371, study PRJNA577476) | soil metagenome | isolation source: 80 cm soil or saprolite under grassland replicate 2 | place: USA:California | collected 2016-06-15 | reverse complement strand
CTCGTCGGGCACGGTAATCTCCACCTGCATGATGGGCTCGAGCAGCGCGGGCTTGGCCTGCTCCATGGCCTTCTTGAAGGCGATGCGCCCGGCGGTCTTGCAGCTCAGTTCGTTCGAGTCCACGTCGTGATAACTGCCGTCGTAGAGACTGACTTTGAAATCGACGACGGGATATCCGGCGAGGAAGCCGCGCTGGGCGGCCTCGAGAATGCCTTTCTCGACGGCGGGGATGAAGTTCTTCGGGATGGCGCCGCCGAAGATGTCATTGACGAACTCGAACTGCGCGCCGCGCGGCAGCGGCGACATTTTGATCTTGCAGTCGCCGAACTGGCCGTGCCCGCCGGATTGTTTCTTGTGCCGGCCCTGCACGTCGGCGGTGCCGCGAATCGTCTCCCGGTAGGGCACCTTGGGCGCCTTGAGCACAACCTCGGTGTGATAGCGGCGCTTGAGCTTGCTGACCACAACTTCGATGTGCTGCTGTCCGGTGCCGGCGATGAGGAAGTCTTTGGTCTGCGGATCGCGGAAGAAGCGCAGCATCGCGTCCTCTTCCATCAGCTTGTGCACGCCGACGCCGAGTTTGTCTTCATCGGCGCGGCTCTTGGGCTCGATGGCGAAGGTGATGGCGGGCTCGGGAAGCGCTATCGTCGGGTACTGAATGGGCGCGGCCTTGTCACCCAGCGAGTCGGCAGTGAGGGTCTCCTTGAGCTTGGCCACGGCGCCGATGTCGCCCGCGGAGAGCTCGTTGACCGGCACAAGCTGCTTGCCCTCTACCACGGAGATGTGCGCGAACTTCTCCGTCGTGCCGCGGGTGAAGTTGTTGACCGTGGCGTCATTCTTGAGCACGCCGCTGACGACCTTGAAGTAGGAGATGCGGCCGGCGAAGGGATCGCTGACAGTCTTGAAGACAAAGAGCGATAGCGGCGCCGAGGGACTGATCTCGCGCTTCGGGGCGTCGCCGTCGCCTGAGGCAGGCACGCCGGCAAAGCTCTTGCGCTCCACGGCCGAAGGCACGTAATCGGTCATGAAGTCGAGGACCTCGTCGCTGCCCATGTTGCCCAGGCCGGAGGCGAAGAGCACGGGGAAGAGCTTGTCCTCGCGGATGGCGTTGTGAATCCCGGCGACAATGTGCTCCTCGCCGATGGTGCCGGTCTCGAAGAACTCTGTCATCAGCTCGTCGTCGCCTTCGGCCACCAGCTCCACCAGCGCCTCGTGCGCGGTCTTGGCCTGCTCGGCCATGTCGGCGGGAATGTCTTCTACGCGGGCTTTTCCGTTGCCGCCCATCTCGTAGTAGTAGGCCTTCATCTTCACCAGATCGACGACGCCCTTGAAGTTCTTCTCCGCGCCGATGGGGAGCTGGACGGGGACGACGGTGCGTCCGAAGCCCGAGGTGAGCGACTGCATCACGCGCTCAAAGTCGGCCCGCTCGCGGTCCATGCGGGTGCAGACAATGACGCGCGGCAGCTTGAGCTTGTCGGCCACGCCCCAAACCTTCTGCGTCACCACCTGGACGCCGGAGACCGAATCGACGACAACCAGAGCGGCATCGACAACGGGCAGGGCGAGCTCGGCCTCATGCACGAACATGTTGAAGCCGGGGGTGTCGATGAGGTTGATCTTGACCTTGTTCCACTCGATGGCCGCCACCGAGGCGGAGATGGTCATCTGCCGCGAGACCTCCTCCTCGTCGTAGTCGGTGACGGTGGTGCCGTCATCGACGCGGCCCAGCCGCGGCGTGGTGCCGGCGGTGTAGAGCAGGGCCGAAACCAGAGAAGTTTTGCCGGAGTGGGAGTGGCCGATCGCGGCCACGTTGCGGACGTTTTCACCTGTGTAGGTCTTCACTCGAATCGTTCCCCCGGGGATTTGGATCGAAGCAGCCGCAAGCGGCGCGCCTATCCCCATCAGCCTACGGCGGGCTGATGGGGGCCCGTTCGGATGGCGCTGCAGACGTTGCGCTGGGTTCAGCGAGCTGAGTAGTGCTAAACCGAAGCATCGTAGCACAGGGGGAGAGCTGGCTCAATTTGGATCGGGGCAGATCACGAGCTGTGCTCTATCTGGAGGGACCGCGATTCCGGTAAGCCGAGTTCACTCGGTCTCGATGGCTTCTCCAGCGCCTTCGCCTGCGGACACGGTGAACTTCTTTAGACCCAACACCTCTATGAGACCTGGATGAATTCGGAAGCGAGACGCTGCTAGGTCGAGGCGAGTACGCGGTTCTTTGTATTTGAAGACGTACTCGGACCCACCGTATCCTCGGCCGCCTGGACGGTAAAAGCCGATCAGCGAGAAATCGTACAGTTCTTGCAGAGCCGCTTTCGGACCGGCTGGTTTCGACAAAGTTGGTGCCATCTCGCCGTATTTAGCTTCAAACTCTTGCGGCCCGAACTGCCAAACGCCGATGTTCCTGAGTAGCTCTACTAGGTCTTCATAATGAGGCAGGTGTTTGTGTATCTTATCATCCAACTCGTTCATCAGATACGTGCTGTACTCGATGCGAGCGTCATTCAAGTCAATGTTTTCGAAGTGGTTTGGAACTCCATTGGCCTGTACTTTCCGAATTTTATAGCGATTCAAAACCGAGTTAACAAATTTGATAATATCGCGAGGCCTCAGGTAAGTCCGATCCAAGATGTGTTGGTATTTCGTTTGATGTCCAGGCATCTCTTTCGTTTCATCGAATACCTCGTTCCATTTTGGATCGTTGCCCAGAACTGCTTTGAATCGCTTTTCCATAAGTGTTTTAAGTGTCTTATCGGTGCGGGGTGTATCCCATTCGATTAGCGATAGGAAATTTTCAGTCAGCTTGTTCTTGTCTTCAAAATGGAGCGTTTCGTATATGTCATCTCGCAAGAAGATGGCTATGAACAATTTCTTCCCGCGTTCGCGTGCCGCAACATTGAGATCGCGCGCAGCGAGCAGAAGGCCAATCAGTCGATTACGGTAATCGCCGGTAGGATCGAAGCCGAGATCGAGCTGGTCGAAACAGATGAAGTAATCGTGCTCTGGATTCAGGCAGCCGATCACGTAATGTGACAGGTTCTGGTTCAGTTCTTGCACGATTGTTGGCAAGCTCTTTCATTGGAACGCTCTCTGGCGCGATCCCGGCCTTGAGAATTTTCCAGTCAAGCTCGAAGTAGGGTTTCAGTCGCAATGATTTTGATGGTGTGAACAGCTGCGTCACATCAGGGTCTCGCGTGCCATATGTGTCCACTACAAACTTTTCAACCTTCGCCATTGATTCCATCGCCTGGTCATCAATTGGGAGCGATTGGTCAAAGTTCAAGACGATCTTCGAGATGCTGAGAAGGATAAGATATTTCCAACTATGTGTGAACTTATCGAAATCAGGAATTCCGACGCGAGCTTGCAGGTCGTGGTGGTGCCATGGGTAATCAGAAAAAGTATGGCCAAGACAGAAGTAGTGTGATGCGCGTTGGGCCAGCATTTTTTTGAAAATTGCGGTTTTGCCACTCCCTTTACGGCCCACGACAAGGAAGCGCGTACGGTTCATCACGCTGAGGAACGCTTCGTGATCTTCGAAGCAGTCTAATAGGAGTGCGTCATTATCCGCATCAATCGCACCGAAGTTCGCGACGTCTTTGAGTTCTAACATGCCGGACCTCAATCAGTATGTCGGCAAGCATAATACGCTCTGCTCAGCAATGGATCAAAAAGGGCACGGCCGAGGCCGTGCCCTTGGTCTATTCCGCTGCTGGCGGCTAGTCGTGAACGCCGTCCATGAAGGCGCGGAGTTTGCGCGAGCGGGATGGATGGCGGAGCTTGCGCAGTGCCTTGGCCTCGATCTGGCGGATACGCTCGCGGGTGACCGCAAACGACTGGCCGACCTCTTCCAGCGTGTGCTCGCTACCGTCCTCCAGGCCGAAGCGCATCTTGATCACCTTCTCCTCGCGCGGAGTCAGCGTGCGCAGCACCTGCGAGGTCTGGTCCTTCAGGTTCACGTTGATCACCGCCTCGGCGGGCGAGGTCACGGTGCGGTCCTCTATGAAGTCGCCAAGATGCGAATCTTCTTCTTCGCCGATGGGCGTCTCGAGCGAGATCGGCTCCTGCGCGATCTTGAGCACCTTGCGCACCTTGGCCACAGGAATGTCCATGCGGCGTGCGATCTCCTCGCTGGTGGGCTCGCGGCCCAGCTCCTGCACCAGTTGCCGCGAGGTGCGGATCAGCTTGTTGATCGTCTCGATCATGTGCACCGGAATGCGGATGGTGCGGGCCTGGTCGGCAATGGCGCGCGTGATTGCCTGGCGGATCCACCACGTGGCATAGGTCGAGAACTTGTAGCCGCGGCGGTACTCGAACTTATCGACAGCCTTCATCAGGCCAATGTTGCCTTCCTGGATCAGGTCGAGGAACTGCAGGCCGCGGTTGGTGTACTTCTTTGCGATCGAAACGACCAGGCGCAGGTTGGCCTCGATGAGCTCGCGCTTGGCGTGCTCGGCGTCCATGTCGCCCTGGATGATCTCGCGCTGGGTGCGCTTGAGTTCGGCGAAGGTAGCGCCGGCCTCGGTCTCGATGCGCTCCATGTCGGTGCGCACGGCGCGGATCTGGCGGCGGATCTCCTTCTTCTGCTCCTCACTCTTGGTGAACTCGCAGCGCTTTTCCAGGTTCAGCACCTGGCGGTCCAGCGCCTTCATGTTCTCGACGGTCTTGTTGACGCGGTCGATGAGGCGCTTGCGTTCCGGGTTGGTGAAGCGCAGCTTGCGGATGGCGCTGCTGACCTCCACCTGGCAGCGGCCCAGCGCCCAGTGCAGGCGGCGCGAGTCGCGGATCTTTTTGCGGTCCTTGCCGGGCGCGCCGACCTCGGCGAGCTTGGCCACCAGCGCGAGCCCGCGCTTGTAGTGGCGGTGCAGCTCGTCGATGCTCCCGATGACTTCCTTGAGGCGCGCCTGCAGCACCTCGTCGGTGATCTCCTCTTCGTCGAAGATCACGACTTCCTTGATGGAGCGGACGCTGCGGCGAAGGTCTTCGCCGATGGCGAGGACCTCGCGGATCACGATGGCAGAACGGGAGAGCGCCTTGAGGACGCGAATCTGTCCCCGCTCAATGCGCTTGGCGATCTCGACTTCGCCTTCGCGGGTGAGCAGGGGGACGGTGCCCATCTCGCGCAGATACATGCGCACCGGGTCATTGGTCTTTTCGACCGCGCCCGGAGTGAGGTCGAGCTCGACGTCTTCGGCCTCCTCGGCCTCGGGATCGAACTTCTTTTCCGAGGGAAGCTTGGTGTCCTCCAGGACGTTAATGCCCTGGGTACCGACCAGCGCAAGCAGATCGTCGAGGTCGTCGGGGGAGTTGATATCGTTGGGCAGGAGATCGTTGACCTCGTTGTAGGTGAGGAAACCCTTCTCCTTGCCCGTGTCGATCAACTTTTGAATGTCTTCGTACTTATCGTCGAGAGCCAAAGCCTGAATCCTTCACTGGGCGCCAATGGGCAGCCAAAATTTCTTCACCATTCCCCAGCGAGCCGGGTCCGGGCTTGCAAAGCCCTGCTTCGGCGGGGTTCCCAGCCACCTTCTGGGCGTAACAGAGCGGCCACATCCAGCGACGTCAACCTGGCTGAACCAACCATTTGGCTGAATCAGCGCAAAAAAGTGCGCCCCGGCGGAGAGCCGTTGCGGAGTACAACCCTCAAGGCATAAAGCATGGGGGCCCGCTCCGCTCCGGGCAAATCGCCATATTGGCGAGAAGGCCTATCCAGCCTTTAGATGCGGAGAGTCGTCCCGAGTTGAGGGAGCATTGTTATTTTTGCAGACTAGCGTGTAAAAAAGCAAGGGATAAGGGGCTTCAGCGTAGCTCAACGGGGCTGCTGAAGAGAGTCGCAGCAGAGTTGCGGCTGGCTAAGGTAAGTAGCCGAATCCATGCTGGGTTCATCTCTCAATTTAAGCACCGTAAACGGGGCAAGACCGGCAGCGCCGCATAGCAGGAACGGCGGCTGTCTCCGTCACAAGAGCAACTACCCGCTTCCGCCCCGGCAAGCGGAGATTCAAAGTCTCACTTGCTTCCGTATAGCTCCCATCAATACTTCTGATTGGCGGCGAGAGTAGGGCGCTGCTATCGTTCTCAGATGGGCGCCGGAACCTCACATTCGCCCCCGACTGAGCTATTTGCGAATTATGCAACGGGGGGCTTTTACGACGAGATGTTCGTCTCCCCCGGGGTTCCCAGGCCGCACTATGCCAAGCTTTTCCGCACGCTTGCCGGAATGGCGCCGGAGCAGTTCAATGAGCGGCGCAAGCTGGCCGACGTCTCCTTCCTGATGCAGGGCATCACCTTCACCGTCTACAGCGATGGAGCTGGAACGGAGAGGCTCTTTCCCTTTGATCTGATTCCGCGCATCGTTCCCCATGCCGAATGGGAGCGGGTGGAGCGCGGACTCGAGCAGCGCGTGCTGGCCTTGAACATGTTTCTGCAGGATGTGTACGGGCCGCAGAAGATCCTGGCCGACAAACGGGTGCCGCGCGAGCTGATTTATTCCTGCAAGCACTTCCGGCAGGAGATGTTTGGGCTGACGCCGCCGCGTGGGATCTTTGCGCACATCGGCGGCATCGACCTGATCCGCGACTCGGAGAGCGGCGAGTACGTGGTGCTGGAGGACAATGTCCGCACGCCGAGCGGTGTTTCCTATGTGCTGGAGAACCGGCTGGTGATGACGCGGACGTTGCCGGAGGCATTCCATGCCTACGGCGTGCTGCCGGTGAACCACTACCCGATGGAGCTCTGCCGGATCCTGCAGAGCCTCTCGCCAAGGAAGGGCAGCCAGGCCGAGGTGGTGCTGCTGACCCCGGGTTCGTACAACAGCGCTTACTTCGAGCACAGCTTCCTGGCCCAGCAGATGGGCATTGAGCTGGTGGAAGGCCGCGACCTGATTGTGCAAGACGACGTGGTCTACATGAAGACCATCTACGGGCTGCGGCGGGTGGATGTGATTTATCGCCGCGTGGATGACGAGTTCCTCGACCCGCTGGTCTTCCGCAGCGATTCGCTGGTCGGCGTGCCGGGACTGATGGGCGCCTATCGCGCGGGGAACGTGGCGCTGGTCAACGCCATCGGCAACGGCGTGGCCGACGACAAGGCGATCTATGCCTACGTTCCGGAGTTCATCCGCTACTACCTCGACGAAGAACCGGTCCTGGGCTCGGTTCCAACCTACCTCTGTTCGCGGCCCAAGGACATGCAGTATGTGCTGGAGCACCTGGGCGAGCTGGTGGTGAAGGCCGTGGGCGAATCGGGCGGCTACGGCATGCTGATCGGGCCGGCCTCGGACCGCGCAACCATCGAGGAATTCGGGGAGAAGATCAAGGCCGATCCGCGCAACTATATTGCGCAGCCGCTGGTGGGGCTGTCGCGGGTGCCGTCCTATGACGCCGATTTGGGCGGTTTTGCCGGACGCCACGTCGACCTGCGGCCTTACTGCCTCTTCGACGGCGAGAAGGTTACGGTGGTGCCGGGCGGGCTGACCCGCGTGGCGCTGCGCGAGGGCTCCGTGGTGGTGAACTCTTCGCAGGGCGGAGGCAGCAAGGACACCTGGGTGTTGAGAGAAGAGGGCTGAGGGATGCTGTCGCGGATTGCCGACTCGCTGTTCTGGCTGGCGCGCTACATGGAGCGGGCCGAGGACACGGCGCGAATTCTGGATGTGAACTATCACATGCTGCTGGAGGAGCCGGAGCGGCTGCGCTGGGACCCGCTGCTGGTGATGGCAGGCGACGAGGGCCGCTTCCGGGAGCTCTTCCACGAGGCGAACGCGCACACCGTCTTTGAGTTCCTGGCCTTCCATCCGGAAAACTCCAGCTCGATTGTGCAGTGCATCTCCAGGGCACGGGAAAATGCGCGCACCATTCGCGACCGCCTTTCGCGCGAGATGTGGGAGGACATCAACGGCCTCTACCACGCGGTGAATGGCTTCGACGCGCACCACGAGATTCCAAGCGGGCCGCACCGCTTCTGCGACCGCGTGAAGTTCGGCAGCCACCGCGTGCATGGAGTGGGCGACGCGACCCTGCCGCATGACGAGGGCTGGCGCTTCCTGCAACTGGGCCGATATCTCGAGCGGGCGGAGATGACCGCCCGGCTGGTGGACGTGCAGTATCAAAACCTCATGGAGACGCCGGACCCAATGGGCCCGCCCGACAATCATCAGTGGATGGCGGTGCTGAAATCGGTGGCCGCATACGAGGCCTACCGCCGGAAGTACTACTCGCAGATCCGGCCGGAAAAGGTGGCCGAGATGCTGATCCTCAATCAGCAGCATCCGCGCTCGATCCTGTTCAGCGTGGGCGAGGTGCAGACGTCACTATGGGCGCTCAGCGGAACCCGGCACGGCTACTACTCCAATGAGGCGGAGCGGCTGACGGGCAAGCTGCTGGAGAGGCTGCGCTACGACAAGATCGAGGACATCTTTGCCCTCGGACTCCACGGCTATCTAAGCGATGTGCTGGCGACCTGCGAGAACATCGGCAAGCACATTGCGAGCTGCTACTTCTACTACGATGTGGATGTGACCGCATGATGCAGCAGCAGGCTTCTCCGATGCAGCAGCCCACTCCCAGCAGCGGGCAGGATGGTGCGTCACAGGATGGTGCGTCACAGAAGCAAACTGGCGGCGCCGCGCCGTCATCGACTGAAAAACCTGCCGGACAACAGCAGCAACAGCAGCAGCAATAAAGTGGGTTTCAAAGTTTCAAAGTTTCAAAGTAACAAATAAACCGATTCTCCCCCGCCCTCGCCGCCACGCAAGCCTCCGCGTAGCTCACCCGTGTCTCTCGAATTCCTGTCAGCAACTGCAACTCCCATCTAGCGGCAGCTCTCTAATGGTGTGGAATTCAAAGAACGGAGGTTTGCCATGGGACTGGCAGAATTCAAACCGAAAGCGCAAATGGAGCACCGCAGCTTCACCAAGCCGGATGAGACCCGCACGTTCAAGTTAGGAAAGGTCGATCTTGTCACCTTAGGAGGCGTGACTTTTGGGCGCGCCGTCTTCGAGCCGGGATGGCGCTGGTCCGAGTGCGTCAAGCCGATTGCGCAGACACGGAGCTGCGAGGTGCCCCATCTGAGCTATGGGGTCTCGGGCCGGATGCACGTAAAGATGGACGATGGTACAGAGTATGAATTCGGGCCCGGCGAGATTGGGGAGGTTCCACCTGGGCATGATGCCTGGGTTGTGGGCAATGAGACGTGCGTGTTGATCGACATTACCGGCATGGAGAACTATGCCAAGCCCAAAGAAGTGAGCCTTCACGAGTAGCAACACTTCAGGGTGTCACGCTCTAACCAGAAGATGGTTATTGCCCCAGCGAGCCAACTAGCGCCGGGGACCCCGGACGGGGCACCCTCAAGTATTTTTCCAAACGGAAAATTTTCGAGATCATCACACGGTTGCGGCGTGGCGCAGAGCGCGGTCGACCTCCTGCTTCTCCTGCATCAGGCGGGCGACGGCTTCGGAGTCCTTGTTCTGTGCGGCCTCGGCGATCAGGCGGCGAAGCTCGCGCTGGCGCTGCTCGAGCCGGCGGCGGCGCAGGGCCTCGATGGCGCCGTGCAAGAGCTCGGCGGTGAGCGGCTCGTGCTCCTGCATCACCACGGAGAGAAATAGCGCGCGGTCATCGTCGGCCAGCGGCAGGGTCATAAGATCTGTTCCCCCGGCGAGTGCGGCAAGGATGGCGTCGATGAGCGATTCGGCGCGCAGTCCCTTGTGCAACTGCTCGGCGCTCAGCGTGTAATAAGCCTGCTCGGCAGGATTGTAGACCTGCTCCTGTCCGTTCTCGTCTGCGAAGGTAAAGGCGAGCTCGCGTCCCGAGGCGAGCGCCTGCAGCAGGATGCGCTCGGCCTCTGTGATTGCGGTTTCGCGCGCGGGCGCAAGCTGGGTTGCGGTGCGCGCGCCTGCAACGTGACGCAGCTCCTGGCGCAGCACGCTGGAGTCGATCTGCAGCTTCTGCGCGACATCGGCCGCTAGCTCATCACGCACAATGCGGCTGGGCACGCGCTGGATGTGCGGCAGAAGATAGTTGACCGCCTTCACCTTGCCTTCGGCGGTACGCGGAAATTGCGCCTGCGCGCGCTCGATGAGGTAGGCGAAATACTTCGGGGCAGACTTGAGCGCGGCGGCATAAGCGTCGGTCCCGCGGCGGCGGATGAACAGATCCGGGTCGTAGCCCTGCTCGAGGGTGAGGATGCGGATCTCGAAGTCCTCGCTGACCAGCAGCGCGAGCGAACGTTCGGCGGCGGCGGCCCCGGCGGTGTCGGGATCGAAGTTCACCACAATCTTCTTGCTGAAGCGCGCCAGCAGCCGCGCCTGCGGCTCGGTGAAGGCCGTTCCGCTGGAGGCGATCACGTTGCGGAAGCCCGCGTTGAAGACCGAGATGCAGTCCATCTGGCCTTCAACCAGGATGACGTAGTCGAGGCGGCGAATGGCCTCCTTGGCGTGATGAAGGTTGAAGAGCACGCGCGACTTGCTGTAGATGGGCGTCTCGGGCGAGTTGAGGTACTTGGGGCCACTCTTGTCGTCGGCGCCTTTGCTCGATGAGGCGAGCGTGCGCCCGGTGAAGGCGATGACCTTGCCGCCCTCGTTGCAGATGGGAAACATGATGCGATTGCGAAACTTGCTGTAGAGAGAAGCCCGTGCGCCTGCGGCCGGAGCGGCATCCTTTGCCGCGTACCCGGCTGCGGGCGCTGCGGATGCTGCGGGCGCGTGCTCCTTCCAGCTGAACAATCCGGATTCGCGCAGCGCATCCTCGTCGCCCATCGCCTTGAGATGGTCGCGCAGGAGGAAGCCCGACTCGGGCGCATAGCCGATGCGGAAGCGCGCGATGGCCTCATCGTCCAGTCCGCGGCCGCGAAGATACTCGCGCGCGGCGGCGGCCTCCGGACGCGCAAGCTGCTGCTGGAACCATGCGCAGGCGGCCTCGTGCAGGTCGAGCAGCAGGCCGCGCGTGCGGGCCTCGCGTGCCTCCTGCGGCGAACTGTACTCGGCCTTGGGCGCCGCGATGCCGAGCTTTTGCGCCACGGCGCGCACGGCCTCCGGGAAGGTGATGTTCTCGATCCGCTGGATGAAGCTGAAGACGTCGCCGCTGGCCCCGCAGCCAAAGCAGTGGAAGAACTGCCGTCCGGCGTGGACGGAGAACGACGGGGTCTTTTCGCCATGGAAGGGGCAGAGGCCGGAATAGTTCTGCGCGCCGCTCTTGCGCAGCTTGACGTACTCGCCCACAATGCGGACGATGTCGGCCTGCTGCTTGACGTCGTAGGCGAAGTCCCCGGGATTGGCCACGGAGATAGTGTGCCGCATCGGACGGCAAAATTGAAATGAAACGGGATACAAGTTCGAAAAGCAAAAACCGCGCCCTGAACCAAAAGATGGTTAGGACGGGGCACCCGAAAGCGTTTTCCTTAGTTGCGGCGGCGTCTGGGCCCTCACGCCTCCCTGGGGACGAACGTCTGTCCGGTCCTTTCCTGGATTTCTTTTGGATAGTCGCCCCACCAGTCGTTGGAGAGGGGGCGCAGCTTGGCCAGGTACACCTTGGCCGCGAGCAGGACAGCGTTGCGTTTGACCACCTCGCGGCGGGCCTTCGCGTCCACATCCGAGCGCTGCTGATAGGTCTCAAAGCCCTGCGGCGGGACCACGGAGAGGCCCAGTCCGGCGGAGATTTCGTCCCGCTTGGCCACGTGCTCGTGATACAGCTCTTCGAGCGAACTGCCGGGGCGGGCGAAGGAGACGGTGTGCTGCAGCCGGTTGATGATGCTGCTTGGCATCGGCTTGAGCGTGCCGTGGCCGACGGTCCAGTCCTCTCCGAGGTAGCTCATAAAGCCGAAGAGCAGGCCCGGCGCCTTGGGCGCAAAGACCTGGTAGATGCTGCCGTAGCAGTTCGTCTCAGGATGAAGATAGAGGCGCGAGATGCCGCCGTGCAGCGTGTTCGCCAGCTTGAAGTCGCGCACGTGCACAAAGCCCAGCGCCGCGAGCCTCTCGCTGTAGTCGTTCCAGCGGGCGCGGTCGAGTTTGGGAAATTCATTCTCGTCGGCATCTGCGAACTGCATGGACGCCGGGACTCCGGTGAGCAGCAGGGGCCGGAGAAAGACCATCCAGACAACAAAGATCCCCAGTAGCGACCCGCCAAACTCGAACCAGAAGTTGTGAAGCCGTTCTTGCGGAGCCGTGCGCGAGAGCGGCGCTCCGGCGAGGTATCCCATCAGCTCCGAGCGGCTGACATTGTGGGCCGCAGCCTGCGCCTGCCACAACGGAGTCAACCGTCCTCCATCGCGTACCGTGAGGCTGAGTTCGCCCTTGGAGATGCGCGTCGCAATCAGCTCAAGCGTCTTGTCGCCGACCGGAAATGCGAGGGGCTTGCCGTTCGCCTGCGCCGCAAGGTTCGTGTATGCGTGCCACTCGTCGCGTGTGATCGCATCCTGCACAACGTCATAGGGATGGGCTGCGCCGGCCGCCGCGTAGTTGGCGGGATCGTGCGGGAAGGCCTCGCGCAGCTGGGCGGCGCGTTCAGGGGAAACTGAAATCAGCTCGCCTTTGTGCCATTCCGAGATGGTTTCACGGCCGCGCTGGGTTTCATCCCACGTGTAGAGCTCGCCGTTGTAGGGCCACAGCGGAAAGTCCTTGGGCGATTCAGCGGGATCGAGTTGCTGGGTGTGCCACCGTCCGTTCTGCAGGGTGTAGACGTAGGCGGGGCCCACATGAAGCATCGGCTTGGACGGCGCGAGCCTGGCCAGCTCCCGCACCTTGCCGATGGCCGTGGCTGCCACGCCCTCGTTGCGCACCTCGGCTGCGGTGGTCACGGTGACAATGGCCTGATCGGCATTGGGGCCCCCAGCGAGCCCGTAGTTGGCTTGCTGGGGTAGACGCCAGTAGAGCTGCGCCGAGGTGGCGTACTCGCGAACGGTCCGGCTGCGATAGCCGGAGACAAAATTGATGCTGAGGACAAAGGCGGCCATCAGCACAATCCACTTGATGCGCGCAGCATTCATTGCGCCATTTCCTCTCAGGTGTGCTTTGGGTGCAACCTGCAATGTAACCCGGCAGCGTGAGGGAGTCGTAGAGATTTATGTGTATCGATGTAACCAAAGTAATGAGGCAGACCGACTAATCCCAGACCTATTAACCCGAAGTGCCGGAAGCTAGACCTTGAGCTCGACCTCGGTTGCGCCGGAGCCGCCCTGGTTCTGTGGGGGTTCAGTGATGGAGACCACCTGGGGGTGGGTTTTCAGGTAAGCGCGAAGGGCCTTGCGCAGGATGCCCATGCCGGAGCCGTGCACGATGCGCACGTGGCTCAGTCCGGCGAGGAAGGCGCGGTCCACGAACTTCTCCACCTCGGCGGTGGCCTCGTCTACATTACGGCCGATCACGTTGAGCTCGGTGGGCGCGGCCGAATCCTCGTCGCGCAGGCGGACGCGGATGCCTTTGCTGCGGGCGGCCTCGACCGGAGTGATCGCCGCGGGCGCGGTGGACTGGCCTATGGCGGCGGCGACGTCATCGAGCGGCACGCGCATCTTCATCGGCCCCGCCTGGACTTCGAGGATGTCGCCCTCAAGCTTGCGTACGACTTTGGCGGGGCGCCCCAGCGACTTGAGCTGAACGGTGTCGCCCACGCTGACACGGCCGACCACGTGGGGACGGGCGTTGGCGTCGCCGCGGTCGGCCCCGGTGGTGTGGGCCACCACGGCCTGGTTGAACTGCTCGCGGAACTCGCGGCGGGCGCGGGCGATCTGGCGCTCGGCCTCGCGTCCCAGCTTCTGCGCGGCGGCCCGGTCCTGCACACCGGTGACGGCCTGCCGGGCGTGGTACTCGAAGTCGCGCAGCAGCGAGTCGAGCTTCTTCTCCAGCTCGCGAACCTTCTCGCGCTGCTCTTTCAGCCCCTCGACTTGCAGGCGGCTGCGCTCGCGGGCGAGCTCCTGCTCGAGCCGGCGAATGCTGAGCCGCTCGGCCTCCAGGCGGCGCAGGTCGGCGTGCAAGCGATCCAGGAAACCCGCGATGTCCTGCGTTTGCGTGCTCAGGCGCCGGCGTGCCTCGGCGACGATCTCGGGGTTCAGGCCGATCTGCTGCGCGATGTTGATTCCAGCAGAGGCCCCAGGTACGCCGACACGCAGCTCATAGGTGGGCGCCAGCGTCTTGGGGTTGAAGCCGACGGCGGCGTTGAGCACGCCGGGCGTGTTGGCGGCGTAGATCTTGAGCGCCGTGTGATGGGTGGAGATGACGGTGAGCGCCTCGCGCCGGAGGAAGTGCTCGGCGATGGCGACGGCCAGCGCGGCACCCTCCTCGGGGTCGGTGGCCGAGCCCAGCTCGTCGAGCAGCACCAGCGAGTGCGCGGTGGCCGCATGCGAGATGCGGTCGATGTTGGTGACGTGGGCGGAGAAAGTCGAGAGGTTCTGCTCAATGGACTGGTAGTCGCCGATGTCGGCCAGCACGGCGTCGCAGATGGGCAGCGCGGCGCGGTCAGCGGGAACCGGGATTCCGGCCTGCGCCATCAGGACGAGCAGGCCGATGGTCTTGAGCGCCACAGACTTGCCGCCGGTGTTGGGGCCGCTGATGATGAGCTCGCGGTGCGCGCCATCCATTTCGAGGGTGAGGGGGACGATTGTCCTGCTGCGCGAGCGCAGGTTGCGCTCCAGCACGGGGTGGCGGGCGTTGACCAGGATGAGAGACGGGTGCTCTCCCAGGTTAGCGCCGACAGAGGGCGCGGGACCTTCGGTGAGCCCTGGGGCATCCGCCTGAATCCCACTTCTGCCAACCGCGGGCAGAAGTGGGGCACCCTCAAGTTCAGTTTGTGAAGGCAGGAGCTGGACGCGGGTGCACTGGTACTCGTCGGCGAAGCGGGCCTTGGCGAACTGCAGCTCCAGCTCGCCCAGAATGGCCACCGCGGCGAGGATGGCCTCGGATTGCTGGCCGACGCGCGCGGTCATCTCGAGCAGAATGCGGTGGATCTCCTGCTGCTCGTCTTCCAGCAGGCGTACCAGGTCGTTGTTCTGCTCGATGGTCTCCAGCGGCTCGACAAATACGGTCTGCCCGCTGGAGCTGGCGCCGTGGACGACGCCCTGGACGCGTCGCTTCTGCTCGGTCTTAACCGGGATGACGAAGCGGTCGCCGCGAATGGTGACCAGTTGTTCCTGCAGCGCGTTGTCCTCGGAGAGGCGGCGGAGGTAGCCCCGCAGCGACTCCTGGATCCTGCGGCGCTGCGACTCGATCTCCCGGCGGATGCCGGCCAGCGCGGGCGAGGCGTGGTCGTCGAGCGAACCGTCAGGCAAGAGCTTGTTGGCGAAGTAGCGCAGCAGCGGGGTGAAATCTTCGATGCCCGAGCTGAGTTTCTCGATTTCCGGCCAGGGTTCTTTCAGCGATTCGGGGGGATGATGAACGGCCTCGCGCCACTCCGCGGCCCGGTCGACCAGGAGGATGACGTCGCGGAGCTCTGCTGGGTCGAGCGCGGCCCCGCCGATCCGGGAGCGGAGGACGCGTTGGCTGGGATCGGTGAGGCCTCCGAAATCGAAGCGTCCTCCGGCCTGAAGGAAGGCCCGCACCTCGGCGGTGAGCTGCTGCTGGTGCTCAACCCAGTCTGCCTCCGCGGTGGGGGCGAGCTCGTCGACTGCCTGGCGGCCCAGTTCGCTCTGGCAGCAGCCGCGCACCATCTCCCGCAGGCGGTCGAACTCGAGAACGGCGGCGCTGGTGTGGAGGAGCGGGGCGGGCATGGGGCCATTATCGCAGAGGAGACAAGGGGAATCTGGGCCGGCGGGAAAAGTCAAAACCAAAGTCAACTACCCCACTTCTGCCAAAAGAAGGCAGAAATGGGGCACCAAGAAGGAAGAGAATGGGGAACCCTGAAGTGGTCTCTTTCTCTTGGAATTGATCATCCGGGATTGGTATGCGGTGGAGCGCGCTCGGGTACACTGAATGAATATGGCGCTCCCGATGTCGCGCTTACGCAGGTGGATTGCCGTGCTCGCGCTGGTTGCGGTGGCGGTTGTGGCCGGCTTCTATGTGCGCGCGCGACTGGAGATGCGCCGTGCGCTGCGAAACCTGCCCGCCAAGGTCGGCGTCAACATCCAGCAGTCCAGCGAGGGCTTTACGCTCTCCAAGAGCGAGGGTGGCCGCACCCTTTTCACCATCCACGCCGCGAAAGCCACACAGTTCAAGCAGGGCGGGAGGGCCGCGCTGCACGATGTGCGGATTGTCGTCTACGGGCGTCAGTCGGACCGCTTCGACCAGATCTACGGCAGCGACTTCGAGTACGACCCGGCGGAGGCCAAGGTGGTCTCGAAAGGCGAAGTGCAGATCGACTTGGGCGGAAAAGCCCCACTCAAGCCAAGGGATGGCTTGAATGGGCCACCACCCCCAAGTGGGCCAGCGGCGAAGGACACCGAGAATCAGGAGGCGCTGCACCTGCGCGCCGAGGGGATGACCTTCGACCAGAAAACTGGGGTGGCTGAGAGCCGCGGGCGGGTGGATTTCCGTCTGCCACAGGCAGCGGGGTCGGCGCGCGGGGCCAGCTACGATTCCAGGCGCAACGAGCTGCGGCTCGCCGCCGACATTGACGTCCGGACCGAGGGGCAGCAGCCCACGGAAATCGTGGCGCGCTCCGGCTTGATCACCAAAGACCCGCGGCAGCTTAGCCTTGAGACGGTCGAGATCAGCGGTGTGGGCCGCTCGTTCGCGGCCGAACATGCGGTGGCGCATCTTGCGGCGGACAACTCGGTGCAGCGGGTGATCGCCACCGGAGACGTGCGCCTGAGCGACGCCGGAGGCCTTCGGTTGCGCGCGCGTCGCGGCGAGCTGCTCTTTGGGGCCGGGAGCGCAGTGGAGTCGGCCTGGTTCGGCGGCGGCGTGGCGTTCGAGTCCGGCCAGGAGCTGGCCGATGGTCAGGCGGGCGAGATGCGGATGCTCTTTGTGCCCGCGGCGAAGCGCCGCGGAGCCGGCCGGGCGTTCGTCTTGCAGACGATCTATGCCAGCCAGGGAGTGGTGCTGCGCCAGGCGCCGCGCGAAGGAAGCCGCAACTCGCAGGCGCTGACAATGACCTCGAGCGCGATGACGTTTGGGTTAGAACAGGCTCGGCTTCATACCGAACCCGCATCTGCTGGCGTAAATGGCAAACCCGTAATTGGCAAACCAGGGCAGAAGTGGGGAACCACAAAGTCGGCTTCGCGGCTGAGCTGGGCGCGGACGGAAGGTCCCGGCGAGCTGACCATCCGTTCGGCCGATCCCAAGCGTGCGGGCGAAGAAACGGTGATCAACGCGCGGGCCTTTACCGCGGACTTCGGCGAGGAGAGCCGCCTGCGCTCGATGCGTGGGGAGGGCGCGGTTCAGGTGGTGAGCCGGGCGACGGGCGAGCCGGACAAGGTAAGCAATAGCGAAAAGCTTGTGGCAGAGTTCAGCCCCACTGGAGAGCTCCTGAGGGCAGTGCAGGAGGGCGATTTCCGCTATCGCGAGGCGCCCGGCGCCAAGACGGCGAAGAACGAGCCCGGTGGCCGGCTGGCTACGGCGGCGCGCGCCAGCTACTCTCCCTCGGATGAGTCGCTGGCACTCACCGGAGGGCCGCGAGTTGTGGACGGCGGCACGACGGTTGAGGCCGACAGCATGCGGGTGCTGCGGCGGACCGGCGAGCTCTCTGCCTCGGGCAACGTCAAGACCACCTACAGCCAGCTCTCGGTGCAGCCCAGCGGTGCGCTGCTTGCGGCCGGAGACCCGGTCCACGTGACCGCGCGCGCCATGAACGTCCAGCGCAGTCCGGCCGGGAAGTCCGGCGTGGCGCGCTACACGGGCGGGGCGCGCCTGTGGCAGGGCTCCAATGTGGTGCAGGCGCAGACGATCGACTTCGATGAAAAGGCGCGGATGATCGTGGCCACCGGGGACGAAAAGCGCCCGGTGACCAGCGTCTTTCTGCAGGTGGACAGCAAAGGCAGGAGCGCGACCTTACTGGTGACCGCGCAGAAGTTGACCTATGAGGACAACCAGCGGCAGGCGCACTACTCCGGCGGGGTGACAGCCAGGGGCGCAGATGGGGTGATGACGGCGGGCCGGGCCGACATCCTGCTTAAGCCGTCCCAGGTCAGCGCCAAAGAAGGCGCGGGGGCACCAAGCCCACTCATGGGGCCGAGTCAACTCGAGCGCATCACCGCCGGCGGGCACGTTGTGGTGCAGCAAAAGGAGCGGCGGGTCGAGGGCGAAAAGTTGGTCTATGAGGCGTCGAGCGGCATCTTCCGCATGACCGGCGGCCCGCCGATGCTGAGCGATCCGGTCAACGGCACGGTACGGGGCGATTCGTTGACCTTCTATAGCCGCGATGATACGGTGGTCGTTGAGGGCGGCGACACCTCGCGCGCCGTCACTCGGACCCACGTATCCCGCTGATTCGCCCCAGCAAGCCAAGGGCTCGCCGGGGACCCCGCAGTACCGGGAAGGCGTCTTCCGAAGGCAGAGCCAACGCGAGCACCAGAGAGCATGCAGACGCTCTACACCGAAGAGATCGGCAAGATGTATCGCGGCCGCCGCGTGGTCAATGGGGTCTCGCTCTCGGTGGACCGCGGCGAGGTGGTGGGGCTGCTGGGCCCCAATGGCGCGGGCAAGACCACAACCTTTTACATGATCGTGGGGCTGATCCCGCCCGATAGCGGGCGGGTGATGATCGGGGACGCCGACCTCACCGACGTTCCCATGTATCTGCGCGCCCGCAAGCATGGCATCAGCTACCTGCCGCAGGAGGCCTCGGTCTTTCGCAAGCTCAGCGTGGAGGAGAACATCCTTGCCGTGCTGGAGACGCAGAACGGCAGCTCCGAGGAGCGGCACAGCAAGATGGAGGGCCTGCTGGAGCAGCTCGGGCTCACCCATATCCGCAAGAATAAGGGTCACGCATTGAGCGGCGGTGAACGGCGCCGGGTGGAGATCGCGCGCGCCCTGTGCATCCGTCCCAGCTTCATTCTGCTGGATGAGCCGTTCAGCGGAATCGACCCCATAGCGGTGCTGGACCTGCAGAAGATCATCTACGCCCTCAAGGAGAGCGGGATCGGGATCCTGATCACCGACCACAATGTCCGCGAGACGCTCTCGGTCACCGACCGCGCCTACATCATCAACGAGGGCCGGATCTTCCGCTCGGGAACGCCCGAGCAGTTGGGGAACGATCCCGAGGTCAAGCGGGTGTATCTGGGGGAGAGCTTCAGCCTGGTGTAGAAGGTTGAGCCGTTTTGCGGGCGTGAGCGAAGCGGGAGCCCGCAGGCGAAATCCTGAGCGTAGCGAAGGAACCTGATCAAAACCAAATCCAGGATCAAAACCGACTACCCCGTTACAACCAACAGAAGCTTACGATAGGGCACCTGAGATGTTGCCGCTTCCGCGCTTCGCGCAGCAGGAAATCCTTCTATCTGCCTGAAGAATCAATTTACTTAATATTGCTCTAAGGTCGTAGATCACAAGGTAGGGTGATTTCGGAGCATTTTTATTGCCGAACTCCGCGCTCGCCCGGAGATTCTGGTTTAAAATCGGGGCTGGGAAACCGTCCCTCGTGTGAATCATGGTCTCGCTGCAGCAAAAACTGAACCTCAAGGTCACTCAACGCCAGGTACTGACCCCCGGGCTGGTGCAGATGGTCAGCGTGCTGGCGCTGAACAAGCTTGAGCTCAAGGACATGATCAACGAGGAGATGGTGGAGAACCCGGTGCTGGACGAGTACCTGGAGCAGGTGCCGACCATCGACGAGATCGCCGCCCGCGAGGAGCAGCGCGAGCGCGAGAGCGCGGCGGCGACCGCGGAAGAGCCGAAGACCACACCCGAGGAACGCGACCCCTTCGAGGAGGTCGATTTCGGTTCCTTCTTCAACGACTATCTCGACCCGGGTTACCGCAGCACCAGCGAGCTGGAATCGATCGAAAAGCCTTCCTTTGAAAACTTTCTCTCCCGGCCCACGACCCTGACCGACCACCTGATGTGGCAGCTAGGGGCGATCAACGCCAAGCCGGACGTGAGGGCTGCGGCCGAGTTGATCATCGGGAACCTGGGCGACGACGGCTATCTCCTGGCTACCGACGACGAGCTGCTGGAGCAGGCCTCAGGCGTGCCGATCATTCTGCACGACGGCAGCGAGGTCGTGCCGCATGAGCTTCAGGCTGGACTCACCGGCGGGAACGGAGCGACGGCCCCCAGGCTGGTCCCTAAGCCGGACCATCCCTGCAAGGCGCTCTTTGGCCGCGACGCGCTGCACGAGGCGCTGGACCTGGTTCGCCACTTCGATCCCGTGGGCGTGGCCACGCGCAGCCTGCGCGAGTGCCTGATGGCCCAGCTCAAAGACGCGGCGAGCGAGCACGAGGAACGCGGCGGCGATCCGGAAATGCCGGAGCTTCTGGAAGACGCGCTGGTCATCGCCGACCAGTACCTGCCCATGCTGCAGAACAAGCAGCTGCGGGAAATCGGCCGGGCCATGGGCAAAAGCCAGGAGCGGGTGGAGCGCTGCGTGGCGCTGATCCGCACCCTGGATCCCAAGCCGGGGCTGCGCTACAACATCCCGGACACGCGGCTGATCGAGCCGGATGTGGCCTTCGTCAAGCAGGGCGACGAGTACCTCGTGGTGATGAACGACGAGGACCTGCCGCAGTTGCGCCTGAACCCCACCTACAAGAAGATGCTGGCCCGCGAGGGCAACGAGAAGGACGTCCGCAACTACGTCAAGGAGCGCTACCGCAGCGCCATGCAGCTCATCAAGAACATTGAGCAGCGCAAGCAGACCATCCTCAAGGTCTGCTACGCGATCATCGCGCGGCAGCCGGAGTTCCTCGACTTTGGCATCGACTACCTGAAGCCGATGATGATCAAGGAAGTGGCCGAGGAGATCGGCGTGCACCCGTCCACCGTGAGCCGGGCCGTGGCCAACAAGTACGCCCATACCCCGCAGGGCGTCTTTGAGCTGCGCTACTTCTTCAGTGAGAGCGTCAATGGGCCGGAGGGCGGCGCGACCTCGCTGCTGATCCTGAAGCGGCGGGTGAAGAAGCTGATCGAGGAAGAAGACCCGGCGCGCCCGCTGACCGACGAACAACTGACCCGCATCCTCCAGGGGCAGGGCATCCAGGTGACGCGGCGCACCGTGGCCAAATACCGCGAGGACATGAAGATTCCCTCGACCCATCAGCGGCGAGTCAAAAAGTAGCACCTCGATAATTAGCCCTCGATCGCCCCAGCATGCCAGCGGCGGGACGGCGGCGACCCCGCTCCAAGCTAAATTTTTTCCGAGATCCGGACGTAAACACCAGACGAAACAAAGCTGGCAGAGCCTTTCTGCATCTGATATAACCAGACGCCCGGCGATTTCTGCCCCAGCAAACCCAATCGTGCTTGCGGGGCCCTGGGACGCGCGGATTGGCTGTTTGAAGGGAACAGGAGGTGACCGCGAATGAATGTGGATTACACCGGCAGGCAGATCGACATCACTCCGAAGATTCGCAAGGAAGTGGAAACGGGTCTGGCAAAGCTTGCCAAGATTGTGGGCGAGAACTGTAGCTGCAAGGTAATTCTCACAGCGGAGAAACAGCGCCGCATCGTCGTCGAGATCACTCTGACAAAGCGTCTGAAGAAGCTGGTTGGGATCGGAGAATCGACCGACGTTCTGGCGGCCATTGACGAGGCCCTGAACCACATTGAGAAGCAGGCCCTGAAGCTGAACACGCGCAAGCGCGACGTGAAGCGCGCCGCCCCGCCAACCTGGAAGCGCGGGGTCTCCGAGACGCCCGAGGCGCCGGAGACCGAGCTGGCGATGGCAGTGGGCACGGCCGCGGTGACCGCCGTGCCGGTTGTGGTGCACAAGTTTCCGGCCAAGGCACGCATGACCGAAGCGCACCTGGTGAAGAGCCAGGATTCGGTTGCGCTGCAGCCCATGACAATCGAAGAGGCAGTCAAGGAATGCGAGTTCCGCGACCGCGAGGTCTTCGTCTTCCGCGACAGGAAGGGCACTGTACGCGTGCTGCACCGGCGCAAGGACGGCAAACTCGGGCTGATCGAAGTGCCATAGAGGGAATCGCAACAGCCCTCAGCGAAGGGTGCCCCGTCCTAACCTTCTTCTGGTTAGGGCGGGGTTGTTGATTTATCTTGCCGCAACGGAAGATGCCCTCAATTGTGACCTCTGTAAGAGCCACATTCGTAAGAGCCGGCGCGTCCACTGCTGTACACTACGCCCATGGCAAGCGAGTCCGATAAAGCCGGTCATCCCGAGGCCCCCAAGGCGGTCTCGTCCGAGCCCGAGCGCAGCAGGGGGCACGTCCGTCTGCCCAGGCTGGTGATGATCACGGGCTTGAGCGGCTCGGGCAAGGTGACCGCGCTGAAGGTCTTCGAGGACATGGGCTACTACTGCGTGGACAATCTGCCCGCGGAGTTGATCCCCAGCTTTGCCCAACTTCTCGAAGACGCGCGCGAGAACAAGAATGCCGCCATTGTGGTGGACATCCGCGAGGGCAGCCGGCTGGAGCAGCTTCCGGCGATCATCGCCGACCTGAAGAAGCGGATCGACGTCACGCTCATCTATCTGGAGACCAGCGACAAGGTGCTGGTGCGGCGCTTCAGCGAGACCCGGCGTCCGCATCCGCTGGGCGCGGCCGACTCGGTCACAAGCTCCATCGCCAGCGAGCGTCGCCGCCTGGAGCCGATCCGCAACATCGCCGACCTGGAGATCGACACCTCCAAGTTCAACGTTCACGAGCTGCGCACGCACCTGGTGGAGCTCTTCAAGGCCAGCAGCGAGCGCCAGCCGCTGCTGATCTCGGCCGTAAGCTTCGGCTTCCGCAACGGCGTGCCGGAGAGCGCCGACCTGGTCTTCGATGTGCGTTTCCTCCCCAATCCTCACTTCATCCCGGAGTTTCGTCCGCTCACCGGGCGGCATCCGAAGGTGGCCAAGTACATCCGCGACTTTCCGCAGACGCAGGAGTTCATCGCCAAGGTGATGGACCTGCTGCGCTTCCTCCTGCCGTTTTATGTGGCCGAGGGCAAGAGCTATCTCACGATCACCTTCGGCTGCACCGGCGGCCAGCATCGCTCGGTCTTTATGGCCGAGGAGATCAAGAAGCGGCTGGGAAAAGCAGGCTATCGCGTGAAGGTGGAGCACCGCGAGAGCCCGCGGTAGCGGGTTTCAATGCGCTTGGAGCGGAGTCACCAGGGCTGATGAACCGCATTCCTGTCCTGACAGTGCGCAGCTTCTTTTGGATCGGGCTGACAGCTCTGGCATTCGGCGTGTTCATCGACATTACGAAAGATATGCTGGAGGGCGAGGTCGGATTTTTAGACCAATCCATCCTGCTGGCCATCGGGAAGATCCGGGCGCCGTGGATGACGGTTGCTGCCGTAGATCTGACAGCTTTGGGATCGGTGACGCTAGTTTGTTTGTTTTCTGCCTTTACTGTTATTACGTCGCTGATGCTTCACGACAAAGCCGGCACTCTTCAACTTCTGTCCGCCTTAGGTGGAGCAGCGCTTTGGACGGCGTTGACGAAACATACCATTGAGCGGACCCGGCCTGAGGTGATTCCTCATCTCGTCGAGGTCTCTGGCTATTCCTACCCCAGCGGCCATTCGCTGGTTGCAGCTTCCGCCTACATGACCATTGCCATTCTCGCCTGCCGTCATTTGCACAGCGCGCGTGCGCGCGGTGTTAATGATCGTGCTCGTCGGTCTCTCGCGCCTATCTGGGAGTGCATTATCCGACGGATGTCGCCAGCGGCATCGCACTGGGAGAGGCATGGGCATTTGTGCTTGCCGGAGTCTTTTCACTCAAAGGGCGCACCCCAAACGTTTAAGCTAAGCTCGCTCTCATTGGAGGCGAGCGGTTTACGCGGAAGCAGCGCAAAAGGCGTAGAATCAAAGCAGCACTCCCCTGATTCCCGCCGGATGGGCACACCATCCGTGAGCAGGTCATGCGCCGACTGATTCGTCTGATGTGGTATGTCCGGCCGTACTGGCCGCAGCTGTTTTCCGGCGCGGTGTTGTTCGCGCTGGTCGGGCTGCTTGGTGCATTCCAGATTGCGGTGGTTCGCCCCATCTTTGACCGGGTCCTGAAGCCGGAAACACCTGGGCGCTCCATGGAGCTGCTGAGGGTCCCGCATACCGGCTATACGATCTATCTGGAAGATCTGGTACCGAGTCATTTTCATAATCCCTGGACAGTTGTTGCCTTTGCGCTGGTTTCCGCCGTACTGATGAAGGCAATATTTGATTACGTGGCCAATTACCTGGTGAGCTACGCGGGTTATGGCTTGGTCACCGACCTGCGGAATGACATCTATGTCAGTACCCTGCAGCGCTCGGAGGCCTTTTTCCAGAAACATCCGACCGGCACGCTGGTCTCCGCAATCATCAACGATATCGACAAGGTGCAGTTTGTGATGTCGACCGTGTTGGCGGAGTTTTTACAGCAGCTCTTCATTTTCATTTTTACGACCGTGCTGGCAATCTTTGCTGGTGGCAAGCTGGCCTGGGTGCTGCTGCTGTTTGTGCCGGTGATCACGGTGAGCTCGCGCAGGATCGGCCGCCGAGTGCGCCACACGACGCGGGGCGGCCAAGACAAGCTGGCCGAGATCCAGAACATCCTGCACGAAACCCTGACCGGCCATCGCATCGTCAAGGCCTTCGGCATGGAGCTGTGGGAGACGACGCGCTTCCGGGCCGCGGCGCGGCGGCTGTTTTCCGCCAATATGCGCTCGGTAGTGGCGCTGGCCGTGAGCTCGCCGTTGATGGACGTGCTAGGGGCGGTGGCCATCGCGCTGCTGCTCTTGGTCGGTCGCAACAGCATCAATCACGGCACGCTGACCCTTGGCCGATTCATGCAGTTCATCATCGCGACGATGAGCCTGTACCAGCCGGTGCGCAAGTTTGCCGGCTTCTATAACAATTTTCAGCAGGCGCTGGGCTCGTCCGAGTCGGTCTTCCACTTCATGGACCTGCAGGATGAGGTACACGAGCGGCCCGACGCACGCGTGCTCACAGCGTTTCGCGATGAGATTCGCTTTGAGGACGTGCGCTTCGCGTATGGCGCGCCAGCCACTCCAGCGACACATTTTTCAGAGGAACTCGGGCACTTGCCCCAGCACGCCAAGGACAGGCACGCTGGGGAACCCGACGCGACGAGCGATGCCGCTGCACCCGGGCAGCAGAACTGCTGGGGACCGTCCGGTCCGGCGGCAGCGTCCAGGGGCGACGTGCTGAGGGGGATCAATCTTGCGGCCAAGGCCGGGGAGGTGCTGGCGATTGTGGGCGGCAGCGGCGCGGGCAAATCGACGCTGGTGCACCTGATTCCGCGCTTTTTCGACGTCACAGGCGGGCGCATCCTGATCGACGGCATCGACGTGCGCGACCTCTCGCTGGCGTCGCTGCGTGGCCTGATCGGTATCGTCACTCAGGAAACGATCCTGTTCAACGACACGGTGCGCAACAATATCGCCTACGGCCAGCCCGACATCTCGCAGCAGGATGTGGAGCGCGCCGCGCGGGCGGCCCTGGCGCACGACTTTATCATGCGCATGCCACAGGGTTATGAGACGGTGATCGGCGAGCGCGGCTTCCGGCTCTCCGGCGGCGAGCGGCAGCGGCTCAGCATTGCGCGCGCGCTGCTGAAGAACGCGCCGATCCTGATTCTGGACGAGGCCACCTCGGCGCTGGATTCCGAGAGCGAGGCGCTGGTGCAGACCGCGCTGCAAAACCTTATGTCCGGGCGCACGGTCTTCGTCATCGCGCACCGGCTCTCCACTGTGCGCCGCGCCGATCGCATCATTGTGCTCGAACACGGTCGCATCGCCGACCAGGGTTCGCATGAAGACCTGCTGGGCCGGCTGGGAACGTATCGTCGGCTATACGAATTGCAGTTCATCGACATCGACGGGTCGAAAGCGGAAGGTCGCAAAGACGAAGCCCAGCGGGAGCACGCCGCAGTCCATGGCAAAACGGATGCGGAAGGAGGCGGAATTTAGCCATGTCGATCCGCTCCATGACCGGCTTTGCCCAGAAGAAAGGCCAGCACGGCAAAACCGCCTATACCTTTAGCTCGAAGTCGGTGAACCACCGCTTTCTGGACCTTCACCTGCGCCTGCCGGGGCGAAGCGAGCTCTTCGAGCAGCGGCTGCGCAAGCTGTTCAAGGAAAAAATGCATCGCGGGCATGTGGAACTCACGCTGACGCTGGAGTACGCTGGAGCCTCGGGGGTGAGCGTGAATCAGGAGCTGGTCTCCGGATACGTGAAGGCCTTCCGCGCGCTGAGCGACGAACTGGAGCTGCACGTCGAGCCGGACCTGAACGCCATCTTTCGGCTGAACGGCGTCTTTTCCGCCTCCAGCGAAATGCCCGATGAACCCGAGCTGCAGGAGGCACTGCTGGCAGCGGCCGGCGAGCTGATCGATGACCTCAACGCAAACCGGCAGGCCGAGGGCGACCACACCCGGGCTGAGCTGGAGGCGCGCATGGCGCACCTGGAGCGCAATACCAGCGAGGTGGAGAAGCTGCGCGGCTCGGTGCTGGAGGCGCACCTGGAGCGCATCCGCGCGCGTATGACGGAGCTGCTGGAGGGGCGCGCCGAGCCGGAGCGCATCCTGCAGGAGGCGGCGCTACTGGCCGAGCGCAGCGACGTGCAGGAGGAGATCGTTCGCCTGCTGACCCACATCCGGCACTTCCGCGGGCTGCTCGAAGAGGGGGAAGATGTGGGTAAGAAGCTGGATTTTCTGTTGCAGGAGATGAACCGCGAAGCCAATACCATGCTGTCGAAGACCAGCGGCCTGACCGGGGACGCCATGCGCATCACCGAGCTCGGGCTGGCGTTGAAGAGCGATATTGAAAAATCCCGCGAACAGGTGCAGAACGTCGAATGAGCCTGGTCTTTATCATCTCGGCCCCTTCCGGAAGTGGTAAATCGACCCTGGTATCGGCCATTAAGCGGCTGGTGGACCGGCTGGACTTCTCCGTCTCCTATACCACGCGGCCGCCGCGCGGCAGCGAGGAAGAGGGCCGCGACTACTACTACACCAGCCGGCAGGTCTTCGAGAGGATGATCGAGCAGGGCGAATTTCTGGAATATGCCGATGTCTTCGGCAACTATTACGGGACCGCCCGCAAATTTCTGGATGATGCGCGCAAGCGCGGCCACGACCTGCTGCTGGACATTGACGTCCAAGGGGCCTCGCAACTGCAGGCCAGCCTGCCCGATGCCATCAGCATCTTTATCCTGCCTCCCACCAAGCAGGAGCTGGAGAAGCGGCTGCGGCGGCGCAGCTCGGCCGAGAGGGTAACCGACGAGGCAGTGATCCAACGCCGGCTGGATACGGCCAGCCGGGAGATTGAAAAATATCAGAAATACGATTACATTCTGGTAAACGATCAACTGGACGATTCCATTGACGCGTTGCGGGCCATCATCCTCACCGAACGGCTGCGCGCCTCCGGACGCAAACCGGAGCGGGCAGACGAGGAGAAGTTGATGGAGCTGGCCGAGAGCCGGCGGCTGGAGCGCGTCAGGCCGTATCTGGGACCCATATTAGAGAGCTTTAGAAAGGCAACTGTGTAGTATCAGGAGGTACGACGTGGATCTGTATCACGGCTTTGACAGCAATTATCGCTACATTCTGGTGGCCGCCCGCCGTGCCCGCCAGCTCCAAAACGGCGCCAGCCCGTTGATCGAAACCAATTCCACCAAGCCCTGCCGCATCGCCGAGCAGGAGCTGCAGGCCGACAAAGTAAAGTGGGAGACCAGGCCGGTCGAGGAAAAGGAGCTGCCCGATCCGCACTTCGGCGCAGCATAGGCAATCGGAAACTGGTACTCCGTCTCGCTGGTGCCCCACACCTGCCGCAGTCAGCAGATCTGGGTCTAGCCAGAGTTTCCGGCGCAATCGTCGGCGCTTGTGCAGGCATCGAATGGGTGTGGTTTGACTGGCTGAAAGCCCCAATGCCGCAGAAAGATTGTGCGGCAGCACTCTGTGTCTCTTATCTACGAAGATGAAAATTGCGTTGGGAGTAACGGGCGGCATCGCCGCCTATAAGGCCGCCGACATCGCGCGCCGCCTGCAGGAGCGCGGGCTGCGCGTGCAGGTAGTGATGACCGAATCGGCGCAGGAATTCGTGCGCCCGCTGACCTTTGCCGCGCTCACCGGCGAGAAGGTCATTACCGAGGTGTTCTCCCAGCGCGACTCCAACTCGACGCTGGACTCCTCGGTGGAACACATCGGCGTGGCGCAGTCGATCGATGCGCTGCTGGTGGCGCCGGCCACGGCGGCCACGCTGTCGCGCTTTGCCAACGGCCTCTCCGAAGACTTCCTCTCCACACTTTATCTTGCGACAACCGCCCCCGTCGTGGTGGCCCCGGCAATGAACGTGAACATGTGGCGCCATCCCGCGACCCAGGCCAATCTACAGACGCTGCGCGCACGAGGGGTCACGGTAGTCGAGCCGGGCGAGGGATATCTCGCCTGCGGCATGACCGGCGAAGGCCGGCTGGCCGATACCGACGTGATCGTGGAGGCGCTAATGGCCCGCCTTTCACCCCAGCAAGCCAACTTCGGGCTTGCCGGGGGCCCCGAGCTGGCAAAGTCCCGAGACCTCGAGGGCGAGCGGGTGCTGATCTCGGCCGGACCAACCTATGAGGCGATCGATCCGGTGCGCTATCTGGGCAACCGATCCAGCGGCAAGATGGGCTACGCGCTGGCCGAGGCCGCACTGCGGCGCGGCGCGTGCGTCACGCTGGTCAGCGGGCCGACGGCGCTCGAGCCGCCGGCGGTGGAAGAATTCGTGCAGGTGGAAAGTAGCGACCAGATGCGCGAGGCGCTGCTGGAGCGCTTCGGGCGCGCAAGTGTGACCATCATGACGGCGGCGGTCTCAGACTTTGCGCCGGCCAATGTCGCCGCGCAGAAGATCAAGCGCGAGGGCGGCCCGGGCGCAGGTTTGCATCTCGATCTGCGGCCAACGGCGGACATCCTGGCGGAGCTGGGCTCGCGCCGCGCGCCGGGACAACTGCTGGTGGGCTTCGCCGCCGAGACCGAGAACCTGCGAGCGAACGCGCGCCAGAAGCTGGAGCGCAAGAACGTGGATGCCATCGTGCTCAACGATGTCTCGCGCCCCGGCCTGGGCTTTGGCTCGGAGCGCAACGCGGGCGAGATCATCACCGCCGAGGGCGTAACGCCGATCGAGGAGATGAGCAAGGCGGAGATGGCCGACCGGGTGCTCGATGCGGTGGTGAAGCTGCGCTCCGCCCAGCGCACGCCGAAGGTGACCGCGTGAGTTCTGCGAAAGTTTTGGACGAGCCAAGTCGCCAGGCCGTGGCGGCCCGAGTTCGCTACTACCGCGAGCTGGGAATCTACGATCTTTATCGGCGCGAGGTGCCCGCTGGTTTGACCTTTGGGCGCACCATTGAGCGCGAAGAACTGGCCTCATTGAACGAGACCCCACGTGTGCGTGCGGCAGATGTGGGCCAGCCGCTTCCAATCCTGCAGGACAAACCTTCCGCGCTGCGCGTCATCCGCAACGACATCGGCGACTGCACACGCTGCAAGCTGAGCCGGGGACGTACCAACATCGTCTTCGGTGTGGGCGATCCGCAGGCGCGCATCATGTTCGTGGGCGAAGGTCCGGGGGCCGACGAAGACGCGCAGGGCGAGCCCTTCGTGGGCCGCGCCGGACAGCTGCTCAACAACATGATCCAGGCGATGGGGCTGCGCCGCGAGGACGTCTATATCGCCAACGTGGTCAAGTGCCGCCCGCCGGACAATCGCACGCCGGAGCGCGACGAGTGCGACACCTGCGGTCCGTTTCTGATGCGCCAGATCGCCGTGGTGCGGCCGGAGATCATCGTGGCCTTGGGGGCGACGGCGGCGAAATATCTGCTGGGGGTTTCCGACTCCATGGCCAACCTCCGCGGGCATCTGTACGACTTCCAACCTTTCCTTCCAAAGGAAGCGCCGGAGCGCGATCCCAACTATTCGACCAAGCTGGTGGTGACCTATCATCCGGCCTATCTGCTGCGCGATCCCCGGCAGAAGAAAGAGGCATGGCTGGACCTGCAGAGGGCGATGAAGTACCTGGGCATGCCGATGCCGCGGCGCTCCGAGTCCCAGAGCGACTCAGAGGGCTGATGTACTCGCGGGAAATTGATTTGCTCGAGGTGTCATCCTGAGCGAAGCGAAGGACCCCAGCGCGGCACAAATCTCCCGCACCGAACGAGAGGATTTCCGGCCGGACATAGCTCCGAACCCAGCTCCGAACATGGCCGTGCAAAAATCGCGCTTCGAACGCAGTGCGCCCGCGCAGGCCTCGCTGCTGCCCGGCGGCGAGGGCGTTCTCACCGATACCATCTATTGCGATGTGGCGCTGCCCGTGCCACTGGAGGCGGTCTTCACCTACGATGCTGGCCCCCTGGAGCCGGTGGTGGGCGGGCGCGTGGTGGTGCCCTTCGGTAAGGGCTCGGAGAAGCGCCTCTCCGGCATCGTGACGCGCGTGCATCGCGAGCCTCCGACGCATCCGGCCAAGCGCGTGCTGCAGGTGCTGGACACGCAGCCTGTGCTGGACGAGGGGCTTCTGGCGCTGGGGAGATGGATCGCGCAGTACTACCTTGCGCCCCTGGGCGAGGTCTATCGCAGCATGCTGCCGTTGCAGGCGGAGTTCCGTGCGGCGTGCGGCTATCGCATCACCGAACCAGGCACGGAAGCGCTGTATCAATCGGCGGCTGCAGGCTCCTCGCTGCGCTCGCAAAAAAGTGCCGAACATCAGATGAGCGAATACGCGGTGCTGGACGCTCTGGCCGAAGGAGACCTGGTACGCGAGGAGCGGCTGCGCTCTGCAACCGGAGCAACGCGCGAGGTGCTGCGCACGCTGCTGCAGAAGAAGTGGATCGTGCGCGAAGACCTCTCCGGGGCACGCGACGCGCGGCGATGGGTGAAGTTCGTCGAGCTGCGCGAGAGTTCGCTCGATGGGAAAAAGCAGAACGCCGCGCAGCAGCGCATCGTGGAACTGCTGCGTGAAAGCAGCGGCCGTTTGCCGCTGGACTCGGTGCGCGCGGCTGGATGCTCGTCCAGTTCGCTGCAGACGCTGGTACGCCACGGCGGCGTGGAGATTGTGGAGGAGCCCGCCGCCCAAGCCACACCGCAGATGAAGCCGCGCAGCACGCGGGAGTTCTGCTTCACGGCGCCACAGGCGGCCGCGCTGCGCGAGATCCGAGGCAGCGTTGAGGCCCGGCAATTCAAGGTCGCACTGCTGCACGGCGTGACCGGCTCCGGCAAGACGGCCGTGTATCTGGCGGCGATGCAGTCGGCGCTGGGGCAGGGGCGCGGCTCGATCCTGCTGGTGCCCGAGATCGGACTGACGCCCGCGGTCGCGGCCGACCTGCACAACATCTTCAGCGACGCGGTTGCCATCCTTCACTCCTCGCTCAACGACGACGAACGCGCCGAGCAGTGGCACCGCATCCGGCGTGGCGTGGCGCGCATCGCGGTGGGCACGCGCTCGGCAATCTTTGCGCCGGTGCAGGACCTGGCGCTGATCATCGTCGACGAGGAGCAGGACCACAGCTACAAGCAGGAGGAGACGCCGCGCTATCACGGGCGCGACGTGGCGGTGATGCGCGCCAAGGCGCTCGGGGCCACGGTGGTGCTGGGCTCGGCGACGCCGTCGCTGGAGAGCTACCACAACGCTGCGCGCGGCAAATACGCGCTGATCGAGCTGCCCGACCGCGTGCAGGCGCGTCCGTTGCCCGAGGTGGAACTGGTGGACATGCGCGCCGAGTTTCAGCAGACCGGGAAAGAGAGCGTGCTCTCGCGCAGGCTGATGGAGGAGACCGCGGCGCGGCTGGAGCGCGGCGAGCAGGCGATGATTCTGCTCAACCGCCGCGGATATTCGGCCTGGGTGATGTGCCGCTCCTGCGGCGACACGCTGCAGTGCCGCGACTGCGCCGTGTCGATGACCTATCACAAGCAGCAGCACCGCATGCTGTGCCACTACTGCGGCTATCAGGCGACGGTGCCCAAGCACTGCGCCAAGTGCGCGAGCGAGTATGTGCAGTTCCTTGGCACCGGCGCCGAAAAGCTCGAGGAGATACTGCACGCGGCCTTTCCTCAGGCGCGCATCGGGCGCATGGACCGCGACACGGTGCGCGGCCATGGCGACTTCGAGCGCATGTTAAGCGAGTTTCAGGCCGGCGAGATCGACCTGCTGATAGGCACGCAGATGATCGCCAAGGGCCACGACGTCCACGGCGTGACGCTGGTTGGTGTGGTGGGCGCGGACAGCGCGCTGGGCTTGCCGGACTTCCGCGCCGCCGAACGCACCTTCCAACTGCTCACGCAGGTAGCGGGGCGCGCCGGGCGCGGCGCCACGCCGGGGAAAGTCGTCCTGCAGACACATTTTCCGGAGCACTACGCGGTGCAGTTCGCCGCGGCGCACGATTATCGCGGTTTCGCCGAAAAGGAACTGCGCTTCCGCGGATGGATGCACTATCCGCCGTTCAACGCGTTGGCCAACGTGGTGGTGCGCAGCGACAAGCACGAAGAGGCGCTGCGCTATGCGGGCGTGGTGGGAAAGTGGTTCGAGCAGTTGCGGAGCCTCGATCGGAAATTGCATGAGGGCGTGCGCGTGCTGGGGCCCGCGCCCGCGCCGATTGTGCGGCTCAAGAAAGATTATCGCTTCCACTTTGTGCTCAAGGCGGCGAGCCGCGAGCGGCTGAACTCCGTGCTGCGCGCGATGATCGAAGCCGCGCAGCAGCAGAAGGTCCCGCGCACGAGTCTGATTGTGGATGTGGATGCGATGTCGCTGACGTGAGCTTGTACGGGCCCCCAACGAAGGTACTTTGTAGCCCATGGAAGCCTGTTGTTGGGTTGAGTAGGCAGTTTGGGGGGCGTGCGAAAGCAGCCCAACTCAAGCGGAAGAAGCTTGAGTTGGGCCACCCGCCAGCTAGGAGTATGCCATTTTTCCGATCCGGCTATTTTTGCTCGTTGACGCCAAAATCAAAGACCCGGTTGGATGAAACAGATCCCGGTGCAAATGCGTTACCGTTGGAGGCTCCAATGATGCCGTATTCTCCCAAAACCAACGGCGCTTTCGGGGTCACCTTATACACCCCCGGGCGAAGCTTCACAAAGTCGAACGCAGTTACTCTCTTGTCGTCGCTTCCGCTGGAGGCACCAAACGCGTTCGCTTTCATCACCACTGTCTCGCGCGAATCCCGTTTAACGTCAAACCGAAGAATCGTGAACTCGTTTGGCGTTGAGGTTCCCAAGCTGGAATTGCTCAGGCCCGCACTAGTCTTTTCAAAGTAGAAATAGAATACCGCGGAGGGATCGTTCGTGCGTACTTGCGCTCTGTCTCCGCGAACCACGGCCTTCCACTTCACCTTTGCGATTCCGTAGGTCATGCCCGATGCAAGGACTCCGCCCGACTTTCCCTGCGTGTATACGGTGGGTTCCAGGAGGGTCATTTTGGAGCCGGAGTCTGTTTTGGAATAAATGTAAATGCCCGCCTCATGCGGCGAATCCGGCGAATTCGGGTCGGTGCTCTGCGGCGCTGCGGCGTCCGGAAGCTCGACGTGGCTCTGCGCCTGCAGCATCGCTTTCACAACGTCATTTGGGACCTTCTCCCTGCCGAGTGAGACCAACCCGTTGGTGGAGAGATCGTATGCGCCCGGCGAGGTCTGAATTTTACTGACGATGATATCCGTGGGAATTCCCGCGTGTACCATATCCACAACGGACTGGTTGTTCAGAACTTCTTTTGCGCCCGCCTGCTGACACACTGCGCCTAACGTCAGAACTGCAACAACACAAAGAGTCCAGAAAAGGTTCTTCATACTGCCTCGTGGGTGAGATGTTAGTTACTTGGAAACACCGTAGTGTCCTAAAACTCAGGACAATACCGGAAACACTAGGGAAACTCTGATCAAGTTCTCTGCCTTCCACGGGGCGCCAGTGTGTAGAGTGAATGAGAGACATTCACTCACATGAGGCAGCAGACACTGGCGATGACGACGGGGTTCGAGCGGTACTCGAAGAAGACGAAGCGTGCTTTGTTTCTGAACGAGATGGGGCAGGTGGTTCCGTGGGGCGAGTTGTGCTCGCTGGTCGAGCCGCACTATCCGAAGGCGGGCAACGGACGCCGTCCAGTTGGGATCGAGCGCATGCTGCGGATTTACTTCCTTCAGCAGTGGTTCAACCTTTCCGACCCGGCGGTCGAGGAAGCCCTGTACGATTCTCCGCTCATGCGCGGCTTTGCCGGGATTGATCTGGGCAACGAACCCGTGCCCGACGAGACTACGGTCTGCAAGTTCCGCCATCTTCTCGAAGAACACTCGCTCGGCGCGGCCATGCTGGAGACGGTGAACTTTCATTTGCAGAGCCGTGGCATCAAGATAACGACCGGCACGATTGTGGATGCGACGATCATCCACGCTCCGAGTTCGACAAAGAACCGCGAGCAGAAGCGCGATCCCGAGATGCACCAGACGCGCAAGGGCAAGCAATGGTGTGTGTCACGAACACGAGCGCAAACTCGTGAGCTGTACTGAAGATGGGAGATGGCCTCCCGAAGTCGGCTTGCAGGAGTAGGCTTCAAACCGCCCGGTGCTGCTGCGTTCAAAAGGCGTGGTGGTGAGCGACCGAGGAAAAGGCATCGAAGAAGATGTCAGGTAAGTATTGGGAAGATGAGCGAAAGCAAACCGTCCGATGACGCATCGTTATTGCCTCAAGGTACTGTCAGAACTGGAGACGACCATTGGCTCCAGGATAAGTCGGGACGATACCTGCTTACGGTTCCGATGGCAGTCGGTGTATAGGTGGCATGAACTCAATACAGGCTTTGGTACGGAACGTGAGAACCTCGTTCTGGATGGCAAGGGAAATGACAAATGGCAGACACCATGAGGAAGAATACCGATGCCGGGACGAGGGGCGGAGCTGCCTGCAGTAGTGATGAAGCCCTTGTAATGAGGGCGGAGCGAAGGGGCAGCGTTGTCCGGTTGACGAACGTCGCCAACCCGTCATGCGGGGATGAGTGACTTGACATCAACAAAACCTTATTGCATTGCGAAACGCACAGTGTGGGAGGCGTACCAGCAAGTAAAGGCCAACCGGGGTGCTGCCGGCATCGACGATGAAACCATCGCGATGTTCGAGCAGAACTTGTCGAAGAATTTGTACAAATTGTGGAATCGGATGTCGTCGGGGTCGTACTTCCCGCCGCCGGTGAAGCAAGTGGAAATTCCGAAGGCAAAGGGCGGCACGAGAAAGCTGGGTATACCCACTGTGTCTGATCGAATTGCACAGACCGTCGTCAAGCTCGTCATCGAACCGATACTCGATCCGATGTTCCATCCAGATTCCTATGGATATCGGCCGGGACGATCGGCAAAACAGGCAATCGCCGTCACCAGGAAGCGGTGCTGGCAATATGACTGGATGGTGGAATTCGACATCAAAGCGGCCTTCGATCAAATCGATCATGGTCTCTTGCTGAAGGCTGTGCGCGCCCATATCAGGGAAGGCTGGATACTCTTGTATCTCGAACGGTGGCTGACCGCGCCGTTCGAGACTGCCGAAGGCGAACAAATGCCGCGGGAACGCGGCACCCCGCAGGGCGGAGTGGTCAGTCCGATTCTGATGAATCTGTTCATGCATTATGCGTTCGACGCATGGATGAAGCGAAGCAATCCACAATGCCAGTTTGCTCGCTATGCCGATGATGCGGTAGTTCACTGCCGTAGCCAGAAGCAGGCGGAAGATGTGATGCAGTCCATTGCATTGCGGCTGGCAGAATGTGGGTTGACGATGCATCCAGAGAAGTCGAAGATCGTGTACTGCAAGGACAGTAACCGCACCAAATCGTATCCGCATGTGCACTTCACATTCCTCGGTTTTACCTTTCAACCGAGGAAGGCTCTGAGCAAGCAAAACCGGCTCTTTACCAGTTTCTTGCCGGGTGTGAGCGCTGATGCCATGAAGCGGATGCGACAGACCGTGCGCGGGTGGAAACTGAATCGTCAGACCAACGTGGCGCTTGCCGAACTGGCGAAGCAATATAACCCGATAATACAGGGATGGTGGAATTACTATGGTGCGTTCTATCAAAAGGCCATGCACGGGATATTCCAGCACATCGACCGCACTCTCGAACGATGGGCCAGACGTAAGTACAAGGCACTATCGGGGCGAAAGCGGGGCAGTGTGCAGTGGCTGCGCAAGATGAAGGACGTCGATCCTCAGTTGTTTCTCCACTGGCGTGTAATTAGGGACACGGTTGGATAACGGGAGCCGTATGACGCGAGAGTGTCACGTACGGATCTGAGAGCGGCTGAGGGGGAAGTTCCCTCGGCCGACTCGCCACTTCGGCATGAAGGCGCACGTCGGGGTGGACAGTAAGCAAAAGATTGTTCACTCGGCGGTGGTTACGGCGGCTCACGTTGCCGATTGCACGGTGCTGCCCGAGTTGCTGCACGGCGAAGAGACGAAGGTCTGGGGCGATCAGGCTTATCGCGGACAAAGCGAAGCGATCCGCGAAGCCGCGCCTCTGGCGCAGGACATGACCAACAAACGCTATCGGTTCAAGAATCGCATCGATGAAGTGCAGCGGGCGAAGAACCGAAATAAGTCGCGCGTGCGGTCGAAGGTGGAGCATGTCTTCGGGGTGATCAAACGGAAGTTCGGCTACGTCAAAGTGCGTTACCGGGGAATCCGCAAGAACGCTACTCAGGTGTTCACGCTGTGCGCCTTGAGCAACCTGTTTGTCTCGCGCCGCAGATTGTTGTCCACCCAGATGGCGTAGTGTCTCCGGAAACGGCCC
>WNGF01001905.1_pt1 | contig 36769 bp, 27 predicted proteins | sample 5400641 | NCBI WGS metagenome assembly WNGF01 (sample SAMN13153371, study PRJNA577476) | soil metagenome | isolation source: 80 cm soil or saprolite under grassland replicate 2 | place: USA:California | collected 2016-06-15 | reverse complement strand
GATCCAGGCCGACCCGAGGTTCGTCAACGCTGCGGGACGCAACCTCCACATCTCGGCCGGCTCGCCGGCAATCGACTCGGCGAACTCCGGAACGAGCGGCCAGCCGAGCGTGGACGCCGAGGGCGACAACCGCGCCGATGATCCGCTTTCGCCGGACACGGGCGCGGGCCCGCGCTCGTATGACGACCGAGGCGCCTACGAGCTCCAGGCCCCGCCGCTCGACCACATCGTGGTGAGCCCCGCCAACGCCACGCTGCAGGCGGGCGGGTCACGGGCGTTCACCACGCAGGGTTTCGATCCGTCGAACGCGCTGATCGGTGACGTCACGGGCTCGACGACCTTCACGATCGCACCTGACGGCTCGTGTTCCGGAAACGTCTGCACCGCCACCGCGGCAGGCCCCCACACGGTCACCGCGAGCGACCGGACCATCGACGGCACCAAGACCGCCAGCGCGTCCCTGCTCGTCACCGCGGCAGCGCTCGACCACCTTGCGCTCTCGCCGGCCGTTGCCACGATCGTCTCGAGAGCGTCGCAGACCTACAGCGCAGAGGGCCGCGACGTCTACAACAACCCGACCGGAGATGTCACCGCGATGACGACGCTCTCGATCTCGCCGAACGGCTCCTGCGTGGGCTCGAGCTGCACGGCGTCGATCGCCGGCGCTCATACGGTGACGGGGACGAGCTCCGGGAAGACCGGAACGGCGTCCCTCCAGGTGATCGCGGCGGCGCTCGACCACATCGTGATCGCGCCCGCGAGCGCGACCATTACCGCCGGGGGCAGCCGGGCCTACACGGCGCAGGGCTTCGACTCCTCCGGCAACTCGCTCGGCGACGTCACTGCGGGCACGTCGTTCTCGATCGCGCCTGACGGGTCGTGCACCGGCAACGTCTGCACGGCCACGGTCACCGGCGCGCACACGGTCACCGGGAACAACGGCGGCAAGACGAGCACCGGCTCACTCACGGTCAACGCCGCCGCGCTCGACCACCTCGTGCTGTCTCCGGCGGCGACGGCCATCACCGCCGGAGGCTCCCAGACGTTCACGGCGCAAGGGCGCGACGCCTACGACAACTCACGCGGAGACGTCACGTCGTCGACGACGTTCTCGATCCAGCCGGACGGGTCGTGCACCGGCGCCGTCTGCACCGCAACGATCGCCGGCCCCCACACTGTCCTCGCCACGAACGGCGCCGCCTCGGGATCGGCGTTCGTGCAGGTCAACCCGGGCGCCCCTGCCCAGCTCGTGCTGGCGCCGGCTTCGTCGTCGATCACCGTCGGCAGCTCGCAGACGTACTCGGCCGAGGGCCGTGACGCCTACGGCAACTCGACCGGCGACATTACGGCCAGTGCGACCTTCACGATCCAGCCCGAGGGCTCGTGTTCCGGGCCAACCTGCACGGTCTCCGCAGCCGGCGCGCATACCGTCACCGCATCCGCCGCCGGCCCGACCGGGACCGCAGCCTTGCAGGCCCAGACCGTCGACAGCATCGTCATCAGCCCGTCCACCGCGACCATCACCGCGGGCGGATCGCAGGCCTACACGGCTCAGGGCTTCGACTCGGACGGCAACCCGCTCGGCAACGTGACGTCGAGCACGCACTTCTCGATCGACCCGGACGGGTCGTGCACGGGCAACGTCTGCACGGCGACTCCGGCCTGGCCGCACACCGTCACCGCGCAGAACGGCGCGGCCACGGACAGATCGTCGCTCTTCATCACGCCCGCCGCGCTCGACCACCTCGTCCTGAGCGCGGACGCGTCGACGATCGCGGCCGGTGGCTCCGCGACGTTCAGCGCGGACGGGCGCGACCGGTTCGACAACTCCACGGGAGACGTCACTGGCAGCACGACCTTCTCGATCTCGCCGAACGGGTCGTGCTCGGGCGCAACCTGCACGGCCACGGTCGCGGGAGCGCACACGGTCACGGGCACGTCGGCCGGAAAGACCGGAACGTACACGCTGAACGTGACTCCGGCTGCACTGGACCACCTGGTGCTGAGCCCGGCTTCCGCGACCATCTCCTCGGGCGGATCACAGGACTTCACGGCGGACGCGCGCGACGTGTACGGGAACTCGCTCGGCGACGTCACGAGCGGGGCCTCCTTCTCGATCGCGCCCGAAGGCTCCTGCCTGCTCAACTCGTGCACGGCGGATGCCGCAGGCGCGCACACCGTCACGGCGACGTACGCGGGCGCCACCGGCACCGCAACTCTGAACGTCGCCGCCGGCGCAGTCGACCACATCGTGATCACGCCCTCGAGCTCCACGATCACGGCCGGTGGCTCGCAGTCGTACACCGTCGAAGCGTTCGACTCTGCCGGGAACTCGCTCGGCGACGTGACCGCGTCGACGACCTTCACGATCAGCCCGAACGGCTCCTGCACCGGCGCCACCTGCACGGCGTCGGTCGCGGGCGCGCATACGGTCACGGCCACCGCGGCGAACAAGACAACTACGGCGTCACTGGCCGTCAACCCGGGCCCGCTCCACCACCTCGCGCTCTCGCCCGCGAGTGCGACCATCACCAGCGGCGGCTCGCAGGCCTACACCGCTCAAGGGCGTGACCAGTACGACAACTCGCTCGGCGACGTCACCGCGACCACGAGCTTCACGATCGCGCCCAACGGCTCCTGCACCGGAGCCACCTGCACGGCGACGACGGCGGGCGCGCATACCGTCACCGGGACGAAGGCCGGGAAGACGGGCACCGCCTCGCTCGTGGTCAACGCCGGGCCGCTCGACCACATCGCGATCAGTCCCGCGAGCGCCACGATCACCGCCGGCGGCTCCCGCAGCTACACGGCGGAGGGCTTCGATTCCGCCGGCAACTCGCTCGGTGACGTGACCGCGTCGACGACCTTCACGATCGCGCCGAACGGCTCCTGCACGGCGAACAGCTGCACCGCCACCGTCACGGGCTCGCACACGGTCACCGGCAACGATGCCGGCAAGACGAGCACGGCTTCATTGACCGTCAACCCCGGCCCGCTCGACCACCTCGCGCTGTCTCCCGCGAGCGCCACGATCAACCCCGGCGGCTCGCAGGCCTACACCGCGCAGGGCCGCGACCAGTACGACAACTCGCTCGGCGACGTGACCGCGTCGACGACCTTCACGATCAGCCCGAACGGCTCCTGCACCGGCGCCACCTGTACGGCGTCGGTTACGGGTGCGCACACGGTGACAGGCACGAGCTCCGGCAAGACGGGCACTGCGTCGCTGCAGGTCTCGTCGGGCACGCTCGACCACATCGTGATCAGCCCCTCTTCCGCGACGATCACGGCCGGCGGATCTCAGGCGTACACGGCACAGGCGTTCGACTCCGCCGGCAACTCGCTCGGCGACGTGACCTCGTCGACGACCTTCACCATCCTGCCGGACGGATCCTGCTCCGCCGCCGTCTGCACCGCCACGACTGCGGGCGCACACACGGTCACCGGCACCTACTCCGGCAAGACGAGCACGGGATCGCTTGCGGTGAACCCCGGTCCGCTCGACCACCTGGCGCTCTCGCCGGCCTCGGCCACGATCACGGCAGGCGGCTCCCAGGCGTACACCGCGCAGGGCCGTGACCAGTACAACAACTCGCTAGGCGACCTGACCCCGTCGACGGCGTTCTCCATCGCGCCCAACGGCTCCTGCACGGCGAACAGCTGCACCGCCTCGGTAGCGGGGGCCCACACGGTGACCGGGACGACCGGCGGCGCGAGCGGCACCGCGACCCTGCAGGTGAACGCCGGGCCTCTCGACCACATCACGCTGAGCCCCGCAAGCGCGAGGATCCAGCAGGGCGCGAGCCAGGCCTACACGGTCACTGGGTTCGACTCCTACAACAACTCGCTCGGCGACATGACCGCCGGCACGACGTTCTCCATCACGCCGGACGGGTCGTGCACCGGCAGCACCTGTACGGCGACCATCGGCGGCGTGCACACGGTGACCGGTACGAATTCCGGGAAGACCAGCACGGCGACACTCAACGTCAACTTCGTCAAGAACACCGGCTTCGAGGTCGACTTGACCGGCTGGAACACCGGCGGATCCGGCACGGGCGTGACGCTGGCCCGAGTCTCGGGCGGCCACTCGGGCTCCTGGTCGGCGCAGATGACGAACGGCAATACGACGAACCAGAGCTGCGTGCTCAACGACTCCCCCAACTGGGCCAAGACGACGGCCGCCGGAACGTACACGGCCAGCCTCTGGGTGCGGGCCGACCGCAACGGCGCCCCGCTCAAGCTGCGCTTCCGCGAGTACACCGCGGACAACGTCACGCTCCTGGGCACTGCGACCTCCCAGGTGACGCTGACGGGCTCCTGGCAGCAGGTCACCGTCAGCTACACGATCACGTCGCCGGGGTCGACCCTCGACCTCAACGCCTACCTCTCCAGCGCAGACGCGCCGCCGGGCAATTGCTTCTACGCGGACGACGCCGAGATCTATAAGGGCTGAGGGGAGCATGAGCAGCGTAGCCACGGCGTTCTCACCGACCGCTAGGAGATTCGACGCTCGTCACGCGGGCGTCGTGACGGAGCGCAGCAGCTCCCGGCTTGCCGTCGGTGCAACGGCGGCGGTCGTCGTCGCCTTGCCTCTCGTCGTGCCTCAGGGGCCCGCGAACACGTCCGTCACTGACCTCCTGATCATCCTCGCGGTCGGCTTGGTCCTCCTCTGGGCGACCACCGTCGGGCACCGTCTCCGTTTCCCGTACGGGTTTGCACTCACGATCTTCATGGCCGGCGGGGCGCTGGGCGCGATGGCCGGCCCGGTGCCCGGAAAGGGCCTCGTCGCGCTGAGCCAGGATCTCCTTCTCCTCGCGTGGTGCTGGGCGCTGTTCAACATCGCCTCCACTCCGGAGAGGCTCAGGACACTGCTCCAGACGTGGGCGTACAGCTCCATCGCCTGGGCGATCGTCCTCTTTGGGGGCTTGCTCGCAGGCTCCGCCACGATCGCCGGCCAGACCGCCCGGAACGCCGGGCGCGCCGCGTTGACGTTCCACGACCCGAACGTCGCCGCGAACTACTACGTCATCTCGATGATGATCATCTGCGCCACGCAGCGGCCGCGCCGCCGAAGCGCCCGCCTGCTGGCATACGGACTACTCGCGGGCGCGCTCTTCACGACCGGCTCCAACAGCGGCGCCCTCTCGTTCATCGTCGCCGTAACCGTCACGAGCCTCGTCGCTCTCTACCGTCGATATGGCACGGCGGCGGCGATCACGGGATTCGTGTTCGTAGGCCTCTGCGCGTTCTTCATCGCCTCCAACGTGAGCCTCAAGAACGTCGAGACGAAGGCCCACGGCAGCCGCTGGACGTTCGTGCGCGAGGGCATCGGCCGCGGCGACAAGAGCGTGTCGCAGCGCCAGACGCTCGTGCAGGAGAGCGCGCACCTCTACGAGACCGGCGGCCTCCTCGGGCAGGGGCCCGTGTCTACGAAGACGAGGCTCAATTCCGAGATGGCGCCGTTCGTCAAGGAAGCGCACAACGACTACTTCGCGGCCCTCACCGAGCGCGGCCCCACCGGGCTGCTCGGGCTGTTCCTGCTCATCGGGGGCATCGTCGTCCGGGCGGGCTCCCTCGCATCGTCGCGCCTTCGTCACGGCTTTGCGGAGGTCGTCGTCCGGCCCGGTGCGATCTCCGGCGCGGTCGCGGCGACACTGGTTGCATCGGCCGTCTACGAGCTGCTCCACGTCCGGCATGTCTGGGCGTTGTTCGCGCTCGTCGCCGCGATCTGCGTCTCGGGGAAGGAGGGACGTTGATCCGCAGGGTCGTCGCTCGGTACTCGGTGCTCGTGGGAAACGTCGGAGCACGCCTGGCGGCGTTGGTCACGGCCGCAGTGACGACGTTCATGGTCGCCCGCACCGGCGGCGCAGCGATGGTCGGCATCCTCGCCCTGCTGCGCGTGCTACCGGGTCTCGTCGGGGTCGTCCTCTCCTCGGGCCTTCCGGGAGCCGTCACGTATTTCCGCGCCGGTCCCCATCGGGAGGACGCGCGCCTTCCGCTGACGGTGGTGAGCATGGCGGCTGCCGGCGGGGCGGTCGGGGCGGCGGCGTGGATCGCGGCGAGCCCGCTGCTCGGACGCGTTCTCTTCTCGCAACTCTCGACGGTGACCGTGGCGCTCGCCGGCGTGATCGTCCTGACGAAGCTTTTCGTGGCGACGTCGAAAGCGTGTCTCCAGGGAAACGACGATCTCCCGGGCGCGAACCGTGTGATCGTCGCCGAGGAGTTCATGTTCCTGCCGGCCTACGGCCTGCTCTGGGCCGCAGGGCTTCGGGGCTACACGGTGCTCGTCGTCGGCCTGATGCTCGCTGATGTCGCGACGTCCTCCTTTGGGTGGAGCCGGTTGCTCAGGAAAGGCTTCTTCGCCGGCGCCCAGCGTCCGTCGGTCGAGCTCGCCAGGCGGATCGCTTCCTACGGCATGCGCGGGCAGGTCGGTGGCGTCATGACGCTGCTCAACCTGAGGCTCGACTTCGTCCTGCTCGGAATCCTCACGGGCCCCGCCGTCCTAGGCGTCTACGCGGTCGCCTCGAAGTTCGCAGAGCTCGTGAAGGTTCCCGGAATGGCTCTCACGTACGTGCTGTACCCGCGATTCGCACGCGATCGCGCGCACTCCGCCGCAAAGGCGCGCGCCATGATCCCGAAGGCGGCTCTACTTACGGCGGGCGTCGTCGCACCGCTTTGGGGCCTGAGCTACCTGCTGCCGGCCATCTACGGGTCCGCCTTCGAAGGTGCGGTCGTCCCCGCACAGATCATCCTGCTGGGTCTGATCCTGGAAGGCACCGCCGGCGTCGTGAGCGGCTTCCTGTACGGGATTGGGCGCCCCGGGCTGAACTCGCTGGCGATGCTGGTCGGTCTGACGACGACCGTCGTCCTCGACGTGGTTCTGATTCCGCCGTTCGGCGCAACCGGCGCGGCGGTCGCTTCTGCCGTCGCATACACGGCGACACAGCTAACCCTCCTCTGCTTCTTCGCCTGGGTGCGGCAAACGTCGAGCTCGGCGGCATGGGAGAGGACGCCCGTGAGGAGCTCGACGTGACCGAGCGCACTTCCCAGCGCCCCCTCGTCTGCGTACAGGGCCTCGGGTTCGTGGGCTCTGCAATGGCCATCGCCGTGGCGGACGCGCGCGGGCCCGACGGAGCTCCGTACTTCGACGTCGCGGGCGTCGAGCTCGCCACGCCGGACGGCGAGTCGAAGGTCCGCGCGATCAACGACGGGCGCCTCCCCGTCAGAGCCACCGACCCGAAGCTCTCGCAGGCGCTCGCCGCTGCGCACGAGCGCGGCAACCTGTTCGCGACGACGGACGAGCGCGTCTACGAGTCCGCGGACGTCGCGATCGTGGACGTCCCGCTCGACGTCCAGCGCACCCCAGAGGGCCCGACGGTCGCGTTCGACGGTTTCCGGCGCGCGATCCGGACGCTCGGAGAGCGCCTCCCCGCAGGCGCGCTGGTCGTGGTCGAGACGACGGTTCCGCCGGGCACGTGCGCACGCGTCGTCGTGCCCGAGCTCTCAGCCGCGCTCGCCGAGCGGGGCCTGCCGCCCGACGCACTGCTCGTCGCCCACTCGTACGAGCGGGTGGTCCCCGGAGACAGATACTTCGACTCCATCGTCAACTTCTGGCGCAACTACGCCGGCCACACGCCGGAGTCTGCGGACGCGTGCCAAGCCTTCCTCTCCCAGGTCGTGAACACGAAGGAGTATCCGCTGACTCGGCTCCACTCGACGACGGCGTGCGAGACGGCCAAGGTGCTCGAGAACAGCTACCGCGCGACGAACATCGCGTTCATCGAGGAGTGGGGGCGCTTCGCCGAGGCCGTGGGCGTCGACCTTTTCGAGGTGATCACCGCGATCCGCCAGCGGCCGACCCACTCGAACATTCGCCAGCCTGGCTTCGGCGTGGGCGGCTACTGCCTGACGAAGGACCCCCTGCTGGGCGTCGTCGCCGCGCGCCAGCTGTTCGAGCTCGACGGCATCGAGTTCCCGTTCTCGACGCTCGCGGTCGAGACGAACAGGCAGATGCCGCTCGTCAGCCTGCAGATGGTGGAAGCGCTGCTCGCCGGCGGCCTCGACGGCAAGAGGATTCTCCTGCTCGGCGTGAGCTACAAGCACGACGTCGCGGACACCCGGTATTCGCCGTCCGAGGTCTTCGCGCGCGGCGCCCTCGAGCGCGGCGCGTCCATCATGTGTCACGACCCGCTCGTCACCGAGTGGCGCGAGCTCGATCTGCCTGTGGTGAGCGAGCTGCCTTCGGTCGACGGCGTCGACGCAGTCGTCTTCGCCCTGCCGCACGTCGAGTACATCGAGCTCGACGTCCGGAACTGGCTCAACGGGACGCGCCCGGTGATCCTCGACGCGAACGCCGTTCTGTCGAGCGCCCAGCATGAGACGCTGCGCGGAATGGGCTGCACCGTCGCCAGCATCGGACGCGGGACGAGCCTGTGAGCAAGGCGTTGATCACCGGCGGCGCCGGCTTCATCGGCGCCCATCTGGCGCGTCGCCTCGTGGAGAGCGGCTACGCAGTCGACCTCGTGGACGACTTCTCGCGGGGATCCAACGACGACGTCATCGCGCAGCTGCAACGTGCCGAGAGCGTTCGCTTCCTCGAATGCGATCTCCGCCAGCCCGGGGCGCTGGAAGACGCCGACGGCGACTACGACTACGTCGTGCACCTCGCCGCGATCGTGGGCGTGGCGAACGTCGCCGGCCGGCCCTACAACGTTCTCTGCGACAACGTCCGGATGACCGAGGAGGCGCTGGCGCTGGCGCGCCGTCAGCGGGCCTTGCGGAGGTTCCTGTTCCCTTCCACGAGCGAGGTGTACGCCGGCACGCTAGAGACGTTCGGCCTCGAGGTTCCCACGCCCGAGCACACGCCGCTCGTCGTCCCCGACCTGGACCGCCCGCGGACGACCTACTTGCTCTCGAAGATCTACGGCGAGGCCATGTGCCGCCAGTCCGGCGTTCCCTTCACGATCATTCGCCCGCACAACGTCTACGGGCCGCGGATGGGGCTCGCGCACGTGATCCCGGAGCTCCTGCAGCGGGCGCACGGCGCGAGCGAAGGGCGCCTGAAGGTGTTCTCCGTCGAGCACCGGCGGACGTTCTGCTACATCGACGACGCGGTCGAGATGATCGCCGGGGCGCTCGAGTCGCCGCGCTGCGAGGGCGAGACGCTGAACGTTGGGACACAGGCCCCGGAGGTCACGATCGGCGAGCTCGCCGCGCTCATCGTCTCGGTGGTCGGCAAGAACCTCGAGATCGTCCCCGGCCCGACGACGCCCGGCTCGCCCGAGCGCCGCTGCCCGGACATGAGCAGGACGGCCGAGCTCACCGGCTACACGTCACAGGTGGCGCTCGAAGACGGCGTCCGGCGGACGTACGAGGCCTACCGCGAGGCCGTGTTCGAACCGGCTGCGGCCGGCTCCTGAGCCGGGCTCGAAAGCCGCACGAGGGCGCGCCGGACGAAGATGACGCTGCGCCCGTCGGGTGTCACCCGCGGGCTGATCGCGTCGTAGCCGCCCCATGTCAGCCGCCGAACGGAGCCGCCGGCCAAGTCGAGCACGTAAAGCGAGTTGATCCCGTTTCGGCGCGAAGCGCGGTCGGAAGAGAAGACGAGCTGCCGCCCGTTCGGCAGGAACACGGGCTCGCGGTCGTTTCCGGCGGGAGAGCGGAAGCAGCGCGCCCCGCTGGACGCGCGAAGCGAGATCCGCGCCACGCAGATGTCCCAGTCGTCGGGGCGAGCGACGTGCTGGTAGGCGATCGTCCGGCCGTCTGGCGAGAAGGCGGGTGCGTCGTTCGCGTCGCCCGAGAGCGGGAGCACCTCGCGCTTGCGCAGGTCGACGATGTAGTTGCCGTGGTGCTCTGATGCCCCTTCGCCGCTGAAGAGGAGCGTGCGCCGATTCGGCGAGAGCACCAGCTCACGCTCGCTCTCGACGGCGATCTCCTCAGCCTGCTCCGTCAGCCACTCGAGCTCGTGGCCGCGTCCATCCGGGCTGACGACCCAGAGGTCGGTCTCTTCGCCGCGGCCGACGCTCACGATCAGCCTCTGGCTGTTGATCCACGTGACGCTGAGAGCGGGCTTCAGCAGGATCGTGTCTCGCCCGCGCACGACGGCGAGCCGCGGCCGGCACGCCGCGCAGCTGGTGGCGACGAACGCCAGTCGGCCAGAGGGCGACAGCGACGGATTCGCGACCGCGAAGAAACGACCGGCCGCGAGCGGGCGGGCGTGTCCGCTGCGAAGGTCGAGTCGCGCGAGAGAGGAGCGGGGCGAGACCGTCACGGTCGCCGGTTTTGCCGGTGCCGCAGCCGGGCGCTTGGCAATGGACGGCTGGGCGCCGCCGGAGCACGAAGCGGCCGTGGCCGCGATCAGGACTGCAAGAGCGAGGGGCTGGGCGGTGCTCGTCAGTGGCAGCTTCCGCTGCCCGAATCGGTGAAGCTGCCGCCGCTGGCCGGCACGAACTGCCAGTCGTAGCCGCTCGAGTGCAGCGTCAGCTTTAGGACGCCGAAGGTCGTCGAGTCGCGTACCTGGCTGTTGGCGATCGGCGCGTTGAAGGTGTAGTGGCTCGCGCCGCCCGTGCCGACGACGAACTCGCGGATCCCCCGTGCGGTATCGAGGCTCCCGCTCGGGCTCTGCGGCGCGAAGCGCTCGTAATCGTGGTCGTGCCCGTTCAGCACGACGTCGGCGCCCGCGTTGTAGAGGTCGGTCCAGAACGTCCCGTAGTACGAGTCGCTCCCGTGGTAGCCCGACGACCAGCGCGGCTCGTGCCAGTACGCGAGCGTGCACATGTTCGAGTGCTGCGCGAGGTCGTTGCGAAGCCACGTCTCCTGGGCGGAGCCGCTCGAGGCGCTGAGCTCGCCGTTCAGGCTGATGAAGTGCCAGCTGCCGACGTCGTACGAGTAGTACGCGGGCGGGTTGTTGAAGTACGCGAAGTAGCCGGTCTGCTGGTTCCCGTAGTCGTACTCGTGGTTGCCGGGTGCGGGCTTCGTGATCGACTTGAACCGGCCCCAGTTCGGGTCGTAGTACGACGCGTAGTCGGACGCGCTGCCGGTGTTGTAGGCATTGTCGCCCGTGGTCAGGACGGTGGTCGGGTTGATGGAACCGATCAGGTTGGCGGTCGGCGCGCAGTCGGTCGTGGAGGTGCACAGGTCACCCGCGGCCACGACGACCGGGTCGCCGCCCGGCGGTGGGGGCGGAGGCGGAGGCGGCGGAGGGGGTGCGGGCGGAGGCGGCGGCGGTGGCGGAGCGCCGGTGTAGAAGCTCTGGATCACGGCCTCGAGGTCCGGATGGGCGTTGAGGTACCAGTTCGCTGCCGGCCAGTTCCAGGCGAAGTACGCCGAGCCGACCTCGTTCGAGGCTGCCCAGAGGTTCACCATCGACTGGAGCTCGCTCGCCGTCGGCACGCGGAACTCCTCGCCCGCGCCGGTGCCGTCGAAGGCCTGGAGGACGCCGACGTACGGGATCCCTGTCTGGTTGGCCTTGGTGATCGTGGCGCTGAGGAAGTTGTAGTTGCAGCTCCTGTTCACGAGACAGACGTACGGGTCGAGCCCGATGTAGTCCGCGGACCCGACCCAGAGCGGGATCTGGTCGATCGCGTCCTGGGTCAGATTCCCCGAGAAGCCGTTCGAGTCGAGCACGAAGAAGGTCTTGGTGACGGGATCGGCGGCGTGGATCAGGGCGCTGCGCGCCGCGTGCTGGGCAGGAGCGGTCGGGCAGGCGTACGGGTTGGGCTCGTCCGAGAAGAACCAGCCGAACACCTTCGGGTCGCCTCTCGCGGCCGTGACGGTGCTCGTCAGCGACGAATCGCTCACGTCCCAGCTGCAGGTAGAGTTGTTGTAGTCGCCAACCCAGATCATCCCCTGCGTTCCGGCCGGGAGCTGGTCGGCCGCCCACTTCGAGCCCACGTCGATCAACGTCGCGCCGAGGGCCGCGTTCGCCGCGGGGTCGGCATCGCCGAAGTAGGCGTAACGGAAGGCCGTGCCGGTGCCGCAGGCGGTCGTGGAACCGACGAGCGTTGCCCTGGTCGAGTGGTTCCCCGCGGCGTCGAACGCCTCCACGCCGAGCGTGTACGAGGTGGCGCAGGTGAGGCCGGCGAAGGTCGAGCTCGTGCCCGTAGTGCTCCCGAGGCGGGTTCCGTTCAGGTAGAGGTCGTAGCCCGCCACGCCGACGTTGTCGGTCGACGCGGTCCAGGAGAGGCCGAGCGAGGTCTGGTTGGCGGCCGAGATCGCGAGGTTGGTCGGCTGGCTCGGCGGCTGCGTGTCGGAGCAGGCGCTGGTCGAAGCGTCGAGCGTCGCCCGCCCCGAGTGGTTGCCCGCGGCGTCGTAGGCCTCGACCCCGAGCGTGTAGCCCGTGCCGCAGGTGAGTCCGCTGAACGTGTAGGCGGTGCTCGTGGTCGAGCCGACCCTGGTGCCGTTCACGAAGAGGTCGTAGCCGGTGACGCCGGTGTCGTCGCTGGAGGCGGACCACCAGAGGCCGAGACTCGTCTGGGTGGCCGACGTGACCGTCAGGTTCGTGGGCGTCGTCGGCGGGGTGACGTCGCTGCTCACGGTCTGGACGGTCAGCTTGGGGCTCCGTGGGCCCTGGCGGCTGTCGTCGGCGAGCTCGCTCATGCTCGGCGTCACCAGCGCGAACCCGACTGGGCCGTTGCCCGTGACGAGAGAGGTGACGTCGAGCGTCACCCAGGTGCCGTTCCTCACGGCTCCCGACGCTCCCGACGACCCGGACGAGTAGCCGGGCGCGTTCGTGTAGGTGATCGCGCTCTCCTGCCACGTGTTGTCGGCGACGGCGTGAAGCTCGAAGCCGACGCTCGACGTCGACCTCGAGAACACCTGGAGCGTCGCGCGTACGACCGGATCCGTGAGGTTCGTCACGTTGAACCGGACGTACGTCGTGAGCACGGGCGACTCGTCGACCTTCAACCTCGTCGCCATGCCGTAGTTGTTGTTCGGCTTGGCGGAGCTGACGAACGCGTCGGCGGCCGGCGTGAACGTCCGGCTCACCACCTGCGCCGCGGAGGACGAACCGACGGTGAGCAGGAGTGCTACGGCGGCGGCCGAGAGAGCTAGGCCTGCGAGCTTTCGGGTCGACGAGCTCCCCGTGCGCCCTGGCGGTCTCTTTCGAAGGCTCAGCTGTGGCGGCTGCGGCGGTCTTGCGGGAGATGACTGCGGCGGCGTCAACCCGCCCCGCTGTTCGGCCGGAGCGCCCGATGCCTTGATCCCCCGTTTGGGTTACGCCCAGCGCGTGGTCAGGAGCCTCGGAAGAGAGGAGTTCGACCGTCAGGCTTCCCTGACGGGTTCCTTCGTGTGCCCGCTCCTGTGCGGGTCGACCGTCTCGCCCGCGCCCACGGTCTTTGTGCTTCCGGGAGCGCCATCCGTGAGCGCGTGTCGATTCGCGGCTGCCAACTCAGGTAGCTCAGGAGCCGGGCCGGTACCGTCCTCGATCGGCTCGCTGAAGAGCCGGCGGTCGTCGGAGGTGAGGCAGCGGCCGGTCGCGAGCTCGAACCGCCAGCCGTGGAGGGTGCAGGTGAGGATGCCGTCCTCGACCTGGCCGAAGCGAGCGAGGTCACCCTTCATGTGCGGGCAGCGCCGCTGGACGAGGTAGCCGTGGCACTCGAAAAACTCCTTCTCCGAGACCTGCTCCGTGTAGAAGTTCTCGGCGTACTCCATCCGTTCGGCGGAAAGGCACTTGAGGAAGCTGTACACGTATTCGTTGTACGCGCCCTTCCGTTCGGCCTCGAAGCGGCAGGACAGGAAGAGACTGTCGACCCAGCTCTCCTCGTGGTCCTTGATCAGCTGCTCCGCGAGCGGCGAGTCGATGATGAAGCCGTACTCGCACGGCTCACCTTCCCACGCGTAGACCCGCCGCTTCCAGAAATCGAGCACGACCTGCGGCGAGCCGAAGTCGAGCAGGACGCGGCCGTTGATCGCGGCGGCGGTGCGATCGCCGAGCTCGAGCACCGGCTCGAACCACTCCTGGAGGGCCGGGAGGATGTCCACTTCGCCACGCGGCCACGACTGCTTCTCCGCCTCGATCCGCGGGCGCATCCGTTCGCGGTAGGCCTCCAGGTAGGCGCGCTTGTCTCCGAAGATCTCGTTCGGCTCGGTGCGATGCTCGATCTCGAGCCGGCCGGGCTCGAGGTGGGCGACCGAGCCGGGGAGCATCAGCCGGCCGTTGTCGGCGCCCTGCGAGCGCATGTACTCGAGGTAGACCGTCTGGTCGGGGAAGATGTTGGCGGGGTCGTCGCCGAAGTCGTTGAAGTGGAAGAACTCGTCGTCGAGGAAGCACGGCGGGCCGGCCATCGGGATCACCCAGTTGGGCCCGATCTGCCGCGAGAACCGGAGCGACCGCGCCATCTGCAGCTCGCGCTTCTTGCGCCCGAGCACCTTCTTCATCTGCGGCGGGAAGCGGTACTGCATCGGGTACCAGATCGCCCCCGAGAACTGGACGAAGTGCGCGTCGAAGTGGCCGAACGCGTGCGCACCCTCGAGGTCGACCGGCCGCGCGTCGTTCTGATCGAAGATCCGAACCTCTCCGTCGTCGACCGCGAGCGCCGAGTCGCCGAGCGGCCCGTCTTCCGGGTGGACGGTGCTGATCGTCATCACCCGGAGGCCCCCGAGCTCCAGCGGTACGTTCGCCTTCGTCTCGACGAACCGGGTGAAGCCGAACGCCTCGAGCTCGCGATGCACGAGGTCCAGCGGGTGGTCGGGCAGGATCACGGCGGCGTCCTTCGAGACGTGCTCGCGCAGGAAGTCGCGGTCGAGGTGGTCCTCGTGGACGTGCGAGACGTACAGGTAGTCGGGGCTCCCGAACAGCCGCGGGTCGAGCTCCTCGTTCGATGGGAACGGGAACCACGAGGCGAAGAATGCGGAGTTGAACCACGGGTCGCAGAGGATCGATCCGTGCCGCGTCTCCACGTAGAGGCCGGCGTGTCCGAGGAACGTGACCTTCACGGGCGTAAACTGAGTGGGGTATGGAGTGCCGCGACCGCTTCGGTCTTTGGCTCGTCGAGCTCGTGCTGGAGCCGGTGCGGGCACTGCGCCTGGACGGAGACGCTGGTTCGGCAACGGTGCGTGCGGCGTGCGGAGCGCGTCGCTTCAAAGTCACGATCGCACGCGACGGCGGCGACTACCGCTGGTCGTTCCTGGAGGTAGCGGCACCCGGCAAAGCCGACCCCGCGGCGCCGCTCCGCGACGAGGGAGCCGAGCCGCTGCCCGACCCTGAAGACGCCTTCTGGGCCGCCTGGGACGTGATCGAGCAGCGGGCCGCCTGACGAGTCCCGCGTCGCCGCGCGAAATCCCCCCGTCTCGTTGTGAAATGGAGCCAACCGCCCGCCTCTCCCCTGATCCTCCGCCAGCACCTGTTGTCCCCGGATCGAACGAGTTATAGGCCGCGGCACCCGCAATTGGTAGGCAACCTTCGGCTAGTCATGGGACACGGCCTCGAGCTGGCCAAACGTGCCGCAAAATACCAGCAAAAGCGCAATTTTTAGCTCTGACCTGCTTGCATTTGCTCGAACATGGACCCATATCGAGCCTTTCGTGGGGTCGCCGGGTAGAGTTGGCCGATGCTTCGCCCGGACTGGCTGCGGTGGCGGCGATGCGCAGCTGCGGCGGTTGCGGCGGCGACGCTCGCCGCCGTAGCTCTCTCCGTCGGCAGCAGCGCTGCCACGACGGCGTCGGCGCAGGAAGTGCACTACACCTTCTCGGGCCCCAACGCGGTGACGTTCGACTGGGTCGGCTCGGGGAACGACATCCGGTTCGGCCGGACAGTCCACTACACGCGTAGGGCCGTCGCGCATGCGCCTAGTCCGCTGCCGTTTTCGTCAGACGGCCCCTTCCGCGAGGCGACCCTGACACGGCTGAAGGCCGGAACGACCTACCACTACTCGATCGGAGGCGGTCGCGACCACGTCTTCTCGACGGTCCCCAAGAAGAGATACCGCTTCGACGTCGAAGCGGACGTCGGCGACTCGGGGAGCTACAGACGGGTAGGCCCGACGCAGGCGCAGATCGCTCGGGACAGACCCGCGTTCGTGATCGTCGCGGGCGACCTTACGTACGGGGACGTCGACGGACAAGCTGCAGTCGGCAGGCACTTCGGCGACGTCATGGCCTGGTCCCGGCGGGCCGCCTACATGCCGGCTTGGGGCAACCACGAGTGGGACCATTCGAGCGACGACCTCAGGAACTACAAGGGCCGGTTCGCTCTTCCGCACGCTCACGCCTCACCGGGAACTCCGCGAGCCGGCTGCTGCGGCGAGGACTGGGGCTGGTTCGACGCCGGGCCCGTCCGGTTCATCTCGTGGCCGGAGCCGTACAGCGACGCGACCTGGTCCGCCTGGCGGGCGCAGGCCGGCCGCGTCATGGCGGCGGCGGAGGCGACGCGGAGGATCAGGTTCATCGTCACCTTCGGGCACCGGCCGCCGTATTCGACCGGCTACCACAGAGGCGAGTCGGAGCTCGCGTCGATTCTCGACGGGTTCGGGGACAGGTACCACAAGTACGTCCTCAGCCTGAACGGGCACTCGCACGACTACGAGCGCTTCCAGCCGATCCACCACGTGGTCCACGTGACCACAGGAGGCGGCGGCTCACCGCTCGAGCCGCCCTGGCGGCAGCGGGACCCGCGCACCGCATCTCGGGCGATGCACCTCCAGCACCTCCGCGTCAGCGTCACGCCAAGCCGCCTCCGCCTCGAGGCGATCTGCGGGCCCGAGACGAGCGACGACGACATCTCGTGCAGCCCCGGCGCGGTGATCGATTCCTACACGATCCGCGCCCCGCACTAGTAGGAGGGTTTGGCGGAACCTCGCTCGGCCCGACGGCACAGACTAGGTTTCGTCAAGCCCTCCCAGGCCGCGACTCAGCGCACTCTGACGTTCCGCGTCGCCGACGACGAGAGTCCGCCCGTGTCGGTGACGGTGACGCGCACGGTGTAGTTGCCCTTCCTCGTGAACGTGTGCGTGGCCGTTGCTCCGGCCTGCGGGCCGACGACGGTGCCGTCGCCGAAGTTGAAGGTGTAGGACGCGATCGGGGTCTCGTCGGTATCGCTCGAGGCCAAGGCGTCTGCGGTCACGAGCAGCGGAGCACGGCCGTTGGTGGGGGTGACGGTCAGCGACGCGACGGGCGCGAGCTCGGCCTGGACGGTGACGGTCGCACTGCTCGACGACGCCTGGCCGATGGTGTCCCTGACGGTCAGGGTGACGGTGTAGGTGCCGGCCGAGGTATAGGTGTGACCGGCTGTCGAGCCGGCCTGCGGGCCGACGACCGTCCCGTCGCCGAAGTTGAAGGTGTACGAAGCGATGGGGGTCGGGTCGCTGTCGGTCGAGCCGGACGCGTCGGCCGTCACCGCGACCGGGGCGGTACCCGACGTCGGAGTGACGGACAGCGCCGCTGCCGGCGGGAGGTCACCCTCGGGGGCCTGCGCAGCGACCGTCACGCTCGCCGTGCCAGCAAGTCCCGCAGTGTCCCGCACGGTGACCGTGACCGCGAAGGTCCCGACGGTGTTGAAGACGTGATCGGCCGTGGCCTCGGCCTGCGGGCCGACCACCGTGCCGTCGCCGAAGTCGAACGTGTACGTAGAGATCGGCGTGTCGTCCGGATCGGTGGACCCGGACGCGTCGGCCGTGACGGTCAGCGGCACCGGGCCTGACGCCGGAGTGACGCTGAGGACGGCGACCGGGCGGGTGTCGCCGGTCTGGAACTCGTAGGCGCCACGATCGTCGTACGCGCGCGGCCCGGTGCCGGTGTTCGTGGTCGCGGGATCGTCGTAGCGAGTGTTCCCTTCCACGTCGAGGCCGGGCTGCCCGCTCGCCCCCGAGTTCGCCGAGTCGATCGCCGGCGAGCCGGGAGCGAGGTGCAAGTCACCGGCCGCAGGATCGACCCAGCCGGCGGCGGCATCGATCCCGTGCAGCTCCTGGCCCGTTGCCGACCTGAAAGAGGAGAGCGAGGTGTAGCTGACGGAGTTCCAGATCAGAAGCGTGTCGAAGGTGGACAGGTGCACGAGGTCGTAGTCCATGGTCGTCCCGCTCGTCGAGCCCGACTCGATGCGGATGTCGCCGTGCGTCCGCGGGCTGCTGATGCCGTTGTCGACGCTGATGTTGTTCGCCACCGTCGCGCCGGTGGAATTCTGCTCGACGTTGATGCCGGCGGTCACGTTGTCGTAGACGGTGTTGCTGACGATCCGCTGGCCCGTGCAGCTGTAGTTGTCGATGCCGTGGTCGCCGTTGCCGTAGCTCACGTTGTCGTAAAGGAGCGTGTTGTTCGAGCCCGTGTATGACTCGATCCCCGAGTCCTCGTTGTTGTGGCTCACGTTTCCGTCCACGGTGTTCGCCGGGGACGAGTAGAGGCGAATGCCCGCGGCCTGGCGCGTGTAGCCACGAGCGTTCGAGAAGACGACGTTGCCGCGGATCTCGTTCCGCGTCGAGCCGCTCGTGAGCTGAATGCCGGAGTCGGTGTTGTGGTCGATCGTGTTGCCGGAGACGAGCGAGTCGGACACGTTCGAGAGGTAGATCCCAGATGCGGTCTCCCCGCTGACCGGCCTCCCCGAGTAGCTGACGTGATTGCCGGTGAACGTGACGTGGGAAGAGCCGGAGCCGTAGATCCCGCGCTCGCTCGTGTTCGTGATCGTGAAGCCGTTGACGGTGATCCAGCTCTTGCCGGAGATGTAGAAGCCGTTCGCCTGGCCGTTCAGCGTCACCGCCGCGCCGGGCGCAGCCGTGAAGACGATCGGGGCGCTGGAGGTCCCGGAGCTCGAGACCGTTACCGCCTCCGGATATGTCCCCGCCGCCACCTGCACCGTCTGGCCGGCGGCAACGACGCTGGCCGCGGCGCCGATTGTGCAGTACGGCTGGTCGATGGTGCCCGACCCGCCGTTGGAGCAGGATGCGTTGCCGCGGTCGACGTAGAGCGTCGACCCGCCGACCGCCTTCGCCGCGCCCGGGACGACGACGAGGGCCACGACGGCCAGCGCCACGCCTGCGCGGCCGCGGAGGGTCGAGCAGAGCCGCGGAATCCGCTTGGTCAGGTCGCGCAGGTTGTGCCTCCTCAGACGGCCAGCACGGGCGCCGGGCTGACGCGCCATCTCCGATTCCCCAGCCACAGTGTCCGGCTGCCGGAGCCGTTTGTAAACGCTACTTCCGGCCAGGAAAATGGGTGAGGAGGGCTTGGCGGAACCTCGCTCGTCGTCAGGGCGGACAGCGCGGCCCGACGGCACAGACTAGGTTTCGTCAAGCCCTCCTGGCTAGTGGCGGCCCTTGCTCACGACGAGCCCGACACGGCCCGGCAGCCGCAGTCGCGTTCCCGCTCTGGGCCGCTCCGCGATGACGCGCCCGCTCCTGCGAGTGGAGTAGCGCCTCGTCACCTTTCCCACCGCACACGCGGCCCGCCTGATTGCCGCGCGCGCCTTGCGCAGGGACAACCCGATCACGTTCGGCACGACGCACGTGGCCGGTCGCCCGTTGAAACGCCTGAGGACGTTCAGCAGCTCGGGCTTGCTGCTGAGGTCGTGCCCGTCCCACGTCCACGCGAAGGTCATCGAGCCGGACTCCCGCGACCGTGCCCACTGGTTGACCATGTGCGTGAGCTCGGCCGCGGTCGGCCAGCGCCAGCTCGAGTCGTCGAACGCCTGCAGCACGCCCCAGTAGCTCAGCCCGGCCGCGTTTGCGGCACGGATCGTCTTGTCGATCCACGAGAAGTCGCAGGCCGAGCCGTGGTAACACGGGTACGGGTCCAGCCCGATGTAGTCCGCGGCGCCGCGCCAGAGTGGCAGCTGGAGGAGGGCGTCGTTCGTCGCGCGGCCGGCGAAGCCGTTCGAGTCGAGCACGACCACCGTCCGCTTGCGCGGGTCGATGGAGTGAATGAGATCGCTGCGCGCCCGGTGCTGGGCCGGCGCGGCCGGGCACCGGTAGGGATTCGGCTCGTCCGAGAAGAACCAGCCGAACACCTTCGGGTCGCCCCGGGCGGCGCGAACGTCCGCCTCGACTTCGGTGTTGCTCATCTCCCAGGAGCAGCTGCTGTTGTCGTAGTCGCCGATCCAGACCAGCCCCCGAGCGCCGGCCGGCAGGTCGTCCGCGGACGATTTCGAGCCGACGTCGATCAGGTTCCAGCCGTTCGCCACGACGGTCCGCGCGGCCGAGCTGGCGTTGTAGATGTAGCGGTACGCCGGCGCACCGCCCGCGCTCGACGCAGCCTGCCCTTGCGGCAGCTCGGCCGCCGCCCAGCCGCCCGCGAGCAGCACAGCGCCAATCAGAACGACATGCCGCCAGCGCGAGAGCAGACCGAAGCGGCGAGGACGAGCCCGGTCCATCGGCGCATTATTACCGCGTTAGGTGAGCGACGCCTCGAGCGCGGCCGGCTGCTCGGCGGCCGGCACTCCGACGCTCCGGCCGATGCCCTCGTAGACGAAGCCGGCCTCGACCGCCGCGTCCGGGTCGAGCGCATTTCGGCCGTCCACGATGAGCGGCGTGCGCATCAGCCCGTGAAGGTCGGACAGCGCCACCGTCTGTAGCTCGCTCCATTCCGTGACGACGACCGCCGCATCAGCTCCGCGAACGGCATCGAGCAGGTCGTCGCAGAGCTCGACGCCCTCGAGCAAGGGTCGCGCCGCCTCGAGCGAGATGGGGTCCCACCCGCGGACGAAGGCGCCCTCGGCGATCAGCCGCGACGCGAGCACGAGGCTCGCCGCCTCGCGCATGTCGTTCGTGTTGGGCTTGAAGCTCAGACCCAGCAGCGCGACCGTCTTCCCGCGCAGCGAGCCGAGGTGTCTCAGGAGCTTCCTCACGACGCGCCGCTTCTGGAGGTCGTTCACCTCGATCACCGAATTCAGGAGCTGGAAGTGGTAGCCGGAGTTCCCGGCCAGCTGCTTCAAGGCGGCGACGTCCTTCGGGAAGCAGGAACCCCCGTAGCCGATCCCGGCGTTGAGGAACTTCGGCCCGATCCGGTCGTCGAGCCCCATCCCCTTCGCCACAACTGCGACGTCCGCCCCGGTCTCTTCGCAGACGTTCGCGATCTCGTTGATGAACGAGATCTTCGTCGCGAGGAACGCGTTCGACGCGTACTTGATCATCTCCGCGGAGGCGACGTCCGTCCGCACGATCGGGGCCTCGAATCCTTCATAGACCGCGGCCACTCGGTCGGCGTCGGCCTCTTCGAACGCGCCGATGACGATCCGGTTCGGCTCGGCGAAGTCGCGGACGGCGCTGCCTTCGGCGAGAAACTCCGGGTTCGAGACGTAGCCCACGTGTGAGAGACCACGCGCGTCGAGCGCTGCGCGGACATTCGCGCCAGTCCCGACGGGGACCGTGCTCTTCATGACCATGGTCAGCTCCTCGGGCCCCTCGAGCTCGCGGACGAGGCGCCAGACCGCCGAGAGGTCAGCATCGCCCGAGTACGTGGGAGGCGTGCCGACGCAGACGAAGACGACCGAGGCGGCCTCGAGGACGTCCTCGACGTCGACGGTGAAGGTGAGGCGGGCGCGGTTGCCCGCGAGGAGCTCCGCGAGCCCCGGCTCGTGGATCTCCACGTGGCCCCGGCGGAGGTCCATGATCCTCTTCGCGACGATGTCGCGGACGACGACGTCGTAGCCGAGCTCCGCGAAGCAGGCCGCGGTCACGACCCCGACCCAGCCCGCACCGAAGATGCCGATCGTCCTGTCGCTGCCGCGCATTGTTCCCTCCTCAGCCCTCTCCGCCTGTGTGCCGGCCGCCTGTTGCCGCAGCGCGAACCGACAGGTGAATCTTAGTCGAATCTTTCGCTGGGGGCGAGAGTTGTCGGCAAGTTCGAGCCAGCCTCGTCAGGCGCGTCGGCAAGGCTCCGGATCGAGTAGCGGATCGACCAGACGAGCAGGAGGAGCATCGCGGGAGTTCCGGTCAGGAAGGTGACGAGCAGGAAGTTCTCCAGGCTGCCGTTCAGGAGCACGGCCAGGCGGAGGCCGCTGCGACCGAGGAAGTACGCGCCCCAGACCAGCGACTCGACGCCGAAGACGCGCTTGTACTCGTCCGTCTGGCGGAACCAGCGCGGGAACGGGTACCACGCGCACGCGAGGGCCCCCGCGAGCGGCCTGCGGATCGCGACGGAGACGAAGAACGCAAGGCCCCACGCGGCGGCGATCAGCACCGGCTGCGCGAGGTAGACGGTCGTGCTGTCCGCGGCGAGACCGACGGCCGACTGCACCGCGACGAAACCGAGCGAGATCCGGACGAGCAGGCCGTCGCGCCCTGCGTGCCGCTCGTACAGGTAGATGAGGACCGACGCGACCGCCGCCGCGGCGATCCCGGCGACGAGGCCCTCGAACTTCAGCCCGACGTAGAACGCGCCCAGCGGGATGAAGCCCTCGCGCAGGAACCCCGGAGCTCCCGTGCGCAGGATGCCCCAGAACGTCGGCGCCCTCAGCGGCTCCGATGTTGTGCCATCGCTTCGACCGGTCATTTCAGACGGACGCACGGGCCGAGCCCGCACGTCCTGAGGTCGGCGTCGCAAGCGCCGCCTCAGGCCGCCTTCGTCTTCAACCGTCGCAGTTGCTCCTCGCACCATTTCACCCCCCACTCGTTGAACGCGAGCCCCCAGCGCAGGACAAGATCGGTGAACGGCGGATCGGTCCCCGGCCGCTCGTCGATGGCCCGCAGGACCTCGAGGTATTCCTCGTGGCCACGCTTGCGGCCCTCGAGCAGCATCAGTGCCTGCTCGTGCGGCAGCGCATCCGCAAAGAAAAGCCGCAGCAGCGACTCGTCACGGAGCTCGATCGTGACAGTGTTGCCGAGTAGCCAGTCGACGAGCGCCTTGCGCCCGTCAGCGGTCAGCTCGTAGACCCGCCTCGTCCGCCCCCCGTTTGGCGCGTCCTTTCCCTTGATCAGGCCTTCATCCCCGAGCCGCCGAAGCTCCGGGTAGATCTGCCCATAGCTCGCCGCCCAGAAGAAGCGCGTCGAGCGGTCGACGATCGCCTTGATGTCGTACCCCGAGCGCGGCCCGTGGGAGAGAAGTCCCAGCACGACGGGCGTTACGGATGTTCCGTTCGCGCTCATGTATCTGGAAGATATATCTTCCCGAGAGGTTAGTCAAACCGAAATGCAAAGCGGCCGCTTTCGCGGCCGCACCCATGCGCTGGAGAGGACTTGAACCTCCACGGGGTCTTAACCCCACAAGGCCCTCAACCTTGCGCGTCTACCAATTCCGCCACCAGCGCGCGCGGCCATTGTAGCCGGGCTACCGTTCCGGGTCGTGGCGGTCTTGCTCGCGTTCCTCGCGCTCGCGGCTCCGCCGCCCGGTGCTCCGATCCCGCGCGATCCGGCGGCTCTCGCCAGAGCGTACGAGTCCACCACCAACGAGCTCTCGGCGGCGGTCGACCGCTGGCGCGCCAGCGGCTCCAGCACGGTCCCGAAGGACGTGACCTTGTACGCGCTGTACCAGCAGCGGATCCTGATCCTGCTGTCCGAGAAGCGCGCGCTCTCTACGGCGGTCCTGCGGCGTGTTCCGGACGCACGGCGGCTACGGAACGAGCTGCTCGCCAGGCGCGAGCTCGGACGTCTCTCGAAGCCGCGCCCGCTGAGCGCGTTCCGGACAGGCCCCGCGGAGCCGGCCGACCGGTTGCACCGCTACTTCCTCGAGGGCCAGAGGCGGTTCGGCGTCGCATGGAACGTCCTCGCCGCCGTCAACTACGTCGAATCGGCGTTCAACAAGCTCCGCAACGCGAGCTCGGCGGGCGCGCAGGGGCCGATGCAGTTCCTGCCTTCCACCTGGCGCCGGTACGGCCTCGGCGGCAACATCCACGATCCGCACGACGCGATCCTCGGCGCGGCCAACTACCTGCACGCGAACGGCGCGCCGCAGAACTACCGCCGTGCGCTCTTCCGCTACAACCCGTCATGGCTCTACGTCGACGCGGTGCTCCGCTATGCGAGCCGGATCCGCAGCGACCCACGCGCCTACTACGTCTTCTACAGCCGCCAGGTCTTGGTGCGCACCCCGCGCGGCCTTGTGAGGCTGACCGGGCCGCGCTGAGGTTAGGCTTCGCGTCCGTGCGGGAGCTTTGCGACGAGGCGGTGGCCGCGGCTCTCGCCGCCGGTGCGTCCTACGCCGACGCGCGCGTGGTCCTGCGGAGAAAGCAGGACGTCGCCACCCGCAACCAGCGCGTCGACCGGCTCGACGACACCGAGAGCGAGGGGATCGGCGTCCGCGTTCTCGTCGAGGGCGCGTGGGGGTTCGCCTGCGCCAACGAGCTGACTGCGGAAACCGCCAGGGCCACCGCAGACCGGGCATCCGCCTTTGCGAAGGCCGCGCCCGGCGGCCACGAACGGGCTCTCGCCCAGGTCGAGCCCGCCGAGGGCGAGTACCGAACGCCCGTCGAGAAGGACCCGTTCGAGATCTCGCTGGGCGACAAGATCGAGCACTGCCTGAAGGCCGAGCGCGCGATGGAGCACGAGGACGTCAAGATGACCGCGGCATTCGTGCGAGCGCAGCGGGAGGAGAGGCTGTTCGTCTCCTCCGAAGGCGCGGCGGTCGAGCAGGAGATCGTCGAGTGCGGCGGAGGTATCGATGCGATGGCCGCGAGTGAGGGCATCACGCAAATCCGCAGCTACCCGAGCGCCCACGGAGGGTCGAGCGCGCAGGCGGGCTGGGAGTACGTGGAGTCGCTGGGTCTCGAGCGCGAGGCGCCACGCGTCGGCGAGCAGGCGGCGGCGCTTCTCGCCGCGGATCCGTGCCCGCCCGGGGTGACAACCGTCGTGATCGATGCCGAGCAGATGCAGCTCCAGGTGCACGAGTCGGTCGGTCACCCGACGGAGCTCGACCGGGTCTACGGCACCGAGGCGGCCTACGCCGGCACGAGCTTCCTCAAGCCGGAGGATCTCGGCTCGCTGCGCTACGGCTCGGAGCACATGAACGTCACGGCGGACCCGACGACTCCGCGCGGCCTGGGCACCTTCGCGTTCGATGACGAGGGGGTTCCGGCGCGACGGGAGCCGATCGTGGCCGAAGGCGTCCTGCGCGGCTTCCTCACGTCGCGCGAGACTGCGGCGCGGATCGGCAGCGGCACCGGCGGCTCGATGCGCGCAGACGGCTGGAGCCGGATGCCCCTCGTGCGGATGACGAACCTCAACCTCGAGCCGGGCGAGGGCACGCTCGAGGAGCTCGTCGCGGAGGTGGACGAGGGCGTCTTCCTGCAGACGAACAAGAGCTGGTCGATCGACGACAAGCGGCTCAACTTCCAGTTCGGGACGCAGATCGCCTGGGAGATCAAGGGGGGCCGGCTCGGCCGGATGCTCCGGGACGCGACGTACACGGGGCAGACCCCGGTCTTCTGGGGCTCGCTGGACGGAGTCGGCGGCCGCGAGGAGTGGGTGCTGCAGGGCTTGACGAACTGCGGGAAGGGCCAGCCGGGCCAGCACGCCCACGTTTCGCACGGCGCGGCGCCGGCCCGCTTCCGCAACGTCCAGGTTGGCTTCCGAAGCTGATGACGGCCCAGGAGCTCGCGCAACGCGCCCTACGCGCAGCCGAAGGCGACGAGGCATTCGCCCTGGTGCAGCGCGAGCGCTCCGGTCTCGCGCGCTTCGCGGCGTCGGAGGTTCATCAGCCGACGCTGATCGAGAACGCTGTCGTCGAGCTGCAGATCGTCCGAGACGGGCGCATCGGGCTCGCGTCGTCGAACCGGGTCGACGACGAGGCGCTGCGGGCGCTGGCGACTCGGGCGGGCGAGGCAGCGGACAGCGCCCCGGAGGACCCGGACTTCCCGGGGCTCGCGGGGCCGGCCGAGCCGCCGGCCGTGGCGGGCTACGACGAGGAGACTGCGGCGCTGCCGGCCGAGGAACAGGCTCGGCTCGCGGCGGCGGCGATCGAGGCCTCCGAGCTCGACCTCTACGGGTTCTTCACCAGCGGCCTGACCGAGCTGGCAATCGCCTCGACGGCGGGCCTCGACCTCTCGCACGCTCTCACGGACGCGGGCGTCCTCGCGCTGGCGGCCACCGACGGCGCCTCCGGCTACGCCGAGCAGACGTCCTGGCGCGTCGGCGAGCTCGATCCGGCCGAGACCGCCCGGGCGGCCGTCGAGAAGGCCGAGCACACCCGCGGCGCGCACGAGCTGGAGCCGGGCTCGTACGCGGCCGTGCTCGAGCCGTACGCGATCGCCGAGCTGCTTCTCTACTTCGCCTACGACGCCTTCAACGCGCGCGGCCTGCTCGAGGACCGGTCTTTCGCCGCGGGCAAGCTCGGCGGGAAGGTCTTCGATGAACGCTTCTCGCTCGCCGACGACGCGCTCGACGAGCGCGGGCTACCGAAGGCGTTCGACTTCGAGGGCACCCCCAAGCGCCGCGTGCAGCTGGTCGAGAACGGCGTCCTGCACGGCGTTCTCTGGGATCGGCGCACGGCGAAGCAGGCCGGAGGCGGACAGCAGACGACCGGGCATGCGCCGCCTTCGTCGGCCCGACACTGGGGCCCCTTCCCGGACGCCCTCTCGATCGCGGGCGGCGAGGCGAGCTCGGCCGAGGAGCTCGCCGAGCTCGTCGGAGACGGCATCTACGTCACGCGACTCCACTACCTGAGCGTCGTCAATCCGCGCGAGGGCGTGGTCACCGGGATGACGCGCGACGGCACGTTCAGAATCCGGGGCGGCCGAATCGCCGATCCGCTCGTGAACCTCCGCTTCACGGTCTCGGTCCCGGAGCTGCTGGCAGAGCTGCACGGGCTGACTCGCGAGCCGGTGCTGGTCAACGAGACGTCGTTCTACGACGAGCGTTACCCGAACGGTGTCCTGGCGCCGGCGATCGCAACGGCAAAGTTCGACATCACGGGGATCGGCGGCGGCCCTGGAGTCTGAGGCGGCGATAGTCGACCAGGCCTAGAGCGTTCTCGCGCCAGCCGCGGAGGCGCGGGGAGACGAGGCGCGCGTCCACTGCCCACGCGATAGGGATGGCGAGCGGCGCGGGCTGCAACGAGCCCGTGTCGAAGACTCGCTCGAGGCGCGCGTCCGGGCGGCCCTTTCCGACGTAGGCGCCGAGGCCGATGTCCCGCCACGAGGCGACGAGCAGGTTCGTTCCGTAGACGAGCTCCGGGTCCAACGGCTCTGCGAAGCGCACCGCCACGCGCGGGAGGTCGCCGATCTGCTTCCGCGCCCTCGAGAAGGCCACCGCGGCCGCTCGGGCGTTCGGCTTCGGTTGCTCGTCGAGGTTCGTGGCGGCCGGCGCCTGCAGCTCTGGCACGAGCGCCTGGTAGTCGGCGCGGTCCGCCGTGTCGTCGTATGCGCGGCGGAGCTTCGGGAACCGCTCGAGGGCGCCGCCGGGCTCGACGACGACGACATCGATTGCCCGCAGCCGCCGGACCCGCACGGCGGGCCGCAGCTCGGGGTCGCGCAGCACCGCCTGGATGTCTCCGAGCGGAACCGGCGCCTCGTCGAGCTCGCCGCGACGGAACATCTCCAGCGCACGGTTGGGGTCGACGCGGACGAAGACGAGGCGCAACCGTCCGGGCAGGTCGACCCGGCGCTTCGACGGCAGGCGCTCGACGCCGATCCGGATGACGTCGCCGCGGGGCGTCGGAAGATTCGCCGAGGGCTGCTTCGAGGTCGAGCCGCACGCCGTCGCGACGAGCGCGAACCCCGCGAGAGCCGCGGCCCGGCGAGCGCTCACGGCGCTACTTGAGCTGGTGGAAGAGCGCGACCGTGTTCGCCAGGAAGAGGAGCCCGACGACCACCGTGAGGCGCGTCAGGTTGCGCTCGACGATGTGCGTGCCGCCCTGCGAGGCCGGCGTGAAGCCCATCCCCCCGAAGCCGGTGTCGCGGCCGGAGTGCATCAGGATCAGCACGATCAGGGCCGCCGAGATCAGGACCTGCAGGACTGCGAGAACCGCGAGCACGGCGGCCCAGGATACCAGCGTCTTCGTCGGAATCGTGTCTCCGCCAGGCCGGTTCGACCGGTCATTTCAGACGGACACGCGAGCAAAGCTCGCGCGCCCTGACGTCGGCGTCGCAAGCGAGCGCCTCAGACGCGCTTAATCCTCTGCGAGACCGACGATCGAGTCGATCAGCTGCGACGCGATCCGGTCCTTCGTCACGTACCCGGCCGCCCCGGCCTCGCGCGCGCGGTCGACGTCCGTGCGCGAGTTCGAGCCGGTCAGCATCAACACGGAGGTCGCCCTGCGCTTCCTACGGATCTTTCTCGTCGCCTCGAGCCCGTCGACTCCCGGCATGGCGATGTCCATCAAGATCACGTCGGGCTTCTCGGCCGCGGCGAGCCGGATCGCCTGCTCGCCGTCGTACGCCTTGCCGATCACCTCGATCCGCTCGTCGATCGTCAGGATCGCTTCGAGCGCATCGGCGAAGAGCCGGTGGTCGTCGGCGATCAGGACGCGGATTTTGGTGGCTGCGGCCGTGGCGGTCATCGTCCGCCCAAAGTAGCGCACTTTGCGGGAATTTTCGCCCCTTCAACGGGTAGTTTTCGCGCGCTCCAGTACAGCCTCGATCCGCCCAGCCTGCTCGGCCACGTCGTGCTGCTCGGCGGCCGCTCGCGCCGCTGGGTTCGGGCATGCGAGCGCGGCCGCGGCCGCGAGCCCTTCCGCGAGCGCATCGACGTCGAGCGGATCCACGAGGACTCCCGCCTCGGGCGGCACGAACTCGGGCGGGCCACCGATGCGCGTCGCCACGACGGGCCGGCCGCACGCGAGCGCCTCGAGCAGAGCCTGTCCCAACGGCTCGATCAGGCTCGGCTGGCAGACGACCCGGGCCTGTGCGATCCGAGCCGGAATCTCCTCGTGCGGGACGCTCGGGACGATCTCGATCCCGGCCCTTCCTTCCACCTGTGAGCGCAGCGGCCCGTCGCCGACGAACGTCAGCCGGCCGCGACCGAGACGCTCGAACGCCTCGGCGAGGCGCACGACGTTCTTCCGCTCGGTGAGGGCGCCTAGGCAGAGGAAGGCCGGCTCGCCGTCCGGTGCCGGCTCGACCCGGAACCGTTGGAGGTCGACGCCCGAATCGATCACCAGCGTCTTGCCGCGGGCCTCGGGGACCTTCGCCTCGAGCTCGCGGCGCAGGTAGTCCGAGACGGCGATCACGGCGGCGGCACGACGGACGGTGAAGCGCGTGAGGGCGCGGATGCCGGGCACCGCGCCGACGTTGCGCACGTCGCGGCCGTGGGCGGTGACGACGAGCGGCGCGCTGGAGGCGAGCCCCGCGGCCAGGCCGGTGGGAACGAGGAAGTGCGCGTAGACGACGTCCGGGCGGAAGCGGCGGGCCGCGCGGAACGCCCGGGCGGACAGGGTTGCGTAGCGGCGCTTGCCACCGCCGCGGCGGTCGAGCACGGCCAGCTCGAGCTCGTGGCCGCGCTCCCGCAACGCGCGCTCGAGCTGGGCGACGAAGACGCCCAGATCGGGGGCGTCTGGCCCCGGGTACATCTGTGAGACGAGCAGGATCCGCACGGCCGAGCGGCGGCGCGTTACGCGAGCGGCTCGACCGCGTCGCCGACCCGGACGCGGCCGGGCTCCACCACCTGCCCGTAGACGCCGAAGAGAATCGCCCCGTCGCTCGCGCGCTGCCCGCGGTAGCTCCTGATCAGGCGGAGCGTGTCGAGGTCCGGCTCGCCCGTCTCCGGGTCTCTCGTGGTGACCGCACAGCGCGCGACGGGGCCGCCGACGCGCACGACCGCGTCACCGACAGCGAGGAGCCGGCCCTCCCACGTGTCCTCCTCGTGCTCCTCGCAGCCGCTGAGCTCGAACAGCATCCGGAAGCGGCGGGAGTCGATCTCCGTGCGACCCGCCTCGCCCGCGAGACGCGCGAGCGAGCCGCCCGACACGAACGTCACGGGCTCGTTCAGCCCGGAGCCCACCACGTCCTCTCGCACGAGCCGCACCGGATGCCCGGCGATAGCCGAGAGCGGCTCCTCCCACGGCCCCTCGATGACGTGTCCCGTCTGGTCGAGCGTCCCGGCGCTCGGAGCCGTCAGGGAACGCAAGCCGCAGCCGCTCGCCCCGGGCGTCGTAGTCCGCGCGAACGCTCACCGGCCAGGGCGTGCGGGAGCTGCGCAGGCGCTGTCCGTCCGGCCCGACGAGGAAGAAGCGCCGGTTCTCCGCCACTCCATGCGGCCCGAGCTCGACGTCCTCGGGATGCGCGAGCCGGAAGCCTTTCACCGGCGACACCGAGATCAGCGCGACCGCCCTCACGGCACCCGCTGGGCGTCGTACATCCCGAACTCCTCGCGTAGAAGCTCGCAGATCTCGCCGACCGTACAGCGCGCGGCCAGCGCTTCACGCAGCGGCGGAAGCAGGTTCTCCGTCCCTCGCGCCGCCTCGCGCACCCTCGCCAGCGCGCGCTCGGCTCCGTCCGCGTCGCGCTTGGCCCGCACGCGCGCGGTGCGCTCGAGTTGCCGCCGCTCCGCTTCCGGGTCGATCCGGTGTAGCTCGATCGGCTCCGGCTCGTCCTCGCGGTAGCGGTTGACGCCGACGATCACGCGCTCGCCCGCCTCGACCTCCTGTGCGTAGCGGAACGCCGCCTCCTCGATCTCCTTCTGCACGAATCCCTGCTCGACCGCGGCGACCGCGCCGCCGAGCTCGTCCACCCGCTCGAGCAGCTCCCGCGCCCGCTCCTCCAGCTCTTCCGTCAGCGACTCGATGAAGAACGCGCCGCCGAGCGGATCGGCGGTGTCGGTGCCGCCCGCCTCGTGCGCCAGGAGCTGCTGCGTGCGCAGCGCGATCCGGACCGCGTGCTCGCTCGGCAGCGCCAGCGCCTCGTCGAACGAGTTCGTGTGGACCGACTGGGCGCCTCCGCACACCGCGGACAGCGCCTGCACCGCCACGCGCACGACGTTGTTCTCGGGCTGCTGCGCCGTCAGCGTCGAGCCGCCCGTCTGGGCGTGGAAGCGGAGCGCCTGCGCGCGCGGGTTCGTCGCGCCGAAGCGGTCGCGCATGATGGCCGCCCAGAGCCGCCGCGCCGCGCGGAACTTCGCCACCTCTTGGAAGAAGTGGTTGTGCGCGTTGAAGAAGAACGAGAGCCGCTCGCCGAACTCGTCCGGCGACAGGCCGGCCGCCACTGCTGCCTCGCAGTACGCGATCCCGTTGGCGAGCGTGAACGCCAGCTCCTGTACCGCCGTCGAGCCCGCCTCGCGGATGTGGTAGCCGGAGATGGAAATCGTGTTCCAGTTCGGCAGCCGCTCGGAGCAGTAGGCGAACAGGTCGGTCGTCAGCCGCATCGACGGCCGCGGCGGGAAGATGTAGTTCCCGCGCGCGATGTACTCCTTGAGGATGTCGTTCTGAACGGTCCCACGGAGCCGCTCGCCCGACACGCCCTGGCCTTCCGCGACCAGCTCGTACAGCAACAGGAGCAGCGCTGCCGGCGCGTTGATCGTCATCGAGGTCGAGACGCGGTCGAGCGGAATGCCGTCGAAGAGCAGCTCCATGTCGGCGAGCGAGTCGATCGCGACGCCAGTTCGCCCCACCTCGCCGGCGGCGCGCGTGTCGTCCGAGTCGTACCCGAGCTGGGTCGGCAGGTCGAAGGCGACTGAAAGCCCCATCTGACCGCGCTCGAGCAGGTAGCGGAAGCGGCGGTTCGTCTCCTCCGCCGACGCGAAGCCTGCGTACTGGCGGATCGTCCACGGCCGCCCGCGGTACATGTCCGGGTACGGCCCGCGCGTGAACGGGAACTCGCCGGGAGCCTCGAGCTCGAGCCCCGCCGCGTCCTCGTGCGTGTAAACGGGCTTGATCTCTATGCCGGAGTCGGTCTCGCGGTGATCCTCGGTCGTGGCCACGATCAGCTGCCGGCGAGCTCCGCCGGCTCCCGCTCCTCGGTGGGCGGGGGCGTCATTCCCGCCGCGGCGTAGGCCTCGTCCTCCTCCAAGGTCTCCTTCTCGAGCAGGGCACGCGAGAGCGAGTCCACCTTGTCGCGGTTCGCGCGCAGGAGCTCGGAGACCTCCTCGTACGCGCCTTCCACGAGCCGACGCACCTCCTGGTCGACGAGCTCCTGCGTTCGCTCGGCAACCTCGGCCCCGCCGGGCAGGAACGGCGTGCGCCCGTCCTGCGGCAGCACCGCGATCGGCCCGATTGCGTCGCTCATCCCCCAGCGGCCGACCATCTGCCTCGCGATGTCCGTGAGCTGCTTGATGTCCGCCTCCGCCCCGGTCGTCCGCTCGCCGAACACGAGCTCGTCCGCCGCCCGCCCGCCGAGGGCGACCTTGATCTTCGTCATCAGGTACTCCTCGTCGTAGTTGAAACGGTCCGCCTCGGGCGCCGAGAAGGTGACCCCGAGGGCCATCCCGCGCGGGATGATCGAGACCTTCCGGACCGGGTCGGCTCCAGGGGTGAGCATGCCGACGACCGCGTGACCCGCCTCGTGGTAGGCCGTCCGCTCACGGTCGGACGAGGTGAGCATGATCTTGCGCTCGGCGCCGAGGACGATCTTCTCGAGCGCGTCGGCGAAGTCCGCGGCAGTCACTTGCTCGTGCTCCCGCCGCGCGGCGAGCAGCGCCGCCTCGTTGACGAGGTTCGCGAGGTCGGCGCCCACCATGCCCGGGGTGCTGCCGGCGATCCTGTCGAGGTCGACGCCGGGCGCCAGGGGCACGCCGCGGGTGTGCACCTCGAGGATCAGCCGGCGGCCCCTGCGATCAGGAGGCTGCACCGTGACGCGGCGGTCGAAGCGGCCCGGGCGGAGCAGCGCGGCGTCCAGGACGTCGGGCCGGTTCGTCGCTGCGAGGACGATCACTCCGGTTGACGGGTCGAAGCCGTCCATCTCGGTGAGGATCTGGTTCAGGGTTTGCTCCCGCTCGTCATGCCCGCCCACCCCGCCGACGCTCGCGCCCCGCGAGCGGCCGATCGCATCGAGCTCGTCGATGAAGATGATCGCGGGAGCGGCCGCCTTCGCCTGGGCGAAAAGGTCGCGCACGCGCGAAGCGCCCACGCCGACGATCGCCTCGATGAACTCCGAGGCCGAGAGCGAGAAGAAGGGCACGTCCGCTTCTCCGGCTACCGCGCGGGCCAGCAGCGTCTTGCCGGTCCCTGGCGGGCCGCTGAGGAGGACGCCGCGCGGGATCCGCCCCCCGAGACGCCTGTACCGGTCCGGGTTGCGGAGGAAGTCGACGATCTCGGCGAGCTCCGCTTTGGCCTCGTCGATGCCCGCGACATCTGCGAACGTGACGCGTCCGGCGGTCGGCTCGTAGCGCCGTGCCTTGGAGCGCCCGAAGGCGCCCAGCATCCCTCCTGCCCCGCCGCCCGCGCGGCGGAAGAGCCAGAAGAGCAGGAGCAGGAAGAGCAGCGTCGGGCCGAAGCCGAACAACAGGCTCTGCCACCACGGCGCGCCGGTATCGAGGGGCTGCGCGTTGATGACGACGCCGTGCTCCTGGAGCAGCTTCGAGAGCGCGTTCGTGTTCGCGAAGGATGGGATCTCGGTCTTGAAGCGGCGCGTCTGCTTCTTGCCGTACGTGATCGTCCGCTTCAGCTCGCCCTGGACGGCGGTGCCTCTGGTGGTGATCTGGCGGACGTTGTCGGCCCGCACCTGCTGGAGGAAGAGCGGGCTGTACGGAACGCGAACGCGCGGCTGGTGCTGGGTCGCGCGTGAAACGGCCCAGTAGTTGATCCCGAACAGGATCAGCGCGAACAGGGCCACGCGCCAGGTGAGCCGCGTCCAGTTCTGCTGCGGTGGGCGTGGGACGCTCCCGCGGCCGCCCGGGGGGTCGACCCGCCAGCCGGGAGGCTGCGAGGGCTTCCGGCTTTCCGGCCCTCGGCGCTGGGGGTCGGCGCTCACGCCTCGAAGTATGCTCGGCTACCCCCTCCTAGGCGAGCGGCCCCCTCATGACGGTGGTGCTGCACTCCGGCGCGGGGACGAAGCCGAGCTTCTCGTTCAGCCGCCGCATCGGCTCGTTTCGCTCCTCGCTCTCGGTGAAGAGACGCTCGAAGCCCGCCTTCTTGGCGGCCGCGATCTCCGCGCGCTTGAGCGCGGAGGCGACCCCGCGGCGGCGCCAATCGCGCCGCGTCGCCGTGAGCGCGTGGAAGGCCTTGTCGCCGAACGCGTGCAGCGCGGCGTAGCCGACCACCTCCTCCCCGGCGAGCGCGATGAAGCAGAGCTCCGGCAGCTTGCTCGGCCTGTCGATCTCCTGCGCCCGCCACTCCTCGAACGTCTGCACGCCGGTCGTGCCCGGAATGTCCTCGTCGGCCTGGACCGCGACGGCGTGCATGCCCTCGAGGCGGTCGGGCTCCTCGGCCCGCGAGACAATGCGGACCCCGGGCGGCGGGTCGACATCCGCCGGCTCGAGGCCGTCCAACTCGAGCACAAGCGCCTTCTCCGCGCCGACCTGCTCGAAGCCGCGCCGCTCGAGGAAGCCGCGCGACTCCACATCGCTCTCCTTGACCTCCCCCTGGATGCTCTCCTTGCCGAAGCCGCGCGCCCGGCGCGAGAGCTCCGCGAGCATCGCCGAGCCGACCCCGCGTCGGCGTTGGGCCGGCACGACAGCGATATCGCCGGTCGCGACGGAGCCCCAGGACTCGACGAAGCCGCAGGCCACGGGCTCGTCGCCGAGGCGGGCGACCACATAGTCGAGCTCCTCTTTCGACTCTAGGTTGTGCCGGAGATTCTCGACCGTGGGCCGTGCCTCCGGGGTGACGAGGCGGCGGACGTGGATCATCGCCTCGAGGTCCGCGTCCGTTTGGGCGGGCGCGATCGCGAGCTGCGAAAGCTCGGTTCCGTGCATGAAAAGTCCTCCTGGCTAGGTGGTGGTTACGTGCTGCTGCGGTTGTCGGACATACACACCACCTCACTCGGGAGATGCGAGGAATCCTATGGTTTCGGGCGATGAGCGTCCAGGTGAGGTTGTTCGCGGGCCTGCGGGAGCGCGCCGGCTGGTCGAGCCGGGAGATCGACGCCGCGACCGTTGCCGACGTCTGGCCGGCGCTTGGGCTCGGCGAGGAGCCCGCGGGCCTGCTCTACGCCGTCAACCGCGAGTACGCGGAGCGCGGGCAGGAGCTGCGCGACGGCGACGAGGTGGCGCTGATCCCGCCGGTCTCGGGCGGTGCGTTCCGCGTGACCGACGAGCCGCTCTCGCTGGAGGTCGTCGTCGCGGAGGTCGCCGACGAGCGCGCCGGCGGGATCGCGACCTTCACCGGAACGGTCCGTCGGCAGTCGCGGGGCCGCGAGGTGACCCGCCTCGAGTACGAGGCCTACGCGGAGATGGCCGAGGAGGTGATGGCGAAGCTCGCCGCCGACCTGCAGGACCGGTACGAACTGTGCGGCGTCGCGATCCACCATCGGGTCGGCCGCCTCGAGGTCGGCGAGTCGAGCGTCGCGATCGCGGTCTCGGCGCCGCACCGGCAGGAGGCGCTCGCCGCCTGCCGCGAGGCGATCGACACGCTCAAGGAGACGGTGCCGCTCTGGAAGAAGGAGGTCTACGAGGGCGGCGAGGAGTGGATCGGAAGGGGCTCGTGAAGACCCCGCGGTGCCGGGCCGCCCGCTGCGCGCGACCCGGCACCCGGAAGTGCGTTGGCTAGAAGCTGTGCGCTACGGCGTAGACCTCGTCGGCGGATGCGCGGGCAGCTGCCGCGCCGGCATGCCTGCTGCCCCGGCCAGGTTGAACGGCGAGTAGACGGCGTTGAGCGAAGTGTCGAACACGCCCAGCGCACCGGACGTCGCTCCGTCGGCGAAAGCCACTTCGAGCGCGAACGTCCGCGAGCCCGCGGGAATGTGGAAGACCCAGCTGACTGGGATGGTCGCCGCTCCGCGCGAGCTGTCGTCGATCTCGACGAGCGAGTGCAGCGTCGGGTTGTCTCCGGTCAGGTCGTGCAGACGCGCCACCGCTCGGCAGAACGAGGGCGAGCACGTGCCGGTCCCGCGTCGATAGATCGGGGCTTGTCCCGTCACGAGCACGTACCCGGCTGCCGGCGCATTCACCGTGACCTCGCCGACGTCTTGGTAGTTGGAAAACTGAGCCGTGATGGGGGTGTCGACGAAGCCGATCGTCGTGCCCTCGTCCGCCCGGCTCAGGCTGCTGGCCGCATAACCCCCGACCGTGTTGGCGTTGCCTGCGTTCGTGGCGCTGGTGGCGTTGGTGGCGTTCGTGGCGTTGGTCGCGTTGTCAGCGGTGCTCGCGTGACCGGCGTTCGTCGCCGAGGGAACCGTGCCAAGGCTCGACTCCCTGACGTCGGCGCCCGTGACCTGGTTGTTCTTGATCTTCGGGCTCGTGACGGCGTTGTTCTTCAGCTGCCTCGTGCCGACGCTGTTCCGTGGCAGCGCGTTCGCCGCGGCGAACGTCGTCCCACCGAGCGCGATGAACAACGCGAGCAGCGCAATCGTGTTCTGGCGCAGGAAGCGCCCGAACCCTCTAGTCATCTGACCCTCTCCTTCCGATTGACGGCGTTTTAGAGGTTGGCCTCTAGATCACAGGACGTCAAGTGTTTGCCGCCTCTTCCGTCGCCGCGATCGACTCGTCAGTCTTTCCAGGAGCGCGCCTCTCGCGAGACGAGGAAGCGGCGAACGTCCTCGTACCGCCCGCCCTGATTCGCGAACTCCACGTAGTTCCGAGCCGTTGCCAGCCACTCGAGCGTCGACGGCCGCATGTTGGCCAGGGCACCTTCGAGGTGGTCCTGCCGGAGAGGGGGCTCGCCGCCGGTGCCGAGCGCCTCGTCGATGACAGAGTCGACGGCCCTCTCCATCAGGCCGGCGAGGTCTGCGCCGCTGAAGAGCGCCGTCTGCTTCGCCACCGACTTCACGTTGAGTCCTTCCGCGGGCCGTTCGCGCACCAAGAGCTCGAGAATTCTCGTGCGTGCGGCTTTGTCGGGGGGCGGCACGAAGAGCAGGCGGTCGAACCGTCGTCCGCGAGGTACGCGACCT